>ERZ1026772.570-NODE-570-length-25925-cov-587.063587_pt1 | contig 25925 bp, 41 predicted proteins | sample MGYA00380124_ERZ1026772 | MGnify/ENA primary metagenome ERZ1026772 (study PRJEB33269, sample SAMEA4719760) | human gut metagenome | biome: human-associated habitat; feature: organic feature; material: feces | place: Cameroon | collected 2013-10 ...
GAAAGCACAGGAAAAAAGGCAATCATTATGTCAGCAGGACAATACACAAAAGCAAAAGCAAAAGTAGGTAGTTGGATAGTGCTTACGGAGTATTGTAATAACGGCACAATCAATTGCGTCAAAGCAGAGTACGTTGACGGAAAGAGAATAAAGGAAGATACCCTATACACATTGGTCGATGGTGAGTTTGTCAAGGCGTATGATTAAGCCTATGAAACAATATATAGTCTGGAACGATTAAGAGTCTGGAATAACCTTACTGGATGGTTTGGTTGTTCCAGACTTTTTTTATAAGTTCGTTTCTGATAAAAATCCACTGGCTTATTAATCTCAATGAGATTAATTTTTGCTGGTGCCAGGAGCCATATCCAATCCTGGAGATTGCTAACAAATGTTAATGACTGTGAAATGATATTAATGTCTTGAAATATCCTGAAAAACATTTGGTAGTTTTAGTCTTTTTTATTATCTTTGCATCATAAACAAATAAAACATTTGAATTATGATAAAGACTATTAGTAAAGAAAACGCTATTGTTGCCTACAAGGGGTTCAACCATGATTTTTCATGTCTTGACTTTCAGTATGAAGTCGGCAAGGAGTATAAACTTGATGGTGAGGTTGTTGTTTGCAAAAGTGGTTTTCACGCTTGTGAAAATCCTGTTGATGTGTTTAAGCATTATGAGTTGTCAACTTACACACGTTATGCTATTGTTGAGTTATATGGTGATGTGGCATACGCTTCCGACAAAAGGAAATTATGTGCATCCTGCATTAAAATCGTTAAGGAATTATCATTAAAAGAAATGATAATGCTTTCCATTATTATGGCGGAAAAGGACACATCTTCAACGGATGAATATGAAGAAAGTAAAGACGAGTCATTTGCAAGCAATAAATGTGGGGAAAGAATATCATCATACATTAATTCTGCTTTAATATCTTCAAGAGGTGATAGGGTTTCATTGAAGTCATGCGGTAATTACCAGTCAATATCATCAAGTGGAAACCATGTGAATATAGATGTGTGTAAAGAGTTTACAAGCGTATCTTCAAGTGGACTTAGTTATAAGATTGCATCTGATTGCGAATATTCAAAAATATCTGGTAGTGGTTATTACGGAAATATCCTGTCAACTGGAGGAAACAGCAATATTGCAACAAGTGGCTTTGGTACTACTATCACATCAAAAGGTGGTTGTGACAGCATTGCATCATCAGACTCATCGGATATACTTTCAAGCGGATACAAATCATCAATATATGTTAGTGGTGGTAGTTCAACGATTGCATCAATCGGAAATGCTGCGAAAATAGGCATGAACTCAAATTGCGGTTATATCAATTCGATTGGATGTGACGCAACGATTATGTCAAGCGGAACACATAGTAAAATTGATAGCGATGGTGAAAACGCACTTATAATGTGTTCAGGAGAAAAATCATCAGTTAAAGCAAAAAAAGGTAGTTGGATAACACTTACCGAATGGAAGCATAAAGGTGAGAGGATGTATCCTGTATGTGTAAAGACTGAATATGTGGACGGTAAACGTATCAAAGAAGACACGTGGTATCAACTTAAAAATGGTAAATTCATTGAAGTTGATGTGTGAACAAAAGTTAAAGTTTGGGATTATCAGATGAAACATTTGGTATTTCCAAACTTTTTCATTACCTTTGCAATATAAACAATTAAAAGAATAGAATTATGATAATTAGTAAAGAAAATGCGATTTTTGCTTACAAAGGATTTGACAATGATTTTTCATGTCGTGATTTTCAATACGAAGTTGGTAAGGAATATCACATTACAGGCGATTTGAAAATATGCAAAAATGGTTTCCATGCGTGTAAAGATTTGATGAACACGTTTAATTATTACCCGATGGAAAACTCGCGTTTCGCAATAGTAAAACTCTGGGGTGATGTATTGTATGGAGATGATAAAATGTGTGCATCGGACATTGAAATAGTTGAGGAATTGTCATTAGAAGATATTGTTAAACGTTATGTTGTATCTAAAATTGACTTTTTGGAACATAAAAATTGTACTCGTTTTGAATTAAATAAATCAGAAAACGAGTTATGTAATAAAGGCTACGGCAACTATATAATTTCAACTCATAACTATAAAAGGATAGTATCAAGAGGCTCAGATAATCATATAGTAACCACTGGTATATCGAATACTATACTTAGCATAGGAAACGCAACTAATATTCATTGTATAGGTTCAAGTACATACTTGGTATCTATTGGAAGTAACTCCCAAATATCATTAGACCATAATTTTACAGGTATGTTGTACGGAAATAATAACAAGATAACATTATCATACGACCACGGTCATGTAAAATCAAACGGAAACTATTGTTTTATAACAATAATTTCAAATTATGCACATTGTGAAACAAATGGAAAAAATAACAAGATAAATGTAATTGGCGGCAGTACAATTGACTCTAAAGGCATTAATGATGAACTCGTATTAAACGGAGATAATATAAAGTTTAGGGCAAAGTATGGCTCTACTATTACCTGTGTTGGAAAAGAAAAGATGATTGTCGATGATAGATGTATAGTTTCTGACAACTGGTATAGATACATTAATGGAAACATCCAGTTTTACGATATGCGTATGTAATGCAAATGTACAACTAAAAATTAAAAAGAAATGGAAGACTCAAAAAACATTTATGACGTAGTTTTTTATAATGATGAACGCTCTGTCGCTCTTGATTTTTCAGAAAGTTTTGAGTATTGTAAAAATTTCATCAAAAACAACAATGGTTCTAATGTATCATACTTTGCCCCTAAGTATGGCTACAAATATGTTGCAATTTGTAACATCCGCAATGGCAAGTATATGTATAAGCACAAAGTTATCTAAATTGTAATCGAAAGACAGAATTATTAAAAGTCTGGAATAACCTTACTTGGTGGTTTGGTTATTCCAGACTTTTTTGTTGATGGCATTGATGAAAATTCTGGATTTATAATTAATCTCAATGAGATTAATTTCTCTTGAGTCATCATGATATGCAAAATAAAATGGCAATTATAAATAAAAGTTAAAATCTATAATTTCTATACAAAATATTTTGTGGTTTGAAATATTATTACTACCTTTGTATCATAAACAAATAAAATATTTGAATTATGGTAAAGACTATTAGTAAAGAAAATGCGATTGTAGCATATAAGGCGTTTGATACTAATTTCAAGTGTCGTGACTTTCAGTATGCACCAGGAATGTCATATCACATTGACGGTGAAGTCAGGTTATGTAAAAACGGTTTCCATGCCTGTCAAGATTTGATGAATACGTTTGACTATTACATGATGCACAACTCACGTTATGCAATAGTAAAACTGTGGGGTTATGTTTCTTTCGGTATTGATAAAATATGTGCATCAGATATTGAAATCGTAAAAGAATTGTCACTAAAGGATGTTGTGGAACATTATGCCGCATCTAAAGTTGATTTTCTGGAAAATAAAGATTACAGTTATATGATGTTAAATGAGCATGAAAAGGAGTTACTAAACAACGGTAAGAAAAACAATATTAATTCAAGTTATGACAGGAAAAAGATAATTTCAAGCGGAGTGTTTAACACTATTGTATCCACTGGTGTGTCAAATACTATATTTGATTTAGGTTATAATTCAATTATAAATTGCCATGCAGAGAATACACGTTTGGTTGAAATCGGATGTGGAGCAAAAATAACATTGACAGATAGTTCAACAGCTATTTTGTATGGAGACTATAATACAATAACATTGTTAGATAAAGGTGGAATTGTTATATCAAACGGAAAATATTGTACTATAAATATCATTTCAAACATTACAGACAACTTTGCACATTGCGTTACAAATGGAGAGTATAACATAATAAATGCTACTGGTAGTAATGTTATAGAGTCCAACGGCATTAATGATGAATTGAGACTAAGCAGTAATTATATAATATTCAAAGCAAAGTATGGCTCTTCCGTTACCTGTTTAGGAAAAGAAAAGATGATTGTCGGTGAAAGTGAATTGAAAGCTGATACATGGTATACTCATAATTTCGGTACTATTGAGTATAACTATATATTTAACCAAAGAGAAAAGAACAAATCTAAATAAAAGTTAAAAGCTGTAAATATTATACAAAATATTTTGTGGTTTGAAATATTATCACTATCTTTGCAATGTAATTAATAAACAACGTATTTAACTATCAAAAGGAATTGAGTTATGACAACAGATTTATTTAACGATTATGAAAGCGACATCATTTGTGTGCAGGATTTAGGCTTACATTGGAATGGCGCGTTAATCACTCACATTGCAGAGGATGATGACAATCAAGTTACATTCTGGTCTGGCAACCCAGAAGACAAGTTCAGCCATCAGTTGGTTATACCAGAAAACGATGGTAAAGAATATCTTGAAGATATTGAAAGTTTGATGTAATAACGCATTAAAATAGCAACATTATGAGTTACGCACCAGTAAACAACATTCTTGTACTTAGAGGCGACCTTGATACAATCAATTCAGTATTGCAAAACACCGAAATCAAATCAGCGTTCAGTGGAATTACAAAAGACAAGTTGCCAGGCGATAAAGCGACTCCTACAAATCTTGATAACGGTGACGAGTATTGGATATTCTACGAAACGGATGGCGAACCACATGAGGAATTTCCTGAACTCATAAAGAACAAATACCCTAATCTTAGAGTGTTCTTTTCAAGCATAGACTATGACGAGTTCTGCTTCGCATATTATAAGGAATTTGGCGTTGACCGTGAATACAACTATCGCACGAGAAACGACCAGATTATGGAAAAGAAATTCAATGACTTTGTAACACATTAGTTTCTTTATTATCATAATTCGGATGCGGATGTTCCATTATTGGAATGTCCGCATTTTTGTGTACCATAACCAGGAACCAGGCTCAGGGTTGTCCGCCAGGATTTATCAGGGGTTAATCTCATTGAGATTAAAAACTGGTGAGCTTTTACGACGCTCCTGAAATAAAATTATCACGTTAACTTTGTTTAACATAAATAATTTTGTAGTATTGAATAAAGTTCGTACTTTTGCAATGTAAACATTAAGTTAAACATATAAACTAAAATATTATGGCAAAGATGAAGTATTATCAGATTGACATTAACGGAAAGACTTTTCCTTATCAGGAGGTGTTTCACGAGTCAGCGGGCGGTAACGTATTAATCGGTTCATCATCTCTTTGTAGTGAACTGGTTAACGATGATAGCACTTACAAGAGTGACTATGCTATGAAAATCGACGAGAAATTCTACGGATTTGTAGATGACGACCTGTTCGAAACTTTGACATTCGACGAGTTCACGGACTATGTAAATAGCAATTTCGATTGAGTCTAATTGATTGTTGATTATTAATGTTGTTTATTCCGATAGAGCAGAAATGCTTTATCGGTTTTTTGCATATACAATTTATCATTGGATGTTGTTCATCAGGATAAAGTCAGGAATTAATCTCATTGAGATTAAAAAGCTATCTCATCCTGAAATCTGCGCCTGAAAATAAAATTTATCCTGTTAACTTTGTTTAACAATAATAATTTGCATGATTGAAATAAAGTCACTATCTTTGCACATATAAAAATAACATTATTAACTAAAGGAGTTTGAATTATGAATAATACTTATGATGTCGTTTTTAATGACGAGTACAATTCTAATAGCAAGGGTTGGAAACAAACATTACGATATTGTATTGATTACATTAAATCTAACAACGGAACGGACAATTCCTACTTTGCGGACTACAAAAATGGTGTTGTTTCGATTGTATGTAACGAAACTGGTAAAACCGTTTACGAAAAGCCTGTAAAGAGTTATGATGTTGTGTTTGCCAAGGGAAATAATTTCTCGATAAAAGGATGGATAAAAAGCAAGGAATATTGCATAAATTATATCCAGACAAATAACGGAACAGGTGTTGATGAATTTGATACCTTTGTTGGCGGTATAGTTTATGTTGCCGATAACGACACCTGTGATGTTGTATATGAAGAAGAAGTTAAATAATAATACTGAAAACTATGGAAATTAAAGTTGAAACAATTTACGGAAATGTTACCGTAAAAGTAAATTACGATTGTAATGATAGCATTGATTGTTATTCAGTGTTTGATGACAACGATAATTATCTTGGCGATTTGTGTTGTGTCCCTGAAATTTATGAAGTCGATGACAAGACTCTGGAATTGCTTGAAGACTTGATAGAAGTCGCAATAGAAGAAAATAATATTTGTGCTCCTACATTAAAGGACGATACGGATAAAATCGTTTATGTTGTTACAATTCTTGAAACGAACAACGGATGTTCAACGGCTGAGTCACGCGTATATAAAAGCATTGAACAATGTGTTGACGAGAAAACGAAAAGACTTGACGAGTTCTACAAAGATTGCGAACAATCAGACACAAGTTATGATGCGCACGATGACGGTACTATATGTCAGGTGTTCACTGATGATAGTTCAAGATACATCTGCATCACTATTAAATGCACAACGATTATGTAAACAACTCTGAAAATACTGTTAGCGGTCTTGCTCATTTCGGCTTTATTCAAGACGAAACTCGTTTTTCCAAGATACTAAATCCTGTCGGTGTTTCAACCTTTGCAAGACCGCCTAACAGATTAACAATGGCAATCAATAACTCCACCGAGATAATACTTTGTTCCAATCTCTTCAAACATTGCCACCTCAATAATCCAATGTTTGAAAAAATATGGATTGTTCTCATTGCAGCTATAAAACATATCGTTACATCCTCCCTGAGTTATTAGTGCTTCTAAGTCAAGCAACGATACCTTATAGCTGTACAAGTTCTCAAGCGTTAGTTCGTTTGCATTCTCCCTTATCTTATCTAAATATTCCTGAATTGCATTATCTGGACGCATGACATAGGTAAGTGACATTTCATTCTCATTGATATAAAACATACCATCTGGAAGATCAGATACCAATTTCGAGAAACTTTCCTTGATGTCGTCTGAGTCATTATACCAGTCGATCATGGCTGGATCTGGGAAAAATGACTTGTCATTGATTGTTGATGAACTCAGCACCTTGTATCAACTATCACCATATTCGTCTTTCCTTAATGTCTCTAACTGAAAAATCTTTGAAATCATAATCAAATCAATTTTAATTGCTACTACTTTGTTTATTATTTACAATGCAAAGATAGGTATTTTTTTCTAACTATACAAATAAATTACATTATTTAACATTCATAAAAATGCCTGCCAATCTTATAAGACCAGTAGGCATTAAGAACAATTATCACAAATCTTCCTCTGTAAACTTGCCAAACATATAAGGCTTTGTTTCTATCACCTTACCGTTCTTGATGGCGTTATATGCTGTTACTTTGCCTTTTGGAGTAAGTTTATTGATGGTGAATATATTAGTGCCGTCGTGATGATAGCCGTGTATTACTATTTCTCCGTTTATGTACTCTACAAGGACATCATCCATTCCGTTCATACATTTCTTGATAGCTTTCATAAGCGCAGGATTATTGTATTTCCATTCACCGTCACTTCTTTTCTCATACCCGTCACTTTCTATAAGCATAGGATAGATTTCCTTACTACCATTCCATAGTCCTAAAGTTCCAGTAAGAATGACTGGTTCTTCATTAAATCTCGCATATCTAAGATCTGTGAAGAAATTATCAATATCAAGACTTCTTTCATAACTGACCCAATCATAATAGGCGTCACTTTCTTCTGGATCTGGAGTGATTTCTTGCATCTCACAGTATTCTACATAATCTTCATACTTGTACTCGCATCTCGTGTCAAGTAACGTGAAACTCTTTTTACTCATAACTATTAATGTTTATTGTTTATGATGCAAAGATACGAAAAACAATTCATATACAAAAACAATTACTGTTAAAAAATATTAAACGGATCTATAAAAAATATAATTATCATTTCAGGATAAAGCTCAGATCCATGGATCCCATTTACAGATCTTAATCTCATTGAGATTAAATTTATAATCCTGCGGCGGATTTATCAGTATCCGTCATGGACAGGATGACGACAGCAAAACTTAATCTCATTGAGATTAAAAGCCGTAATGAATGGTTAAACATTATTTAACGCAGATTAACTTATTTTTTGTTGTGTATATAAAAATTTATTTGTATATTTGCACTGTAAATGTCTAAATTGAAATATATCAGAAACCCATGACAACATCTTTGTTGTGATGAGGCTGTCTGTTATATTACTTTTTTATATTCATATTTCAATAAAGGCTTACATATATCTTGGTTGGATAATGTAAGCCTTATCATTAAAATGTATTCGTGATCATCATTGACTTTTATTCGTCGTTTCCTTTTGATCTAAAGTCATCTATGTCTTCCAGAATTTCATCGTCTGGTGAAGCTAATGTCTGACCTACATCACAAAGGTATGTCTTCATGTCAGTGCCATCAATGTTTACTATTTCACTTACTTCAAGGAATGCTCCGTCAAAATCCCTTGCTTCCTCTACATAGTATCTGTTACCACAAAGATCAGTTATTACTCTGCTTTTCATATTCATTATATGTTTGATTTTATTTTGATTGTCTTTATATCTGTTTATTTATCAGTGTAATTTATCGTACATGAAAAATTATATCTGTGTTGATCTGGATGAATGTATGGATGAATGTATGGATGATCATATATCATCAGCTTTATCGTTGCCACTGGTATTGTATTATTACCTTGTTGATATATGAATTAATATGATCAGTCTTTCATTTTGATCATATTGCTGTAATGTCCAGTTAAATTTACTGACTTATGTTTTTGTTGTTTATGGTATGCAAATGAAAAAAGGATCAATCCTATATCAATTCAGGATTGATCCTTTTTGTATATTATTTTCAGTATTGTTTTTTGATGAAAATTTTTTCCAAATTATTTTTTGGGATTTTCTACAAAACTATTCCAGATTTTTTCCTGTGATTGATCTGAAAATAATATTTCGGATTTCTTCGATTTTATATTCCTGAATTTCCTTTGGATTTTTTGCGCATTTAATTATAGAATTAATCAGATAATCTGGCAAAGAATTTTTGATGAAATCATCTGAATATTTAAGTTCATCGTCATCATCAATCGTTTCGTCATCATCCAGTATAGGCGCGTTTGAGTAAGGTGAATGTATTGTTGTGCTTTCAACAGCCTCTGACTCGACAGCGAACAAACCTTGTCCGTTTTCATAGTAAAGTTCAAGCTCTATTGGTGTCGTACTGATCCAGTTTTCAGCTTCATCCTTTGTGTCGAATGCTTTACAGTCCATCAGTTCATCCAGTTTGTTCTGGTATGCGATTGGAGTATTCTCTTTTGATAACGTAATGTTGATAGACTCATAGTCATCAGCATTGTTCATCTTGATGGGTTTCATAATGTTCAATCTTTTTAATTGGTTACGCAATAATGTCTTTCTATTTCAATTCATCTTTAAGAAATTCACACAGCTTAGTCAAGCAATACAGCAAGTTCCATCCTACAAGGTTCATCTTTACATCACCGTCAATAATAAGATATTCATCTCCGTACTTGAAAGCATACGATATGTTTCTTTCTGGATACTGTGATCTAAATTCATCAACCACTGTGTTGAAAACCTCTTTTTCTTCTAATGTCATAATCTTATAATATTGGTTTTAATCGCTTTATTTATCATTGCAAAGATACAGACTTTATTTTGATCCTGCAAATTATTATTGTTAAACAAAGTTAATATGATTTATGTTTTTATCCGCTTGATTTTTCCAGGGATTAATCTCATTGAGATTAAAATACAATTCCATCCGTTTTGTATTTTATACAGCCTGCATATAAAACAAAAGTGACCTCGTTTCACAACGAAGCCACCAATAAAAAATAAAAAATATATATTAAAAAAGTAAAAATGTACTTACTCGTCTTCATAAACCCATTTATATGTATCCTGCTCTGGATCATATACAAGACTGTCTGCATCATAAGGATGCAAGTCTAAGTATATTCTATATGCTTCATTGCTGTCACAATCTGGTGTGTTATACTCTATATATTCGCCACCTTTAAGCGAACCATATCCACAGTTAGATCCTGCATCTTCATCAGCGTACATGAACTCAATATCCAATTCTGGATACATTTCTGACAGTCTTTTGATCACTGGCGTACAGAAACTCCATGCAGTATAGAATGTGAACATCACCTCGTTATCATCTATACGGTCACATTCAGAGTCACAGCTGTTCCATTTCGTATTCCAGTTGGATGGATCATTACACCAGTCATACCAATTCTTGTGACCGTACTTTGAAAGGTTGTAAAGATATTTTTTACAGAGTTCGATATACTCTTTAATGCTTTCTTCATCGTTGCTTTCAAATTGATTGATGAAATTACGATCTTCTTCTGACAATAAACAATCATAATTTTTTGATTTCAGGATGATATATCTCATTCCCCACTCACCAGAAGCACCAGAAACTATCTTCAATTCCTCTGGCATAGGTACAATCTTGTTGAAGTCAAACGCACAATATGTGTCTTTGTTTGAACTTACAGCCTCAACCAACTGGTCGATCATTTCCTTGTCACCCTTAACTTTGATTTATGTTGCTACATAATTCGGCATAATGTTTTCGTTTTAATTGTTAATACTAATGTTTACTTTATATGTTGCAAAGATAATTACTTTTTTCCAATCCTGCAAATTATTATTGTTAAACAAAGTTAATATGATAAATCTTTTTTTGGTGGATAATATATTCACCAGAAATTAATCTCAGTGAGATTAAAAACATAATCCAGTATTTGCAGCTTCATTTTGCATTGCATAAAAAAAGCGACCTCGTTTCACAACGAAGCCGCTTCCAGTCAAGTAAAAAATCTTACATTATGCAACATCATCTTTTATTATGTACGTTTTCTGTTTTTGATCATATACATACATGTCTTTATATTCACTCCAGAGTGAAAAATAAGTCTGGTATGCTTCATCAGAGTCAACGTTAAATTGTTCATATTCGATTTCATTTCCGTTGACGAATGATCCTTTTCCGTCATTGCATCCTGCACTTTCATCAGCGTATTCAAATTCGATTGTGAGTTCAGGAAACTGTTTTGACAGTTGCATGACAACATTATATGGGAAAGTCCATGCGGTCTCAAAAACTATTGAATTGCTCTTCCATTCCTGTACCTCCTGTGCGTTCCATTTGGTACACCAACCATCATCTGATATACACCAACCGTAACAGTTTGTATAGCCGTACTTTGAAATGTTGGAAAGATATTTTCTTCCGAGTTCAATGTCTTCATTGAAACCATCAGGATCATCCTCCTTTTTCTTTTTATATCTTTCCATGAACAAACGCTCGTCTTCCGTCCATGATAATATGGATCTTGATTTGATCAACAAGTACATCATTCCGAAATCACCAGTTGATTTTGATGGTATTTTAAGATCCTCTGGTATTGGTACAATCTTGTTGAAATCAAAAAGGACATCTTCGTTGTCTTCTGTTTTACCTTTAACTGTTTCTTTCAGACGATCGATTGTATTCTGATCGCCAGTGAAAGTCAGCTTTGTTCTAACCCAGTTTGGCATAATGTTTTAGTTTTAATTGCTAATGACTAATCTTTGTAAACAGCAAATTCACCTAATGGCTGTGCTGTATCATCTACGATTGTTTCCCACAGGGTATAGATTGTTGCATTGTTTTTCAATGCGTCACTAAGGAACTCTGCATTTTCTTCACCCTGCTCTATCCAGCTGTCAACCATATCTCTGTCTGTCTTTGAAATGAAATAGCCATCTTTCAATATGTCACTGAAATTGTTATTGACTATAAGTTCGTGTTCATACTCGCTTAAACCATAAGACTTGATAGTCATTCCGTTTGTTTTTGTAACTTGCTCCATGATTTATTTCTTTTTATAATTATGTTTCTACAAAAGCGCATCAGTATTCATATCAGCGTCATACCACTTTCCGTCAATCAAGACTGAATGTATAATCCTGTCATCGAAACTAATGCTATTGCCGTTACTTTTTTCAAAGATCAATCCGTTGCTTTCAGCATCAAACCATATTCGTCCTGCAAAATCAGTTGATGGCTTAACGTTCTTTATCCTTACAACATGACCGAGTTCATTTACCGTATTTGGTTCAATCAGTATGTACTGGTTTTCTGGAATTTCATCCTTACGATCTGGCAGCATTACACATATACCGCCAATAATAGGGCAGTGATCCCTCTTGACGCCGTTATACTCGTTTATAATTCCAGACAATGACCTTAGTCTTACGAAATCACCTTCTTTAATTACATTGATAAGTTTCATAATCGTTTACTTTTAATTGTTATTTTGTTTCTATGGTGCAAAGATAACAACATTATATGATACCACAAAATTTTTATCGTTAAATTGTCTTAATTCGATTGATCTTTTTTGTAATCGGTTTCAAATTCAAAAAGATCAAAGTCATAATATGGGCAATCAAGAAACGAATGCTCAAATTCATCAATGTTATCAAAGACAAAATCGTGAAGGGCAGGATTGACAAGATCAGAATTTGATGGATCGCTTACAAGGTATACAATATAGCTGAAACGATATGTATTGGGACTCCTTGCAATGACTTCTGCAATCTCACAATCCATGCTACGAATAGCTTCATACAAATCTTTAATGTTCATAATCGTTTACTTTTAATTGTTATTTTGTTTCTATGGTGCAAAGATAATAACATTATATGACACCACCAAATTTTTATCGTTAAAAAACGTTAACTGATAATATTTTATTCATTATTGCTTGTAAACGGCGTTAACTGATAATATTTTATCTCTTATTCAATGTAAACGTAGGACGAATGATCGATCCAATGAAATTTATCAGAATTATCACACCCATGCTTTGGAAGAAATCAAGTATTGGTGCAGTTATCCAGAACAAAGGAACAAGCCAGTTCCATAACAACATAAATATGTAGCTTTCAACAAGGAAAGCCATCGTAATCAAAATTACCGCTAAACAACCTACTGCTATCATTCTATTTTATTTTATTTTTTTAATTTTTTTCATTATGTAAAGATACAATTTTTATTACATCCAACAAAATTATTTTTGTTAAATGACGTTAAGATAATTAAATTTATCGTTTTTGCCAATTTTAAGCTCGTCTGACGCACTTTAATCGTCCAGACGGTAAATCTATCAGGCGGCATAAAAATAATGCGCTGACTGGCTTTATTTTTAATCTCATTGAGATTAATTTTTATTGATGCTTTGATGATATATATCCAGACAAAACAAAAAAGGTGGGCTTGCATATAAAGCGAGTCCACCTTAGAAACAAAAATCATATTAAACTTACATGACAACTTCTGGATTATCTTCCACTTTGACTACAAAGGGATCATCTATATCATTTGCGTGCAAAACCTTTCCATCCTTTGCTATTGGATGGAACTCCAGACCCATTATACAACCCTTTGGATCAAGATAGCGCATATCATATCCGTTTGCGTCAACCACCTTATATCCTTTGTATTCCTTTGGTATTGTTTCGGAGTTGAATACAACAGCAACCTTGCCACCGTCACTAAGGAACTTCTCACAATCATCCCAGTTATACCCGTCATACGAAAATGTAATGTCATAGTTAGGGTACAGTTTCATTAGTTTGGTTCTGGAATAAACCTTTGTATAGTCATAGAACTGTACTTCTGGAAATATTTCAAGTATATTCTTTCCGTCTTTCTTCATTATTTCAGGAGAAAGATCGGATGTGCCGTTAAGACGGACTGAAAAGTCCATACCGTGTCTTTCAGCATAAGCCATATCCCTTTTGATTTCATGGATAAGAATATCCATATAGAGATCCCTGTCATTATAAAACAGTCTTGTCTTTCTAATTCTTGACGCGTTGATTGTGCTGTTCTTCACATTTTCCTTTCCGTTTGCAAGAATATCAGCTTTGTTGTGACCAGATGAATTAAGGCAAAGATCCTTGCAATGCTTTGACATTGGGCATACATTAATTCTTGAACCTTTCTTAGTTCTTCCAGCCATGTTTGCAGGGGCGAGATAAACACAATACGTAGCCACATTGTGATTATATGATTTAGTCATCTTGGATGATTTCTTCAACCCACCCAGATAACTGAACCCTGCTGACTTCAACGCTTTCTCGTAACCTTCCATAATGATTTGATTTTTTAATTGCTTGTTGTTAATGTTTACGATGCAAAGGTATAAAGAATAATACAACCATGCAAATGAAAAACAGTTTTTAACATCAATTTAACATTCGTTCATAAACATCAACATATTCATCGCTCAAATCATGGTTGACCAGAATATCAAACGGTGTATTCTGTGAAATGTTTGATACGGAATAAACTACCAGATATTTTCCGTCATCACTGTACTTGAAATTTCCATATAGATCATCCTTGTGAATAATATCACCGTCATCGACAGGATTGAACTTCAATTTGCAATCATTGATCTTATTGACAATGGTTTCTGGATCAAGACCGTCAACCATCACCGCATCAATTCCGTTGAAATATCCAATGTGCCTGTACATGCTGCATCTCTTGTCCTTTACAACAACATCACCAAGCATTTCATAAAATCCGTCATTGAATATGAACACATAGATCAAAGCATTGCTTGATCTTGCATCACGCATAAATTCCTCATATTCATAATCCTTGTCCCTGTGTGCATTTTCAATATAGAAATCACGTATCTCTGGCTCCATGTTGGATAAAGAATATTTCCCATTAACAGCATTGTTTTCAATCATCTTCACAGCAATGTCATGCTGCTCCTGTGTAAGTCCGAAACTTTCAATGCTTTTAGTATCACTCAAAACAGTTACAATCTTTCCCATAATCATTTTATTTTTAATTGTTATTTTTATCTGGTACAAAAGTACAAAGAATAAATTATACAGCAAAATTAATATGTATAAAAAATGTTAACAGCAAGAATATATTTTATCAGATACTGATATAGCTCACAGGCTTTTAATCTCAATGAGATTAAAGTTTGTAGTTTACTGTTCCATCGTGATTTCATTCCTTGATATTAACAAAAAAAGATCGATCCTTAAAAAAGGATCGATCCTGTTAAAAATCTAAACTATTTACTATTATTAATTAAGCGTATATTACCTCATTGAACAATATTACCTGCATGAGCGTATCTGCGTCAGTCAGATCAAGACATTCATATTCAAAGTCGCCATCAAGTGCAAATACACAGTCGTGTACGTATTTCTGGTTGTTGTGTACCTTGTATGTTCCGTTGACGGCTCTCTGTAATCCTTTTACAATATCATCCAGAGTTACCGTATACTTTGTGCGACAGTCATATATTGATACGCCTTTATCGCTATACACCTCACCTTCCGATTGGTCATCATAGATATAAATCTTTCCGCCGTTCAGAAGTACATCAGCACATATTTCCTCAAAGCAATTACCGTCTTTCTTGTCATCTGGAAGTGAATTGTAGAAATCAGTGTCATATTCAGCTGAAAGATAAGATGATCCATACAACGCCGTAGACAAAAGATTGATAATATCATCCTTTGATACACTAACAATCTCAATGTTTTGTTTCATTATCATAACTATTCCTTTTTAGTACATTTTGACAATCCTGTTGAGTTCCCTGTAAGTCAGTTCACTTAACGGAATGAAAAGCATTCCACCGACACACAATACACAGAGTTCATTATTATCGACAAAAACCCTATCCAGAGTCACAAGATCACCTTTACCACCTCTGTACTCATGCACTTGCATTCCGTTAAGTGAAACAGACCCTTTTTCGTTATAGAGTTTTTTTACTTTTTCTATCAGTTGTTTTGTTGTCATAATATTTCATTTTATTATTGAAAAAATAATCTGGAATAATTCATTAAAAAGCGCAGAATTGTATCCAAGAAGATTTCTTGTCCCTTTCCTCCCAGAAAGCCTGCATAATTCCAAGAATTTCTTCCATAGAATAACCGTCTATCCTTTTAGCGCGAAGAACAACCTCATTGAAATTATATCTTGCAGGATCAAACTGACACCAATCTGGCACATCTTCGTCACTTTTAAGGTCAGAGAAGTCAATCGTATTAAGATCAACACCCTCATTTTCCTTAATCGCATCAATAATTCGTTTCAGGATGGTCATAGCCCTTTCATATTCGTTGCAATAGATCTCGAAATCAGAAGAATATTCCTCCTGCTCGCATACATCACAGCCCAATGATGTCAGCAATTCCTTAAACTCATTAAACGCCCAGTTGAAAGCCTCTGAATTTCCGTACTCTCTTTGAGTTTTAACTACATGAACGCGATTTCCCATAATTTTTTACTTTTTAATTGTTTATACTATTGTTTGTTATTTTATATTGCAAAGGTAAGTATAATTTTTGGAATAGCCAAATGAATTACATCATTTAACATTAAATTAACATTCGCCTTTTCCTTTTTCGTTGCAATAGGACATCACATCTATGTACGCAGTCATCATTTTTGAAAATTTATCAGACATTTCATACATTTTACCTGTGAATAGATATACAAACATTAAAATAATTACGCCACATGAACCATATAGCAAAAATAAAAATAATGCTAAAACAGTATATATTGGTAGCATGAAAAATAAAACCACAATAATCAATCTATATAAAAATCTCATATCAATTCTTTTTTTATTATTAAAAAACAACTATATTCCAATGGACTCTCCTTTAATTATAATTTCAGAGTCATAAAAGCCATCATAATTATACAGATCATAATAATGTTTGGCTTCCTCATATTTTTTGCCATCAACATCAAGATAACCAGATTGCCATGAGCCTGTCACATCCATGGAAAACCAATCATCCCAAATTGTCCTTGCAAACCAGATGTCATCTTTATCATATCCCTTGATTTCGCATTTGATGAAATAATCGGTTTTCTCCGCATATAGCCATGGCGCTCCGATTGTCATATCTCCACCAAGAACTTTGAAATTTTCTCTTTGACGATGTTCATCGACCTCTTTTTTATGAATTTCTTGTATTGGAATTTCTTTATATTCATTCAAATCATAATCAAATACTTTGACATTGATTTTCTCTTTATATGGATAAATACCTGTAACTTTTGCCTTATAACAACGTGACGGACTTATTTTACCATCATCAAAGAAATAATATTCTTTTCCTAAAACTGGAACTTGCTGCATAATCTATTACTTTTTAAGATTGCTTATTCGCATCCAATGTGTGATCTGAAATCCTGTATAGTTACAGAAATCATATTCGTGCGTCTCCACATGTTCCTTGTCGTTAGAACGATGGCAAAACCACATTTCGTCTGGATGTTCTTCACTCGTCACCAATACAGTTTCTTCATAATGTGGCAAATCTTCGTATACTGATACCCATAGAAGATCAGTATTCGCTTTCACGAAATTCACTCCGTCACGCATATAAAGTATCTCTAAACATGTTGAACGGTTTGCATCGTGTGGGCATTCATTCTTAAAGGCGCAACCGTCACATACTCGTTTTATAAATTCGTCTGTTTCCATATTCTTTATCGTTATTATGTATTTTCAGTTAATTGCTGTTGATGATACAATCTTTTTCGGTATTGATCATATCATCAACAATCAGTATCCTGCTAATTAGCACCAATATGTTGTCTGCCAGTCATCACATAACGGATTAAGAGTAGTCAATCTTATTGAAAGTGGGTTTCCTCCACACGGACTGAACAGATGATAGCCGTTTTTCTGATCACGGTATCCGCTTTTGAACCCAATCTTCCAATTTTCAATACACCAGTTGACAGCCTCTTTAGTAACGTTATATCCGTGGTCATTGAAAAACTTGACAATATCGTCAGTGTTTATCTTTTCGTCAATGTCTGGATCATCCGTATATACATCCATGTCAAAATCAATACTGTCATAGCATTCAACATCCTTTGCCAGATGGTTGAATTTAAGATCTGACAGAGTGACATATCCCTTTTCAATATCCTTATAGGTTAAACCGCCTGATCTTCTAATGATGACACCTCTTTTGAGATCAAGAACCGCATCATATCCAAGATAGAAGTTTCCGTCCTTGTCATAAAGAGAAACTATTCTTCCATCATTAAGCTGTACGCCCCATTGCGTTTCAGAACTGTCATTGACAAAGTATATCTTTTTCATACTGCTATATGTTATCAGTTCATTCAGTTCGTTCATTGTGGCAATCTGGTCATCCACACCCATGTCATCGAGTTTTATTTCAGAACCATTACTGTATGCTAACCAGATATTTCCATCAGTCTGATCCTCCCATGCCGAAATGATACAGTCGTTTTCTGGATTTGGCTCACAGTCAAAATTCATCCTGTTGTCATAGTCCGTATCCATAAGCATACACGACATTCTTTGTCTGATAGCCTCAACGATAATTTCTTTTTTGTCTTTGTAACAATTATACATTAAGTTGATTTCCTTAATGCTTTTGTTCGCTGCAAGTTCTATAATTCTTTTCTGATCCATAATAGTATTCGTTTTATGTGTTATTTTATGCTGCAAAGATACTGATAATAAATCATACCACAAAATATTTTCCGTTAATGATTGTTAAACCGCGCAGGAATATCTGGAAGACCTTTCAATTTCATCATGTTCGTCCTTTGTGATGTATCTTCCTTTCAACGCTGATCTACATTCCGAAAAGCTGGCATACTTAACATCGTCAGTCGAAGTGAACCAGACAACATCCTTGTAATGATATTTCATAAGCACGCGCATGAAGTATGACTGTTTGCTTTTGCTGTATCTCATAAGGAAATATTTTCCGTCACCACACATGAAAGTGACGAGATTGTACGTTACAGCTTTCTTTGATGAAAGCCCGCATCCGATTGTGCTTCCGCATCTTGATATATTCCATCCGTCAGCGTTTATTCGTTTGGCTACACGTTGGAAAACTCGTCCGTGTGATCCGTTGTCTGGTACACCGTACTGGTGTATATACAAGTGTATCATTTCATGCAGGATAGTATTGCAGAAATCATTGTCTGATCTGTCAAGCATTCCAGATATTGAAATCGTATAGTCTGACTTTCCACCGTTGACCTTCTTCCATGCGAACCTTCCGAGATAAGATTTAACGTATACTATCTTGAACTTTGGGATGACAAGACATCCGTCAAAATACTTTCCATTGAACTTGTCGAAGTTCGTCTTAATGTAATCTAATGTAAGTTCCATAACTCGTGAATTTAATTGTTATCGTTTATTGTTTATTGTTATGATGCAAAGTTAATGACAATAATTCATACCACAAAATATTTTATGTTAAAGAATGTAAACTGTGTATATTTTTTCTGGTACTGGTTGTTTTTATTTCTTGTTTTAATCTCATTGAGATTAAACTTTATCATTATCATCTACAATTCAGACTACCTTTCCATAAAAATAAAACCCCACCTATCCGTTCAGGACAAGTGGGGGAACAAAAAATATAACAATTAAAAAATCATTTGATCATGTCATAGATTGCGTCGCCAAATCCATGTATTTCGTTCATGCCAAATGAATTGATTAGATACAGTCCATCCTTTGACTCTATGACGATTGAACAGGTTTCGTCACTGATACATTCTTTGAGCTGTACCATAACATGATCAGTTGAAACCGTTTTCAATCCAGTTGATTTTGCCGTACTGATGCAATGTTCAATATCTTCAAGCATAACATTAGTTTCGCATCCGTCAAGTTCGGAATACTCTCCTATGATTTCTTTATGGATATAATATATTCCGTCCTTTAATCCAGTCTTTGCGATTTTGATTATGCTATTCGTATCGACCATCCAATCATTCCAGTTTTTTATTATTTATTGAACGCGTCAAACACAAGACCCATTATCTTTTCCTCGATGACAATATCATAGTTTATGTCATCAAGATAAATCAATCTGGTTTCACTGTCATAGTCAGACACGGTGGAAAGACAATATTTGGTTGGATCTGTCGGATCAATCATTACCGCCTTTGTAGTATATGTGTCATCGAGATCAAGATATGCAAAGCGATAATCGCCCTGCTCGTCTTCTGGTACATATACAGTACCAGTAACTTTAAGCATTGAAACGATAGTGTCGTTTACCATGTCATGGAAGTTGATCACGTTTGAAAGTTCCTCCTGAAAATCATCGAATGAATGAAATACATTTTTCATAATCACTTTTGTTTTATATGTTAGTACTATGTTGACCTATTAGAATGTCTTTGCAGATATAACCATATATCCTCCCTTATTCTTAACGTGGATATGGATCTTCTGGTCATCAATCTTCACCTTAATTCCGAATGGACGCTTCGTTGAGGCTACAAAAGATACGCCGTATTCAGGATAGTTCTTGTTGATCACGTTGAATATGACCTTTCCATATTCGTTAATGTCTTCATACTCATGTTCATCAAGCCATCTGTCATAAAGATTGAAGAAACATTCTCCTACCTGTTCGTCGTTTACGATTGCTGTCAGTTTTTCGATTGTTGTCATAATCATTTTTATTTTATAAGTTAATACTTTGTTTGTTATTTCTGATGCAAAGGTATAAAGAAAAAACATAACCACAAAATATTTTCCGTTAATGATTGTTAATAGATTGATGTTTTTATTCTGGTTGGAAATCACGTCGTATGTTCGAGTCGAGTTTTTTAATCTCATTGAGATTAAAGTTTGTTTTGAAGTCGAGTCAATACTGGATTAATCTCATTGAGATTAAAGTTTATGTTTGGGACACGTTTTTCATCCAGAGAAGCAAAACGAAAAAATCCGATCAAGTCAATATAACCTGATCGGATTTATGTTAAAGAATATTAATTGTTAAACAAGTTTGACAAGCACTCCGTTATTGTTATCAATGTCGTTATTTATCCCATTAAAATTTATTCCCCATGAGATTTCAAATTTTCCGTTTACTGTTCTTACCGCATATCCCATATATAAAAAATATATTTTCATCATACGGGCGATTTCACGCGATGGAAGTTCAAACTCTGTTGACGGATTACATTCTGCGACAGCCTTTTCTATTTCATCATAGCAACGCTTCACCTCGTCTGGGTATTTTGCGACTATCGTTTCAACGGTTCGCTTCAACATTTCGGAAGCATCAATTTCAAAATTTTCCATAACTAAGATTTATATTTGTTAATTAATAAGGTTAAATCATTTCTCACTCTGTTTCTATTATTATCATCTATTTTAAGATGGTCACACAGAATATCAGTAACGCTTTCCGTAAAAGGATCGTTCCTGTGTCCGTTATTGCCTGTTTTCTTTCGCTGTGCCGCATTATATGAAGCCGTGTGGTGTGTTGTTCCATATTCACAATCAAAACGCGTCATATCGCATTTTTCGTCATTTGCTGATACGGTGAAGTCAAATGTATTTTCAGTTTCTTTATATGAATATATTATATTCCTGTTTTTGCCAAGCACTATAATGCCACCGTATTTTGAAAATTTACATGAATTTTTATCCATAACTTTTCTCATTTTATTTTATGGTTTTTTCTCAAAATATTATTCGGAATTTATTTCACGAATTGGTACGAATAAATCATAGCCGTCATCGTCTTCAAAGTGGTTTATCTTTTCCTTGAAAGCTGATCCGAATTTATATCTTTCATATTCAAACTCGTTTCCGTTCCATGTAGCCGTGTTTGCGTTCCTGCAATTCCCGAAATATGTCTTTCCTTTGACAAGTCTGTCTTTCGGAATAGCTCCGCATCTTATGAAGTTCGGAACTACATACTTTCTGTACAGTTCTGGATCGAGTTTAGGAAGTGACGGTATATAGTCATCCGTGAAAGTCTGCATTGATTTCAGATCTTCTATAATTTTTTCGATAATTTTCATGTTATTGCCATTTTCGCCCATCTTTTTTCCTCCATCAATCATGCAATAATTCCTTTCCATAAAGCAATGAAGTTTGTCCTATATTGAAAATGATGATCGCTATGCTGATCAGATTTGAAACTGGATAAGCCAGAAGACAGCATACAGTGAAGTATACGATATAATTCATAATATTTGGTGTTTCCGTTGAGGCTGCAATGCCAATGAACGAAGAAGTGGCGATCATCATAAGCAATGAAACTACGGACATGATCATATATACAGCCAGACTTGAATTTAATTCCTGTACGAGTCGTCTTCCTTTTTCAGTCTTCATTTCTGGATAGGTTTTATGTCCTTTGATGAAACCGATAACAACGGCATACGCTATCGCTATAATGACTATTATAAACGGTATAGTATAGATACCAATTCCTGTGATATGTTTTGTCTGTGAAACAATATCCGCATCGTTTATATACATTGACAGGCAAAGCATTGATGAAATGTTCAAAGGCAATATGCTGTCAAGAATAAAGCATGACCAACCATAGTTCCTGAATATGGAGTTAAAACCAAATATAGTATGTTTCATAGGACATGAAGTTAGTTTGTGATTACAAAAAACATATATCAGAATTTTCCAGGCTGTAATTTAATACAACCTGGAAAACCGTTATATATTATCAATACTTAGGCTTTACTCTACCTTCAATCACGTTTTCGATAAACACGTCATTGTGTGACTTGTATTCATCAATGCTATCCATAGGCTGATCAAGTGCCATAGAGAAGTTGTCCAACTGTCTTTTAAGCTCAGTGAGCATATTCTTGGCTGTCTTGTAAGCCTTGTTTTCAGCCTTTGCCTGTGCGATCAGAGTACCCTTGCCGAGATCAAACTTGTCACCTTCTGCGCATACAGCAACTCCCACCACATCAAACGTGGCATAGTCTGTAAGCATATTGCTCCAATAGAACGGAATGTTGAACTCAATCTGGCAACAGATCTTGCATACTACGTTTCTTGATCCTTCCTTGTGTGAAGTCACCTTTTCAAGGAAGTTCAGCTTTACGATCTTGTGCTGTCTTGGTGTGCCGTCCTTGTCAATGAACTTACCGTAATTCTCATTCTTCTTAACCTCGTTGTAAACTGGGTTATTCGCAAACTTTGTGTTAATCTTCATAATTGCATTGAATTTTAATTTGTTAAAAAATATGTTACCTAAAAAATTATCATGCCGTTATCATATATTCAAGTCGTTTCTGCGCCTTGTTTTTTATCTGGTTAATCCTTGTCTTTGACATTCCGTATATTTCCGCAAGTTCCGAAGTGGAATATTCCCTGTCACAATCAATTCCGTATATCATCTTTATTATCTCCTGTGACCTTTCATCGAGCTTTGAAAGTGCGGAAAGTATGATAGCCTTTGTGTGTTCCTGCTCCATATCACCCTCATATTCATTGTATGATGAAGTCGAGTCAAGATATTCGGTTGTGTTTCCGAAAGTGAAGTTGTCTGATGAACCGTCGTTTTCAGTCACGGTGTCATCAACGTGTACGAAATCGTTGACATATAGATCCTCGTCATTGTTGACTGAAATGTTATATTTGTTAAGCATGATTGACCTTAACTCCTCTATTGTTGGCTGTCTTTCGTGCATGGTATAGAATATGTTTCTTTCATTAGCCACAATGCTTCCTATCTTGTAGTCTGACGGTCGTTTCACAAGTCTGTTTTCACAGAAGTACCTTACCATATTCCTGCGTATATACGCTTGTGCATAAGTCAGAAGTCTGCATCCGAGTGTGAAGTCAAATCTATCAATAGCCTCAATCAATCCTATGTTACCTTCATTGACAAATTCAAGGACGGTATCTGGATCATTTGAAAATCTCTTCGCAGCCGAATAGACAAATCTCTGGTTGCTGTTCACAAGAATGTCCCTTGCGTGCATGTCGCCGTCAATCTTGTACTTTGTTATGTACATATTCTCCTCGTCAAATTCAAGCGGTTTGTATTCCCTTATTGATTTAAGGTATCTGTCAATGCTGCTGTTCCTATTGACAAAATAAACGTTTGAAGTCCTACTGTTAATAATCATATCTTAAATTTCTTTTTATTGTTTTTGTATCTTATTCTGGTGCAAAGTTACTAAAACTTTTTTAACTAACAAAATGTTTTACGTTAAAAGATGTTAATTGATTTTATTTTTTATCGTCAAGAAAATCAAGCATGAAAAGAATGCTGTCTATACATATCTCATTGTTCTTTATCTCGTTGCTCTGGATGTCGAAAAGAGTTACCTTTTCAATTATATGTTTTCCCATGTTGAGCTTTCCTTTACCTATTCTTCCGTTGACTACAATCTTAGACACAAGACGCGTTTCCATTGAAGTCATGTGGCAGGATAAACCCAAAGGGAATATCGTATCCTTTAACTCTATTATATCAAGAACCGCTTCATAGTGTTTTCCGTCATCATTAACATTAACCCCACCGAACTTTTCAACATAATCGCCAATATATTCCAGTGCCTTGTTTCTGAACTCAGTCCCTAATTCATTTCTCCAGTAATTGCCAAAATCGATCCCCTCCATTATAATAATATATACGTTTGCAAATATACAACTTTAATTTAATATGCGAAAACATATATACTGGATCGAAATATGATGCAAAGGTAATATAAAAAACCATAACACACAAATATTTTATGCTAAATTATGTTAATGAGTTGATCTTTTATCTTAGCTTGATATATATCATCCAGTATACAGCCAACCTATTTATTCATTATATATATTAACAGCTGAAATGAAGTTTATATATTGACGTCTGGAGTGAAACTTTAATCTCAATGAGATTAAAAAAACATATCCTGAAATTCAATCAAATCATATCTTTAACAGTTTTTCATTTTCATCATTGAAGAAAAAGTTGTATATTTGCAATGTAAGAAAGATTATAACTATTCTTTAACAATCTTTTAACAATCCACAACACTTACTATAAAACATTAAAGTTAGTTAATAACAGTTAACTGTATATGTTGTAATTGTTAAAATACATTTAGAATGTTAAAATATGTTTAGATTATTAAATTATACTTTTGAATGTTAAAATATGTTTAGATTGTTAAAATATGATGAAATACAAAAACAAATATTAACAAAAATTTACGAATGTTAAATCTCTGGCGACAATAACAGTTATGTCTGGGGAAAACTATCGAGTATGTTTTTGCTATTTGCTGTTTGTTATTTTAGATTTGAGATGACAACTACTTTAATGTAATATTCATAATTACTTTTTATTGTTATACTTTTGTTTGTATGGATCGATCCTCTATTATCAATTAATGAGGATCGATCTTTTTATAATGCCATAATCATTTCTTGGTTGATGTTCTTCACTATAGTTTTGGATCAATATATAGCAATATAAAAAATGGCATCCACTTCAATGATATGAATTGACGCCATCATGTGAACTACCCACAAACTAAAGGTAAGTGAGCTTCTGGCTTCATTGTAAATAACCTAATATTAGGGATTATATCTGCTCAACCAGTGTAATCGACAGTACCTGCCGATATCATTCTATATGTGTGTTTTGTTCCAATTCATTCCAAAGACTAAAGACCTTTGGATTTTATTGGCAGTATTATATAAATCTATGTTCATTATAATATTCATATCTGATTTATTGTTCGTAATATTCTTAGCATTAATCTACAGTATATCTGAGAATATATGAAATACTTTATACGACTATAATTGTTTTGCTCTATCTAATCTGAAATATATTTTTTCAAAATATTTTTTGTAATTTAATTTGTTGATTTTTAATTTATTAACTCAAATTATTTTTCAAAAATTATTTTGTGAAATTATGTTAAAATATTTCAAATTATTT
>ERZ1026772.575-NODE-575-length-25793-cov-5.147914_pt1 | contig 25793 bp, 24 predicted proteins | sample MGYA00380124_ERZ1026772 | MGnify/ENA primary metagenome ERZ1026772 (study PRJEB33269, sample SAMEA4719760) | human gut metagenome | biome: human-associated habitat; feature: organic feature; material: feces | place: Cameroon | collected 2013-10 ...
TTCCCTTGACTGCGCTCTCTGGCCTTTGTGTAACCTATGTTTGACGCGGATACAGTCTGACAAAAAGAAAAAACAAGAGACCTCTTGACTTTTGCATGAAAGGAGAGTATACTATACAAGCGTATAAAATGTGTTTTTTGGATACAAAAAGTAAATCGATTTATTTTCTGCACAGAGACAGACAGAGACAGCACTGAAAGGGTCAGTGGGGTTCAGGAGAGGAGGATATACCAATGAGCGCTACAATATCAGACGTTGCAAAAAAAGCCGGAGTATCCTCCGCTACAGTGTCAAAATACTTGAATCGAAAAAAAATATCGCCTAAAAACCATAAGCGCATTGAAGAAGCAGTCCGCGAACTGAACTATCAGGTAAACGATTTTGCAAGAGGGCTCAGAACAAGTACTTCCCAAATGATTGGCCTGCTTGTACCGGGGATTGACAACATTTTTACCACATCGCTGTTTAAAAAAACGGAAAAGCGGCTGACTGATTGCAATTACAGCCTTGTACTGTGCAATTATAATAACAGCGCTGCTGCGTTCGTTGAAAAGGTCGCCTTTATTCGCCAACGCATGGTAGACGGTGTAATCATTCTTCTTGGCGGTCAAACAACAGAACTGATTCAGCAGGGACTGCGTGAGTTGCAGGCGGCTGGTATTCCGTTTGTACTGGTGAATGGCCGCGTGGATGGTATAGAAGCCGATACTGTCTTGGCTGACAACGTGCAGGCTATCTATGACTGCGTTACCTGCCTGCTTCAAAACGGGCACCGAAAAATCGGAATGATTACGGCCCCCAAGAACAGTTATAATATGTATGAGCGAAAAGCCGGTTTCCGAAAAGCTTACCATGAAGCCGGTTTGACGGCCGAAGAAGAATTGTTGTTTGACTTAGAAGATGATAAACTTTGGCCGCTGATGGCCAAGGAAAAGACAATCAGTTTTTTGCAGGAGCATCCGGACTTGACTGCACTGGTGCTGCCAGGTTATCGGCTGACTATTGCCGGCATTTATGCCATTCACCATCTGGGACGGAAAATCGGCGAGGATATTGCTCTGATCGGTTATGACTGCGACGTAATCAACGACGCGCTGAACCCTGCTATTACCTACATTCGCCTGCCGGCAGATGAAATTGCTGCAAAAGCCATTGAATTGCTGCTTGATGCCATCAAGAACAAGGGACTGAAGCCCCCCCAGATAATCCGCGTTTCTGCACAAAAAATAGAAGGGCTTTCTGTGTTCAAAATCTGATAAAATGTTTCATTTGTTTTTTTACGCTAACAGTAAATCGATTCATTTTTTCACAATAGAAAGGAGATCTTACGAATTATGACTGAGATGAGGCAGGTTGCTGGACGGGGAAAACCGATGATTGTCAAGCACAAAAAACACGGCTGGGATATGTGGCGTCCCTATCTGTATGTAATGCCTTCTGTGATTTGCCTGTGCATTTTCTATATTTATCCTATTGTCCGCAATATTTACCTAAGTTTCTACAAATGGGATTTGCTTAATCCCATGGAATTTGTGGCGCTTGACAACTTTAATGCGTTGTTCAGCAATAAAACGTTTGGCAAAATCATGCGCAATACATTCACATACATGTTTGCAACGGTAGCGGGTACGGTGTCTATTTCGCTTGCTATGGCGGTGTGGCTGAATAAAAAGACTAAAATGCGAACGCTTACGCAGGGATTCATTTTCATTCCGCACATTATTTCGCTGGTTTCGGTATCTTTTATCTGGATGTGGATGTTTAATGAAGACTACGGCCTGCTGAATTACCTTTTATCCTTAGTCGGCTGTAAGCCTATTCGCTGGCTTAACAGCAAAAATATGGCTATGCCTTCGCTGATTATTGTGGCCGTTTGGAAGCAGGTTGGCTATTATACGCTGATGTTTATAGGCGGTTTGCAGGTCATCCCACGAGAAATATATGAAGCGGTGCATCTCGAAACAAATCGGAAACTCCGAATATTTTTCCATATTACGCTGCCCATGCTTACGCCTACGCTGTTCTTTGTGCTGATTATCAACCTGATTAACGCATCCAAGGCATTTGACTCCATTTCCATCATGACGCAGGGCGGACCTGTCAATGCTACCAACACGCTGGTGTATTACATTTATCAACGAGCCTTTGCTTATATGCAGATTGGCCGTGCGGCGGCCGGTGGAACAGTGCTGTTTGGTATTTTGCTGGTGCTGACGATATGCTACTTCTTTGCGCTGAACAAGCGCGTGCATTATTTGAACTGATGGAAGGAGGATTGCGGAGATGAAAACGAAAAAGAAAGCCGCGAAAATTGTTGATACCTTGGGACTCCTGGGGGTCTCGGCTGTTTTTCTGCTGCCTTTTGTGTGGATGCTTCTTACATCTGTCAAAACCGAGGTGGAAGCCATCCGAATGCCCATTCAGTGGCTGGCCAAGAAGGTGCAGTGGGTTAACTTTGCCACAGCCTGGAAATCTGGACCATTCCCGCTTTACATTCGCAACAGCTTCCTTTATGCTGGCGGCGTTATCATCGTGCAGATGATTACCACGCTGCCCGCTGCCTATGGATATGCCAAATTCAACTTCCGTGGCAAAAACCTGTTTTTTTATTTGACGATGAGCACCATGATGATCCCCAGCCAGCTGATCTTCGTTCCCATGTATCAGATGATGAGCGCTTGGGGCATGATTGATACCATGTGGTCGCTGATTCTGCCTTTTTCAGGAAGTGCGTTTAATATTTTTATGATGCGTCAGGCATACATGAATGTACCGGACGAGCTGATTGAGGCTGCCCAAATTGACGGCATGCGGGATTTGGGCATCGTACTGAAAATCGCAACCCCCATGTGCCGGGCGAATCTGTCAACTTTTGTGCTTTTCAGCGTGATCAGCCACTGGAACGATTATTTCTGGCCGCTGATTATGACTACAAAGGACAACGTGCGCACGCTTCCGATCGCCATTGCACGCCTCAATGACATGGAAGGCGGTACCAACTGGCCCGTGCTGATGGCGGGCAACGTCATACTCGTCGCGCCGCTGCTGGTTGGCTTTTTTCTGGCACAGAACCGTGTTGTCAACGCTTTTACGTACAGCTCCAAGTGATTCTTGCGCCCGACAAGGGCGTGAAATAAAAGAAAGGTAGGTATCCCCATGAAACGAATCGTATCCTTGTTCCTGATGCTGGCTCTGATTCTGAGTCTGTCCGCTGGCGTGGCTGAAGAGAAAACGGTTATTCACTTTTGGCACTGCCATTCCGGGGCAGTTGCCGAATCCCATCAATTCCTTGTTGACAAGTTCAACGCTTCGCAGGACAAAATTGAAGTTGTGCTGGAGTTTCAGGCCAATAACTACTATGACCTCAATAGTAAGGTGAAGACTGCCATGACCACAGGGACTGCCCCCGAAGTCAGCCTGGGTGAGTCCATGACCATGGCTAACCTGGCAAATACCGGAGCTATCCAGCCCTTGGAATCTTACATTGCCAACGACCCTGAGTTTAATCTGGAGGATTATGCTGCCGGCGTTATGACCAACACCTATGTGAAGGGCAAACTTTACGGCCTGCCTTATCAGCGCAGCACTGCTATCATGTATACCAATAAAACCCTGCTGCAGGCCGCTGGACTGGATCCTGCCGGCCCCAAGACCTTTGATGAACTGATTGAATACTGTAAGGCTCTGACCAAGAATGACGTGATTGGATGGGTGCAGCCTGTTACTACATGGACATACGAGGCCATTGTCAACGGCTATGGTGGCTCCATGATGGATCCAAGCAATACGGAAATTACCTTCAACAGCGAAAAGGCCATAAAAGCGATGGAATTGTACCGTCAGGGCATTTCCGAAGGATGGGCAAATATCAAGGTTGGCGGCACCGCGACTGCCGACGCCCGTCTGGAGTTTCAGAATCAGCGTTCAGGCTTCATTGTAGAATCCACCGGCTCCCTCAAGATGCTGATGGGCTATGCCGAAGGTATGGGATTTGAACTGGGCGCCTGCATGATCCCTGGTGAAAACTCCGCTGCCGGCGGCTGCAACCTGGTCATGGTCAATGGCCTCAGTGAAGAAAAGGCTCAGGCTGCCTGGACTTTTATGAAGTTTATGAACAGCTATGAATCCGCTCTGCATACCACCCGTTCCACCGGCTATCTGCCTATCCTCAGAAGCGTGATTGCTGGCCCGGAAATGGCTGAACTGTATGCTGAAAATGATATCTATGCTGTGGCTGCCGCGCAGACCGAGCATATTCGTTCCCGCCCGGTTCATGAAGGTTATAATGAAGTCAACACCGAAATGCTTAACGTGCTGACCGAACTGATTATGGATACAAAGATCGACGCCAAAGAAGCATTGGATGAATTTGCCGAAGAGGCCAATGAAATTCTTGCGTCCTACTGATCCGTTCAGGCAAGCAGCGGGCGCCTCAATGCGGTTGCCCGCTGCCTTTTCGGGTCACACACAGAACGCAAAAGGAGACGACTATGGAAAAGATCCATTACCTGCTTCCTCAGGAAGGTAACTTCTATAAAGCCAATCTTCATTGCCACACTAACCTTTCGGACGGTTACTTTACACCAGAGGAGATGAAGATTGCTTATCAGATACGGGGCTATCAGATTGTTGCATATACCGATCATCGGATCTGCGTGGATCACAGTGATCTGAATGATACATCTTTTCTTGCCCTTACGGGCACGGAATTGGATGACCATACATCCTCAGAAGAATCCGGCTGGGATCAATGCTGCCATATCTGCTGTATTGCACGTACGCCGGGTACGCGGGAAAACATGTTGCAAATGGAACATGGTGATGTGGAGGCATATAATCGCACCATTGAAAAGCTGCAAAAGGAAGGGTTCATTGTTCACTACAATCATCCGGCCTGGTCGGCGCAGCCAGCCGGCGTTTATACGGCGTTGCGCGGCGTAAGCGGATTTGAAGTGTTCAATTATGATGCTGAGACTTATGGGCTGGAAGGCAACGGCTTATCCGAATATGCGCTCTTTCTCAAGTCGGGACAGCGTGCTTATCCTGTCGCAGGGGATGACAACCACAATCTTAGTCGCTTTAGAAGGTTTGTTACAGACTCTTTTGGCGCATTCACTATGATCAAAGCAAAGAAACTGACTTATGAAAGTGTTATTTCAGCGCTGGATGCGGGGCATGTATATGGATCGACAGGCCCCGAAGTGTTGGAGTATACGTTACAAGGGGAAAAACTGTCGGTTAAGTGCTCGCCGGTCAGCCGCGTGATGCTTAAATCTGCTAAGGTGGGAATAAATCGCCAGAATATCATTATGCCTTCTGACGTGATTACGGAAGCAACATTTGACCTGAGTCAAGTGCATGGCTTTGCATATATTCTTTTGATAGCACAAGACGGTACCTGCGCTTGCACTGCGCCTGTCTTTGAGGAAATGTGGAAATAATTCTTCGACATTAAAAGGAAGAAAAAGGTAAAGCTGCGTTTGATTCCAATATAAATAAGTTGCATGATCATGCAGAGACGCAGCATGATTAACAGGAAAATAAGCAATCAAGCAGTCAAAAACAATAATCATAGGAAGACAGAAACGGCAACCTGCAGTGAAAACCGCAGGCCGCCGTTTCTGTAGATAAGGTGACTTTGAAGAAAAAACAACCTGCATGATGGATTGCTCATCATGCAGGTTGAATAACTTAAAGGATACCGGCAGGGGCAAACAGGAACATGCCCAACTGCGTGGCAGTGAAGACAATCTTCCCATCCGCAATTTCAAAGGGAATCTCGATCATCTGGCCGTTTCCCGAGATGAAAAGCAGCTGCCAGTCGCTTGCCTGCATCGTATCAGCGTTATCCAGGGGGATTTCCACGCGCATGGCTTCGGTGGGGGTAAAAGCTGAATCATCCATGCAAAGAGAAATATGGAACAGATGTGCGCCAGCATACGGACTATCCGCGGGTAGAACCTGCAGATAGACTGTTGGCTGTGCACCCTCAATAGAGGAAATACTGGCGTTTTCAATCAGCTGACTTTGAGAATTGTCGCCGGATGCGGAAGTATCTGCTAACTTCACATTGCCGCATACCTTACATGTGAAGAACGTAAGCTTTTCGGCGGCGATTTTCTCATATTCACAAGCACTGGTATTCTGCTCACCACAGCCATTTTCGCAGACGGCAGTATGCATGCTGCCATCCTGCGCCAGATAGCGATTGAAGCGATGCCCGGTGGCGGGGATGGACAGGCGCTCTACTAACACCTCGCCGCATACGCTACAGTGCTTGCCTTCCTGATAGCCGGTTTCGGTGCAAGTGGCTTTGCGGCCGCTGACAATCACTTCTTCATGCTTGCCTGCGGCTTTGATGAATTCGGTGCGGGACTCGCCACAGACAGAACACTTATAAGTGATAGAACCGTCGATCAAACAGCTAGCAGGGGTCTCGCTGACGATTTCCTCGGTGTGCTTGCCCGCAGCTTTGATGACTTCGGTGCGTGATTCACCACAGGTAGAGCACTTGTAGGTGATAGAGCCATCAACCAAGCAGGTAGCGGGGGTCTGGTTGGCGATTTCCTCAGTGTGCTTGCCCGCAGCCTTGATGATCTCCGTGCGTGTTTTGCCACAGCCGGAACACCTGTATATGATCGCACCGTCTGTTAGGCAGGTAGCTGGAGTGTTGCTTTCAAGGCTTTCGTTATGCCAAATGGGAATATCACCCTCATAGCCACAGGAACACTTTGTAGTGTTTTGGTTAGGATTGCTGCATTGGTAACCATGCGCGTCGGAAGAAACATTGGCATGGCAGGTTAGGCATTCGCGCCAATGCGATGCATCATCATATTTCCAATCGGAAAGAATGATATGCATTGCATTTGAACCGGCGTATTTCTTTCCGCATATACCGCAAACGCCCAGCTTATTGCAATATGCGGTATGCTCATTCTTTGAGCCATCCTTGATTTCACCGCAATACTTGTACGCTGTCCAATGATAGGTATCGTCCGATTTGATTTTTTCACTATAGTTCCATTCGTGGGTTACGGGTGCATTGGGACATTTGGCATCGCAATATGCGCATTCGCCAGGGGCATTGCACATGACGGAGTGAGATTCACGGCTGATTTCCTGGTTGCAGCTTGTACAGATATTCCAATGCTCATTTTCATTATACTCTGTGATGTATGCGCCATGGTAGACTCTGGCAGAAAAAACTTTAGCGCCACATTCACAAAAATTGGGGGCGGTGCAACTGACAGCATGGCGTTCTTTGAGCGTAATGGAGTTGAGACAGTTGATACAGGTGATCCAATGGTAGTTTTCATCGTATTCGAAGGCAGAATTGTAGTTGTGCTTGATATTGTTGCCGGTGTATTTCGCGCCACAATAACTGCATATGCCAGGCTCTCCGCAGGTGGCAACGTGGGCTTCGATATTTGTTTTTGTGCCGCAAGTTTGGCATTCTTCCCAATGGCAGATATCGTCATGGCATACTATTATATAATCATGAACAGTGTCTTGTACATTTGGAAACCCACATTCTTTACAAACGCCAGGATTGTCACAATCGGCGTAGTGGATATCCATATAGATAGGCTTACTACAGGCTTTACAGATCAGCCAATGCTTGTTTTTGTCAAATTTCCATTCAGAACTTCCCGAGTTTGGATGATAAATGTTTTGAGAAGATGTTTCTATGCCGCAAATGGCGCACACTGTTGGATTGTTGCAGTAAACCTGGTGTGGCTCTTGGTCAAGAGTTTTACCGCAATTGATGCATTCATACCAGTGGTCTTTGTTGTCAGAATAGTATGTATGACTTCGATTGTGCCGAATGTTATTGCCAGTGTATGATGCATAACCACATTCGATACATACGTTTTTGTTGGTGCAAAGAGCGGTATGCCCACGATATGAAGAAAAGCTGCCGCAATCATCGCATACCTTTCGATGACGTACTGAATCAAAGTCATATTTATTGGAAAATTTGTGGGTAGGATTGGCATCAGAATAGCTGGCTCCGCAAGTACTGCAAACAGAAGGCGTTTGGCAGGTTGAAGCATGTACGCCTTTATTATATGAGAAACTGCAGTCTATGCATTCGAGCCAATGGGAATCACTATCAAACTTATAGTTTTTTTCCCCAGAGAGAGTATAGGAATGACTAAACGTATAAATCACTCCATGTATACACGCTTTCGTATGCGTCTGACTATCCATCGCCACCGCAACGGCGTCATCCGCAAAGACGGGATTATCCCCGCAGTTTTCGCATCCATCGGCCATGGCCAGACAAGAAAGGAGAAGCAGAACGAGAAGCAATCCAAGCAACAGTTTCTTGTTCATCTGAAGACCTCCTATTCTATCAACAGTTTGGTAAAACCATCATCAATATTATTATACATATTATTATACATGATAAATATGGAAGAAACAAGTAGAAATATCCGCTTTTTGAAATAAAAGAATAACAACCATATAAAGAAGCAGATGAAGCCTGAAAGAAGCCGATAGCCTGAAAGAAGCCGATAGACCGTCCTCTTGTTATTATGTAGTAAAAATGCTATAATGCATACTGCACTTATAGCGTCCTGATGCATTAACAGGCGATTTGCTTGGCGAGACGGAGGATAACATGCGAATTCTGGTGGTTGGCGATGGCAAGGTAGGCCATGTGCTGGCAGAGCATCTGACCCGCGAGGGGCATAATGTGGTGATTGTGGATATAGATGAGGAGGCGCTGCAGCGCAGCGAGGATACGCTGGATGTGATGTGTATCCGCGGCAACGGCGCGAACGCGAAAACGCTGATTGACGCGGGCGCGCAGAAGGCGGATATCATCATTGCCGCCACGGCCAGCGATGAAACCAATATGCTCTGCTGCCTGGTGGCCAAGCGTCTTGGCACGCAGTATGCCATCGCGCGCATCCGCGATCCGGAATATAACGAAAGCCTGAATCTGCTGCGCCATGAGCTGGATATCGACATGGCGATCAATCCTGAGCGCGCCACAGCGCAGGAAATCAGCCGCCTGCTGCGCTTCCCATTTGCCAATAATATCGAATCCTTTGCCCGCGGCAGGGTGGAAATGGTGGAGTTCCGCGCGCAGGAGCACGACGCGGTGGTCGGCCGCCCGCTGCGCGAAATTGCAGCCAAGGTGCACGGCATTCCACAGGTACTGTACGCCGCGGTGGAGCGCGATGGCAGCGTGATCATTCCGGGCGGCGATTTTGTGATCGAACCGGGCGACCGTGTGCATGTAGCGGCGGATGTGGTGACGATCACGGAGTATTTCCGCTTCCTGGGCAAAAACTCGCTGCGCGTCAAGGATGTGATGATCCTGGGCGGCGGGCGCATTGGCTATTATCTGGCCAAGATGATCGCGCCCATGGGCGTGCATGTCAGCCTGATTGAAATAAACGAAAAGAAGGCCAACCGCCTCAGCGAGGCGTTGCCGGACGTGAATGTGATTTACGGCGACGGCACCGATCAGGAGCTGCTGGAGCAGGAGGGGCTGACGCAGATGGATGCGTTTATCGCCCTGTGCGACCGCGATGAGGAAAACCTGATGACCGGCCTGTTTGCCGCGCGCCAGGGCGTGCCCAAGGTGGTGGTCAAGAATAACCGCGTGGCCTATGCCGATATTATCAGTTCCATGGGCCTGGATAGTATTGTCAGCCCCAAGTCTATCACCTGCGCACATATCCTGCGCTATGTTCGCGCCCGCGTAAACGGCGGCGGAACAAAAATAGAAAAGCTCTATCGACTGATGGACGGCAAGGCCGAAGCGCTGGAATTTGTGGCGCGGCCAAACGATTCCTATATCGGCGTGCCGCTGCGCGAGCTGCATAAGCGCCCCAATACCCTGGTGGCGGTTATCGTGCGCGCCGGCCGGGTGATCGTGCCTTTTGGTAACGATCATATCGAGGCGGGGGACAACGTGGTGATTATCGCCTGCGAGAGCGGCATTGGCGATCTGAACGAGGTTATCCGCAAATGAACAAACGACTGGTGCTCAAAATCCTGGGCGCAACGCTGCTGATTGAGGCGGCTACGATGCTGCCCTCCTATGTGGTGGCGCTGGTATATCATGATCCGGGCGATGGCGAGGCGCTGCTGAAAACCATTTTGATGATGGTGTTCCTGGGGCTGCCGATGTGGTTCCTGGCAAAGCCGCGCGAGAGTAATCTGCGCGCCCGAGAGGGCTTCGTCATCGTGGCGCTGGCCTGGCTGGGGCTGAGCGGATTTGGCGCGCTGCCCTTTGTATTCAGCGGTTATCTGCCCAATTATATTGACGCGCTGTTTGAGGCCGTATCCGGCTTTACCACCACGGGCGCAACGGTGGTGACCAATTTTGAACATTACCCGCACGGGGTGATGTTCTGGCGCAGCTTTACCCATTGGATTGGCGGCATGGGTGTGCTGGTGCTGACGCTGGCGCTGCTGCCGCAGATGACGGGGCGCACGTCGCACCTGGTGCGCGCGGAAAGCCCCGGCCCGAGCCTGAGCAAGATTGTTCCCAAGATGGGCGATTCAGCCAAGATTCTGTATCTGATCTACGCCGCCTTGACGGCGCTGCAATTTGCGGTGCTGCTGCTGGCGGGGATGAATCCCTACGACGCGGCGATCCATACCTTCGGCACGGCGGGCACGGGCGGCTTCAGCAATTACGGCGCCAGCATCGCAGCCTTCCACAGCCCACTGATCGAGTGGATCATCACGTTTTTCATGGTGCTGTTCGGCATCAATTTCGCGCTGTTTTACCGTGCCATCACGGGGGACTGGCGCGATGCGCTGCGCAGCGAGGAGCTGCACTGGTATCTGGGCATCTATGGAGCGGCGACGATTTTTTCCACCATGCTGCTGCTGCCGCGCTATCACGGCTTCTGGAAGGCGCTGCGCTACGGCAGCTTTCAGGTGGCCAGCGTGATGTCCACCACCGGCTATGCCACGGCGGATTTTAACCTCTGGCCCGTGGCGGTCAAAATGGTGCTGCTGCTGGTGATGATTGTGGGCGGCTGCGCGGGCTCCACCGCGGGCGGCATCAAGGTGGTGCGCACAGCACTGCTGTTTAAGCTGGGACGGCGCGAAATTCGCCATACCTTCCAGCCGCGCAAGGTGCAGGTGGTGCGCTTTGAGGGCAAGGGTGTGGAAGAGGGCATGCTATCGCAGGTGGCGATGTTCTTCTGCGTGTATGTGCTGATGCTGCTTCTGGGTGCCTTCGCCATTTCGCTGGAGGGGCGCTTTGATGTGGAAACCAACCTGACGGCGGCGCTGACGTGCCTGAGCAACGTGGGCCCCGGCCTTGGCGCGGTGGGTCCGGTGGAAAACTTTGCCGGTTACGGCCCCTTTGCCAAGCTTGTGCTGAGCCTGCTGATGCTGGCCGGCAGGCTGGAACTGTTCCCGATTCTGGCGCTGTTCCACCCCGCAATTTGGCGCAAAAGCTGAATGGACAGGCAGGGGAAGACATTCGCTTTTTTAATCTCCTTTTAAGAAAATTGCATTTGTATTGGCGCGCCATCTGTGGTATAATTCGCCTGTCGGGCGGAAAACCGCCTGATTGGCGCGCCAAATTGTATGATTCAGCCATCATGCATTGTCAAGCGCCCAGGATTGCGCTACTATCCGTGCGTATACTGAATCAATTTCAAGGAGGGCGCGTATGCCGCCGAGAGGGAGAAATCGTCGTCCGAAGCGCGGACTTTCCGGCGCTTTTATTGTGATGGGCATTATGAGCCTGCTCTATAGCGGGGTATTTCCGCTGTTCCGGCTATTTGATTACGCCGTGCTGGCGCTGGTGATGCTGGGCGCGGGCAAGATCTACCGGGCGGTGGTCAAGAAGATCCATCAGAAAGAAGACGAGGCCGCCGAGGAGGAGGAGCGCCGCGAGCGTCAACGCGAGGAATATGCCCGCAAGCGCCGCGAAGCCGAGGAAAAGCGCAAGGCCGAGCAGGCCAAGGCCACAACCGGCGACGCGGCGGTGGACAGCCTGATCCTGCGCGGGCAGCAGCTGTTGGAGCAGATCCGCAGCGAAAACGATCGCTTGCCCGAGCCTGAAATCAGTGAGCAGATTGATACCATCGAAAGTATCGCCAACCAGATTTTTAAGGCCGTTATCGAGCAGCCCAAGAAGGCTCCGCAGATCCGCCGCTTTATGGATTATTACCTGCCCACCACGCTGAAAATGCTGGTGGCCTTCCGCCGTATGGAGGAGGGCAACGTGACGGGCGAAAGCGCGGACAACGCGCGCCAGCGCATCCGCGAATCGCTGGATATGGTCATCGAGGCCTTTAACAAACAGCTTGCCCGTCTTTATGAGGACGACGCGCTGGATATCACCACGGACATCGACGTGCTGGAAACCATGCTCAAGCAGGATGGCCTGATCGACTCGGGCCTGCGCACTCGCACGTCTACCGGAGAGGAGAAATAAACCATGGACGAACAGAAAGTACCCGTTTTGACCCTCAACACCCAGTCCGGCGCGCAGCAGGCGCTGGAGCAGGCTGTGGCGCAGCTGGAGGCGCCCGAAGCCCCCAATGCCGATAACGCCGTTGCCGCCGCGCTGGACGATAATTTCAGCGCTGAGGAGCGCGCCGAGATCGAGCGCTTTGCCGGCACCATCGATGTGACCAACCCCGACCATGTGATGCTCTACGGCGCGGATGCGCAGAAAAAGGTGTCTGAGTTTGCCGACAGCATCCTCAATACCGTCAAGAACACCGATTCAGGCGAGGTGGGGGATATCCTGACCAACCTGATCACCGAGCTCAAGAGCTTTGAAGGCTCAACCCAAAAGCCCAAGGGCTTGCGCGGGCTGTTCTTCAACGCCAAGGCGCAGCTGGCCGCCGTGCAGGCGCGCTACGATGCGGTATCGCAGAATGTCGAGACCATTTCCGCCTCGCTTGAGCAGCATCAGATTCAGCTGCTGAAGGATGTGGCGATGTTCAACCGCCTGTACGAAATGAACCTGACCTACTTTCGCGAGCTGTCCATGTATATCATGGCCGGCGAAATGCGGCTGAAGGAAATCCGCGAGGGCGATCTGGAAAAGCTGCGCGCCAAGGCTGCCGAAACCGGCGACGCGCTGGACGCCCAGGCCGCCAAGGATCTGGCCGATCAGTGCGACCGCTTTGAAAAGAAGCTGCACGATCTTAAGCTCACCCGCCAGGTAGCGCTGCAGATGGCGCCGCAGATTCGCATGCTGCAAAACAACAACGCCCTGCTGGTGGAGCGTATTCAGTCCACCCTGGTCAATACCCTGCCCCTGTGGAAAAATCAGATGGTGCTGGCTATCGGCCTGCATCATTCCCAGCAGGCCATGAAGGCGCAGCGCGCCGTCACGGATGCTACCAACGAGTTGCTCACAAAGAACGCCGAAACCCTCAAAATGGGCACGCTTGAAACCGCCAAGGAGGCCGAGCGCGGCATTATCGATCTGGAAACGCTGACCAAGACCAATCAGGATCTGATTGATACCATTACCGAGGTACAGCGCATCCAGAAGGAGGGCCGCGATAAGCGCCGCGAGGCCGAAAAGCGCCTGGCCGAGATGGAAGACGAGCTGAAAAAGAAGATGCTGGAAAGCTGACAGCCTGCTAAAGGAGTAATCGCATGGCCGAGAAAGTGAAAAAAAGCCTGCATCCGGCGATTGCCTGCGCGCTGATGGTGATCATGCTGTGCTGCGCGCTGCTAAATGGCGCGCACAAGGCCTGGACAAAGGAGCAAAACGCGCTGGAGCAGTATCGCGCCGCAGTGCTGGAAAGCGTGCAGGCCCGCGTGGAAACCGCCAATAATCTGTTGACCGTGGCCGGGCGCTATACCGGGGCAAGCGATCCCCTCTATGCCGCCGTGCAGAGCGATCTGCGCTCGATGGAAAACGGAAAAACCACCTTTTCCGTGGTTTCGGTGCAGCAGTTCCATGATGACGCGCAGGCACTGCTGCAGTCCCTTGCCCAGCGGCAGGATGTGCAGGCTGACGGGCGCGATAATATGTATGTTACCCAGATGCTGCCCCAGGCGGTGGATATGTGCCTGAGCAGCGATTCAGCCGTGGCCTATAACGAGGCTGCGGCCAGCTATAATGAGCGGATGCACAGCTTCAGCGGCCTGCTGGCGCGCTGGACGGGTGTAAGCTATGCCGCGCTGTTTAACGACGGCGTGCAGTCTGCCACCAATTAAGGAAAGGAGCGGAAACGCTTGATGAAACGCTGGATTGCCTGGCTGCTTGCGCTGATGCTTCTGCTCCCGGCGGCCGCCCTGGCGGTGTCCTATCCCGCGCAGCGCGGCGCGGTCAACGATGATGCGGGCGTGCTCAGTGAGCAGACGGCTGCGGATATTGAGCAGCTCAATACTGCTGCCCGCAGCGCCGATATCAGCTTTGTGGTGGCCACGCGCCATTTCCTGGGCGGCGCGGACGCGCAAGCCTATTGCGACGGCCTGTTTGAAGCCTGGAAGCTGGATCAGAAAACCGTCCTTGTCCTGCTGGGGATTGGCGAGGAGCGCTATGCCGTCGCCGTCGGCCAGGGCGTGCGCGATATGATCGGGCAGGAGCAGATCAACAGCCTGCTGGCTGCCAAGCTGCGCGCGCCGTATCTGAACGACCGCAACTATGACGGCGCGGTGGGCGATTTTCTGCTGGCGCTGACGGCGCAGGCGGCCAAGAGCCGCGGCGTTACGGTAAAGATCAGCGGGCTGTTTGGCTCGGCGCAGGAGAGCGCGTCGGTTACCCAGCCCGCTGTGAGCGATCAAACGAATGACAGCAGCTGGTATAACTGGACGGGCGATTGGTGGAACGGCTTTTTCTCTACCGACGATACCGAGTATTACCAGGCCAGCGATACAGCCGCCTATGCCCGCAAGGAATCCCACTATGAGGATGAGAACACGGGCTTCAGCCTGGGCAAGCTGATCTTCTTTGCCGTGGTGCTCATGATTATTTCCAACCGCCGCAAGGCCAAGGGCAAATCCGGCCTGGGGCTGTTTGGATGGATTGTGGCCGGTAAGGGTCTGAAGGAACTGATGAAGGGCCGCCGCCGCTGAGCGCATGCCTTGGCCCAACACGGCGCATACTGTATACATAAGCTCACAAGGAGAACGCAATGCCCGGACAGGTAACGGTAACTTATTTTCACCATTCTGGCTTTATGGCGGCGGTGGAGGATACGCTGCTGATCTTTGATTACTGGCGCGGCGAAAACAACAACCTCACCGGTGAAACGGCGCTTTCGGAGGCCGATCTGAAGGGCTACAAGCAGGTGCTGTTTTTCGTCACCCATGAGCATCCCGACCACTATGATCAGGTGATCTATGATTTCAAGCACCTGAACTATGTGCACTATATCATCGCCGAGGATATGCCCATGGAAGCCTATGGCGACCGTATGGCTGCGGGCGATCAGCGTACCTATGGCGGCGCGCGCGTGACGGCCTATGGCTCTACCGATTTGGGCGTGTCTTTTTATGTGGAGGTCGGCGGGCTGCGCATCTTCCATGCGGGGGATCTGAACCTGTGGCACTGGCGCGAGGAAAGCACCCTGCGGCAGATCACCCAGGCGGAGAACCTGTATTACGCCGCCGTGCAGCCGCTGATCGGCAAGCCTATCGATGTGTGCATGTTCCCGGTGGATCCTCGCATGGGCGGCATGTTCGAGGCCGGGGCCAATCACTTTATCATGACCTGCAAGCCTCGCGTGTTCATCCCCATGCACTGGCAGGGGCGCAGCGAGGTGGCTACCGATTTTGCCCGCCGCTGCCGCACCAAGTATACCGAGGGTCTGGCGCTGACCAAGCCTCGCGAGCGCGCCGAAATCACCTTTGATAAAAACGCCATCAACATTCATGTTTACCTGGCCGCCGAGCAGCGCGAGGATGTGCTCAAGCGCCGCCGCCGCACTGAGAATGAGGATGTGGTGCAGCGCGCGCTGGACGCCTTTGAATCGGGCGATCCCTTTGCGGAGTCCGACCTGCCGGTGGATCATATTACAGAAAACCAGAAAAAAGCGGAGTAAGCCTCTTGGGCTTGCCGCCGCTTTTTTGAAATGGAGCGTATTTTGAAGCTGACTAAGAACGCGCGCCTGGAATTGACTGTGGAGTCCTTCGGTGCGGAGGGGGAGGGCGTTTGCCGTCATGAGGGCATGGCGGTGTTTGTGCCGCGCGCCCTGCCGGGTGAGCGCATCATCGCGCAGATCACCCGTGTGGAAAAGCGCTATGCTTTTGCCCGTGCGATGGAAATTCTCTCCGCCTCGCCCGACCGCGTAACGCCTGCCTGTCCCTATGCCCGCCAGTGCGGCGGCTGTACCTGCCAGCATATGGCCTATGGCGCGCAGCTGGCGTTTAAGCGCAGTCAGGTAGAAGGATGCATGCGCCATATCGCCGGGCTTTCCGTGCCCGTGCAGCCAGTGCTTGGCATGCAGGAGCCCTGGCATTACCGCAACAAAATCGCCGTGCCGGTATCGGGCACGGCGGAAAATCCGTTGCTGGGCTATTACGCGCCGCGCAGCCATCGCGTGGTGGATGTGCAGCGCTGCCTGATTGCCCGCGAGGAGGGCAATCAGGTGGTCGCCGCCGTGCGCCGCTGGATGTGCGAATGGCAAATCGCTCCCTATGATGAAGCCACGCATAAGGGCATTGTGCGCCATGTGATGATGCGCGCCAGCCGTGCGGGCGAGGTGATGGCGGTACTGGTGATCAACGCCCGAACGCTGCCCCGCGAGCGCGAGCTGATTGCCTGCCTGCGCGAGGGCGTGCCCGGCCTGGTATCGGTGTGCGTGTCCGTCAATATGCGGCCTGACAACGTGATCCTGGGCGATTCCTATCGCGTGCTCTGGGGGCAGGAACGGCTGCGCGATACGCTGTGCGGCAATACGTTTTTGCTCTCGCCCCTATCGTTTTTCCAGGTGAACCCAGAGCAGACCGAGCGCCTGTACCGCACCGCGCTGGATTTTGCCCAGCTTCGCGGCGACGAAACGGTGGCGGACGTATACTGCGGCGCGGGCACCATCACCCTGATGCTGGCGCGCCATGCTGTGCGCCTGATTGGCATTGAAATCGTGCCCGACGCTATCCGCGACGCCCGGGAAAACGCGCGGCTGAACTGCGTAGAGAACGCGCAGTTTTATTGCGGCGCGGCTGAGGACGTTCTGCCTGAACTGGTGCGGCAGGGTCTGCGCCCGGATGTGATTGTGCTGGATCCGCCGCGCAAGGGCGCTGACGAGGCTGTGCTGCGCGCCATCGCCGTGGCTCAGCCAGCGCGCGTGGTGTATATCAGCTGCAACCCTGCAACCCAGGCACGGGACGCGAGAATCCTGTGCGCCATGGGCTATGCTGCCCAGCGCTGCCAGCCGGTGGATATGTTCTGCCAAACGGCGGGGGTGGAAAATGTGATGCTGTTTGAAAGGCAGCAGGCGGCGGAACAGCCCTGATTACCGCAGCGGCACATAGCCTGCCTGCCGCACGGCCAGTTGCCCCGCGTCGCTGATCAGCCAATTGACAAAGGCTTCGGTATTGCTGTCGCCCTTGCGGTAAACGGCGTAATAATTGACCGTATAGGGATAAATGCCTGATTGTAGATTTTCCGTGGTGGGCGTAATGCCGTTGATGGCCAGCACCCGAATACCGCTGCTTTCTACCAGCTTATTTACATAATACAGATAGCTGTAGCCGATTGCGCCGATGCCGTTGTCGTAATTGCCGATCTGCCGTACAGCGTCGTCCATGCCAATGGAGATATAGTTTTCCTCTGCCTGAAGCTCCAGCCCCTGCATCACCATTTCCTCCATGGCGGTCTGGCTGCCGCTGCCGTGCGGGCGCTGATAGGCGTACAGCTTCTGCGATTCGCCGCCAAGCGCTTTCCAGGAGGAGTATTGCCCCGTGTAGATCTGCCGAATCTGCTGCGCAGTCAGGCTGGTTACGGGGTTCTTTTCATTTACCATAAACACAAATGCGTCGTAGCAAAAGGGCACATAAACCAGCTCCACGCCCGCGTCCGCCGCTGCCTGCCGCTCGTCGGCATTGGGATAGGTAGCCAGCACCAGATCGATAGGGTGCGTATCATCCATCATAACGCCCTGGCTTTTGATAGTGGCAAGTGGATTGGGCTTGCCCTGCGTCAGCCGGTCATAGGCATAGGGCGTGGTGGAGAAATTGACAAAGCCGTTCATGTCGCCTTCCTCCAGACCAAGCCATTGCCGCGCCAGCTCCATGGCCATGGGTACGCACACCGTGCTGCCATCCATGCTGGGATAGGTGCCCCAATCGCCGATATAAAGATTTTCATACCCCGCCAGGGGCTTCTTTTCGCCCAGATGGAAGCTGCCGTCGGTATCCGTCTGCTGCCAGTCCGCGCCCTTGCTGACGGACTGGTTGATCTGGCTCCAGGAGTTGACGGAAGCCTCCTCCGCACAGGCGGGCAGGACAAGCAGCATGCAGCAGAGCAGCAGGCAAAGCAACTGTTTCATCGTTCTTCCTCCTATAATCGGGTTATATTTCAAGACTCAAAGCATTCCTGCGGTTTAATGCCCCGAGAAAAGCGTATCTCCGTTGTCGCCGCGATAGAGAAAATCGTCCGTATAGTATTGAACGTATCTTGAATTAATGTCCTTATTTATCGTCAAACCATCAGGCAGAGAAACCAGCTCCAGCGATACGCAGCACCAAAATGCATCTTTACCGATTTCAGTTACGGTCAGCGGCACAGCGATGGATTGCAGCCTGCCGCAGCCTGCAAAGGCAGCGTCAGCAATGGTTTTCAGGCCGATAGGCAGGGAGATGGTTTTCAGATAATCGGTTCCAAATGCGTTGCGTATTATATGCTCCACTCCGGCGGGCACATCGTAGTGCTCATCCTGTCTGCCGTTGGGATAAGCCAACAGCGTTTTGCCATCCTTGGAGAATAATACGCCGTCAATCGCTTGATAGAGAGGGTGATCCTCCGGAACCTCATAGGTAACGATCGTACAATCATAGAAGCTGTTCAAAAGCTCCTGGGCAGGTAGGGTAGATTCAATGCGCAGCACATCAAAAAAACAGAATTCAAAAGCACCTGCTTCCAATACCTCCAGTTGTTCAGGCAGCGTGAAGGCGTTGAAGTGCAGACAATAGAAGGATTCCCCGCCCATATATCGCAGTGTGGAGGGCAGCGATACCTGATGCGGAGGAGGATCGCCAAACATCATATCCTCAAAGCGCGGGCCATTTTCTAAGAATTTTGGATTAGTTTTCACAAATTTTCTGGAGGCAGGATCCCAGGTGGAATGGCTGGCTTGGCTCAGCGCCGTAACGCCCTCAAATATAATGAGCGTGTCATCCTGCACTTCGGCATATTGATCATAGCCCGATTCTTCCCAGTCCGCTCGCCAGTCATAAGGGGGATCATCGTCTTCTTCCCCCAGCGCGGCAGGGCAAAGCAAAGCGAGAGCAAGCAGCAATAGAAGAATTCGCTTCATCCTGATTCCTCCCGGAGATTTCGTATCGTAAAGTAAACTTTATGGCGGCATTTGCTTCCATCAATGATTGTAGCATGGAAGGGAAACAAAAGCAATATGGGCGATTGTAAATTCATCCCTGCAACTTGGGCGCATTGTAAACTCTAACGCGCGTATATGGTTTAATGTCCCGAGGAAAGCGTATCCCCGTTGTCGCCGCGATAGATGAAGTCGTCCGTATAGTATTGAACGTGTCTTGGATTAATGTCCTTATTTATCGTCAAACTATCGGGCAGAGAAACCAGCTCCAGCGATACGCAACCCCAGAATGCATAATCGCCGATTTCAGTTACGGTGAGCGGCACGGCAATGGATTGCAGCCTGCCACAGTCCGAAAAGGCGCCGTTGCCAATGGTCTTCAGGCCGATGGGCAGGGAGATGGTTTTCAGATAATCGGTGCCAAAAGCATAGGGCCAAATATGCTCCACCCCGGCGGGCACATCGTAGTGCTCATCCGTTCTACCGCCGGGATAAGCCAGCAGCGTTTTGCCATCCTTGGAGAATAACACGCCGTCAATCGCTTGATAGAGAGGATGATCCTCCGGAACCTCATAGGCGTCGATTGTGCAATCATAGAAGCTGTACAAAATATCCTGAGCGGGCAGGGTGGATTCAATTCGAAATACATCGAAATGACAATATACAAAAGCATCACTCTCCAATACTTCCAACTGTTCAGGCAGCGTGAAGGAGGTAAAATGGAAGAAGTAAAAGGCCTCCACTCCCAAATATCGCAGCGTGGAGGGCAGGGATACCTGAAGAGGAGGACGATCGTCTAAAATACAACCATCGAAGCGCGGGCCGCTTTCAAACTTCGGTTCTATTTCGACACTGGTATCCAATTCATAATCCCAACGGTATTCGAGGGCCTCTCCCAGCGCCGTTACGCCCTCAAACACAATGAGCGTATCATTCTGCACGTCGGCATATTGATCATAGCCCGATTCTTCCCAATCCGCCCGCCAGTCATAAGGGGGAGCTTCTTCCTCCCCCAGCGCGGCAGGGCAAAGCAAAACGAGAGCAAGCAGCAATAGAAAAATTCGCTTCATCCTGATTCCTCCCGGAGATTTCGTATCGTAAAATAAACTTTATGGCGGCATTTGCTTCCATCAATGATTGTAGCATGGAAGGAAGACAAAAGCAATACGGCCGATTGTAAATTCACCCTTGCCCAAATTCGGCGCAGGATGTATGATAACAAGGGGGAACGGCGCTGCCGCTTCCCCGCAAGCGATAGTCATCCGAAAGGAGCAACGGAAATGACCTTACAGAAACGGTTTCTGCGCTATGTAAAGATCAATACAACCAGCGATGAAAACGGCCAGGGCTGCCCTTCTGCGGCCTGCGAATGGGAGCTGGCCAGGCTGCTGGCTGACGAAATGCGCGCGATGGGGGTGTCCAATGTCCGCCTGGATGCGCATGCCTATGTGTATGGCGAAATCCCCGCCAATTGTGAGCACGCGCCCGCCATCGGCCTGATTGCCCACATGGATACGGTGGACGCGGTGCCCGGCCGTGCCTTTCATCCCCGCGTGGTGGAATATCAGGGCGGCGATATCTGCCTGAATGCTGAAAAGGGCATTGTGCTGAGCGAAAAGGACTTTCCTGAGCTTTCTCAGCGCCGCGGCAAGCACCTGATCGTCACCGACGGCACCACCGTGCTGGGGGCGGACGATAAGGCTGGCGTGGCCGAAATTATGACGCTGTGCGAGCGCGTGCTGCAGGACGGCAGCATCCGCCATGGCAAAATCTGCATCGGCTTTACGCCCGATGAGGAAATCGGCAGCGGCGCGGATCTGTTTGACGTGCCCGCCTTCGGCGCGGACTTTGCCTATACTGTGGATGGCGGCGAAATCAACGAGCTGGAATATGAAAACTTCAACGCCGCATCGGCCAAGGTGACGGTGCATGGGCGCAATATCCATCCCGGCTCCGCCAAGAACCGCATGAAGCACGCCGCACGCATCGCCATGGAGTTTAACGCCATGCTGCCTGTGCAGGAAAAGCCGGAATATACCGAGGGCTACGAGGGCTTCTACCACCTGACCGCCATCCGCGGCGACGAGGAAAACGCCGAGGCGGGCTATATCCTGCGCGATCATGACGCGGCCAAGCTGGAACAAAAGAAGCGTACTATGCAGCTTGTGGCGGATTTCCTGAATGCCCGCTACGGCGCGGGCACGGTGGAGCTGGTGCTGCGCGATTCCTACTGCAATATGCGCGAGGTGATGGAGCAGCATATGGATGTGATCGAGCGCGCGCAGGCAGCCATCCGCAAGAACGGCCTGGAGCCGCGCTGCGTGCCCATCCGCGGCGGTACAGACGGCGCGCGGCTGAGCTTTATGGGGCTGCCCTGCCCCAACCTTGGCACTGGCGGCGCGAACTGCCACGGCATTTATGAGTACGCCGCCGTCGAGGATATGGAGAAAATGGTGGATATCCTGCTGGATATCGTGCGCGCGTAATCCGGCTTATACAAAAGGAGGGGGAAAATCTTGAATTTTACCTATACGTTCAATGCGGGCGATTCTGCCCTGACGGCGCTGCTTGCGCTGCTGCCGTTCATTCTGGCGGGCGTTCTGCTGGGCACGCTGACCCACAAGCTGGCGGTCAAGAAGGGCTATAAGGGTTATTTCTGGACGGGCTTTTTCTGGACGGTGGTTGGGCTGATTTATGTGGTTGGCCTGCCTGTCAAAACAACGAGCCCTGCGCCGCAAAATACGGAAAAGGCTGAATAAGAACCATAAACAAATCGCGTCTGTCATGATGACAGGCGCGATTTTGCTTATGAGTTTTCATCATTTTGCGGCTGCTCAGGCGCTTCAGACGGCTGGGCATTGAGCGCGCTGCGCAGTGCGTCCAGCTGCTCGGGGGAAAGGCTGGACAGCAATTCGTCGATTTCATCCTGCGGGCAGGATGCGCACTTCTGCTTGGCGGTCAGCTTTTGCCACACTTCCTCGCCGTGCTGGGACAGGCTGTTTACGCCCTGTCCAACCTTTTGAATGCCCTTATCCGCCAGGCCAACGCCGGCCAGCAGCACCCTTTTGATTTCATTGCACACCTGATCCATCATCCATAACAACTCCCTTCAGCGTTATTATGGCAAAAGGACGGTTTAATATGACTGCAAAATTGCCGCGATCAGCTGGCGGATTCTTCATCCTGCGCGTCGTCCAGGGGCAGCAGCTTTACCGACTGCGCATCGCTGAGCGCTTCCACATCGCGCAGGCGACGGTTGATGGCGCGTGTGCGCACGGAGGCCTTTTCAATGGTTTCGCCTGCCTGGCGCAGCCGCTGCTGCGTTTGATCCAACAGATCGCTGAAACGTCCAAACTCGGTCTTGACCGCGCCCAGCAGCTGCCACACCTCGGCGGAGCGCTGCTCGATGGCCAGCGTGCGGAAGCCCAATTGCAGGCTGCTGAGCAGCGCGGACAGCGTGGACGGCCCGGCGATGAGCACGCGCTGATTCTGTTGCAATTCTTCCATCAGGCCGCGGCTGCGCAGCGCTTCGGCGTACAAGCCCTCGGTAGCCAAAAACATCACCGCAAAATCGGTGGTATAGGGTGGGACGATATACTTTTTGGCGATGCGCTTGGCCTCAGTGCGGATGGCGCTGCACAGTTCGTTGCTGGCGGCGTTCACCTGCGTTGGGTCTCCGCCGTCTACGGCGGTCAGCAGGCGGTCGTAATCCTCCATGGGAAACTTGGAATCGATTGGCAGATAAATTTTGTGGGTATCGTCCTTGCCGGGCAGGATGACGGCGAATTCCACGCGCTCCGCAGAGCCCGGCACGACGGCCACGTTTTCGGCGTACTGGCCGGGCGCCAGCATCTGCGACAGCAGTGTGCCGAGCTGCACCTCGCCCCAGATGCCGCGCGTTTTTACATTGCTGAGCACGCGCTTGAGATCGCCCACGCCCGTGGCCAGGCTTTGCATTTCGCCCAGGCCCTTATACACCTGCTCCAGGCGCTCATTGACCAGTGAGAAGCTTTCGCCCAGGCGTTTATTGAGCGTTTCATGCAGCTTTTCATCCACGGTCTGACGCATGCTTTCCAGCTTTTCGGCGTTGTCCTTTTGCATTTTTTCCATGCTTTGCGCCAGCGATTCGCGCAGCTTTTCGGTGCGCTGATCATTGGCCGACAGCTTTTCATCCAGCGTGACGGACATGCGGTGCAGCCGCGTATCCTGCGCCTGGCCGAAGGCATCCAGCCGTGCGCCCAGCTGATCCAGGCGCTGATCGCGGTCGCGGCCGTTTTCGGCCATGGCGGCGGAGGAGGCTGCCTGCTGGCGCGCCATTTCGCCGCGCAGCCGGTCTTCCAGCGTGGCAAAGGCGTTGGCGGTTTGATCGCTGAGCTGCTGCCTGCCCTGGGCTATGCAGTCGGTAATGCGATCCACGTTGCGCTCGGTCTGGTCGCGCATGCGCTCCTGCTGGCGGCGCTGACGAACCAGCAGCATGCAAAGCAGCGCGCAGCCCAATATCAGCAGCGCGCCGCAGAAAAGGAGCAAAGCTCCCGTATAAGCGTTGAGTTGTTCAAGCATATGCTTTCCCCATTTTCCAGTGCTTATAGCACAGGCCGATATAACGGATGGACTGCTGATTGTCAATAAGCACCTGCTCGCCCACCTTGATCACCTGACCTGCGCCGTTTACGCGGGCGTTCATGGTGGCTTTGCAGCCGCACCAGCACAGGCCGCCGGGCACCTCGCTGATATCCTCGGCCAGGCGCATCAACGCGGCGGAGCCGGGAAAAAAGTTGCCCATAAAGTCCGTTTTCAGCCCGTAGCAGTAAAACTCGTGTTCGCCGGACATATCGGCGATTTCCTGTACCTGCGCTTCGGTGAGAAACTGCGCCTCATCTACAAACACATAGGGAAAATCGTTGTGCGCGTGCCGTACGGCCAGCCAGGAAAGCTGCTCCCGCACGCTATGCCCGGCTTCCAGCACGATATCCGCCTGCGCCTGCAGGCCTACGCGGGAATAAACGGTGTTTGCGTCGATGCGCGTATCGATGGCGGGCTTGACCAGCGCTACCTTGAAGCCCTGCTGCAGGCAGTTGTAGCGCTGCATCAGCAGCATGGCTGTTTTACTGGAGCCCATTACGCCGTAATAAAAGTGCAGCATTACAGTTCCCGCCTGCCTTCCATGGCCTTGGATAGGGTGATCTCGTCCGCATATTCCAGATCGCTGCCCACCGGCACGCCATGCGCGATGCGCGTAACCCGCACGCCCATGGGCTTGATCAGCCGGGCGATATAGGCCGCAGTGGCTTCACCCTCGATGTCGGGATTGGTTGCCAAAATCACCTCGTCCACCTTTTCGGTGGACAGGCGGGCAAGCAGCTCGCGGATATGAATATCCTCCGGGCCGACGCCGTTCATGGGGGACAGCGCACCGTGCAGCACATGATAGCGGCCGTGATAGTCGCGCATGCGTTCCATGGCGGCCACGTCACGCGGATCGCGCACCACGCAGATCTGCCCGTTTTGCCGGGCCTCGTCCGCGCAGATATCGCAGATTTCGTTTTGCGTGTAATTGCCGCAGACAGCGCAGAAGCGCACGGCCTTGCGCCCCTGCCAGATGGCGGCGGCCAGGTCATGCACATCCTGCTCGGGCATACCGGCGATATGATAGGCCAGGCGCTGGGCGCTTTTTTGCCCGATGCCGGGCAGGCGCGCCAGCTGCGCGGCCATGCGCGCGATGGGCTCTACTGTGCCGCTCATCAGAACATGCCGCCCATGCCGGCAGGAGCCAGCGCGGACATGGTCTTTTCGCGGTTCTCTTCACCCTGGCGCAGCGCCTCATTGACGGCGGCCATCACCATATCCTGCAGCATTTCCACATCCTCGGGGTCAACAGCCTCGGGCTTGATGGTCAGAGAGACGATTTCGCGCTTGCCATTTACCTTGCAGGTGACGGCGCCGCCGCCCGCGGAGGCCTCGTATTCCTTGGTTTCCAGATCGGCCTGGGCCTGCTCCATCTGCTGCTGCATTTTCTGTGCCTGACGCATCAGCTGCTGCATGTTCGGGCCGCCGAAGCCACCAAATTGATTGCGTGCCATAGTATTTACCCTCCATATGCTTTCCGCGCCGCCGGGGCGGACGCGCGATGATTTTTACCTGCCTACTATACCATATTTCGCGGCTGCTTGCAATGCTTGCCGCAAGAAAGAAACAGCCTTTTCCCTTGCTTGGGATGCAAAAGCGTGATATACTGTAAAATGTTCATTACAGCGGTATTTTCGGGGGAAAACGCCGGTGAAACGCATCAATTGGGCAGGTTTCAGAAAAATTCCAGGAGTTAGACAACATGGATGATAC
>ERZ1026772.576-NODE-576-length-25782-cov-69.541027_pt1 | contig 25782 bp, 20 predicted proteins | sample MGYA00380124_ERZ1026772 | MGnify/ENA primary metagenome ERZ1026772 (study PRJEB33269, sample SAMEA4719760) | human gut metagenome | biome: human-associated habitat; feature: organic feature; material: feces | place: Cameroon | collected 2013-10 ...
GCGAAGGAGGTCTGTCGTGCGTGGTAGACGGGTTTTTGCTCACGAGTGACGGCGAAGGAGGTCTGTCGTGCGTGGTAGACGGGTTTTTGCTCACGAGTGACGGCGATGGAGGTCTGTCGTGCGTGGTAGGTGGTTTTTTGCTCACGAGGAGTCTATACGTCTTTTTGTCAAGGAAAACACAGCCTGGGACTGATCCGTTCTCCTTTCCAACTCCACCGCAAGAATTGTTTTTCAGAGGAGTTAGGCGGCAAACACTATCTGCCGCGGAACACGACATTCTCCGGAGGATAATACCAACTTTTAGCCAAACCGTAGCCGAAAAGGCCGGAAGAATACCGAATTATTGCGATTGCGGGACTTTCCGGGTCGTTGTATTTTTGCGTTGTCAATTTTAAAGATTAAAAATGAAGCGGATAACAGTACTTTTGATGATGACAACGCTTTGCCTTTCGGTTAACGCTCAGCGACTTACGCTGGGTGGCTACGGCGAGGCGATGATGACCCGCAATTTCTACAGCGATGCATGGCAGAGGTACAACCATCCGGAGCAGTACAAGGATGACAAGAGCCACGGGCGGTTCGACATACCGCACTTTGTCATCAGCCTTGGCTATGACTTCGGGAAGGGCTGGACTCTCGGCACGGAGATCGAGTTCGAGCACGGAGGCACGGAAAGCGCCGTCGAACTGGAGGCTGATGAGGCCGGTGAATATGAAAGCGAGATCGAGCGCGGAGGCGAGGTGGCTTTGGAGCAGTTCTGGCTCCAGAAGGCGTTCAGTGACGCTTTCAAGGTCAGAGCCGGAATGATCATAATCCCTGTCGGACTTACCAACGGTCACCATCTTCCGACAGAGTTCTTCACGGCCTACAGGATGGAAGGGGAGAACACCGTCTTTCCTTGCACGTGGCACGAGCCCGGGGTTGAGATACTTGGACGTCAGGGAGACTGGTCCTACGAGCTGATGTTCCTCCCGGGGTTGGACTCCGATCGGTTCAGCACAGAGAATTTCATTCAGGGCGGGGCCGGGTCGCCTTACGAGTTCAAGATAGCGAACTCCTATGCTGGAGCTTTCAGGATTGACAATCGTTCGGTCAAAGGGCTGAGGATGGGCGTGAGCGGCTACTTCGGCTCAAGCTTCAAGAACTCCCTCACTAAAAATTCCAAGTACAAGGACTGCAAGGGAGAGGTGATGATCGGCTCGGCTGACTTCACCTACACGGGGCGCAACCTGATTGCAAGAGGATGCTTTGACTATGCGCATCTGAATGATTCTCAGCAGATCACGGCGTTCAACAAGAACAATATGTCCAACGCTTCGCCGTCACCTCACAATGCGGTCGGCTCCGATGCGATTGTCGGCAGTGTTGAGGTGGGGTATGACATTCTTTCCCTTTTCAAAAAGGAAAGCAAGTGCTACGCCTTCGCCCACTACGAGTACTACGACTCGATGTTCAAGGTCGCCGACGGCGTGCTGGACTACAAGTGGTGCGGGAAGCATCGCATCGCCGCCGGCATCAACTGGTACCCGATCAAGGACATCGTCATCAAGGCGGAATATTCCAAGCGCTTCTACGTGGCTCCGTTCAACAACGAGCCTTCCATCACGCTTGGAATCGCTTTCAGCGGCTGGTTTTTGAAGTGATGAATAGGTAAATATTCAAAAAATACAATAACTATGAGACAAAGTTTTAAATTTGTGGCTGTGCTGATGGCTTCGGCACTCGCCGTTGTGGCCTGCGACAAGAATTCCACAGACCCGACCTCCGCTAAGGAGGAGATGCTCCAGAAGGTCAACGAGACTTTTGTGGACAACACCGTAATCCCTACCTACAGGAATCTCGCCGACAAATCGCTTGAGCTTCAGGCTGCGATAGAGAAGCTTCAGACTGCTCCGACCGACGCAAACGTGAAGGCTGCATGTGAACTTTGGAAATCCGCCCGCCAGTACTGGGAGTGGAGCGAGGCTTTCCTCTTTGGAGCCGCGTCGAAATACTACATTGACCCTCATATCGACACCTGGCCTCTTGACAAGGTCGCTCTTGAGAATCTTCTCGGCAGCGAGAAGATGATGGCTGACATCGAGAACACGGTCGCCAACCTCAACAACGGACTCGTAGGATTCCACGGGATTGAATATATCATATTCCGTGACGGTAAGGAGCGTGCCGCTTCCGCCATCCCTGCGAAAGAGATTCTCTATGCGGCTGCTGTGGCCAAGGATCTTTCTCTTAGCGCCGCGAGGCTTGAGGCCGCATGGACGGGACTTGACAAGGTAAGCGCAGCCAAGAAGGCCTTGATCGAGGAGGCCGAGATGGAGCCGGAGGACAATTTCGGAGAGCAGATGAGACTCTGCGGCAAGCCGGGAAGTGTCTGGAAATCAGTCACGGCAGGAAGCGAGCAGATCATCGAGGGCTGCAAGGACATCGTGGATGAGGTCGGAACCCAGAAGATCGGCAAGCCTTACACCGGTGAGGACGTGAACTACATCGAGTCACCTCACTCATGGAACTCCATCGAGGACTTCTATGACAACATCGTCAGTGTACGCAACGCTTATTTCGGAGCGCTCGGTGCGACATCCGCGCGGACATATTCAGTGAGCGCCTACCTTGCCGGGGTTGACAAGGCCGCCAATGACGGTGTCATTTCGGCCATCGGGAAATGCCTTGAGAAGATCGACGCGATGCCTAAGCCGTTCGTGAAGAATTATCAGAACGCCAAGGTGAAGGAGGCCATCGATGCCTGCAATGCTCTGAACGATGCCCTTGAGGTTGCTCGTAAGGCTTTGATAAATGATTAAGGCCGATACTATAATTTAATGATAATCAAGGATTGGCCGTTTTTCCGGCTGATCCTTTAACCAATTTGGATTATGAATAGATCACTGCTGATACTTTCCGCCACTCTTTTCGCTTTCGTTGCCTGCAACGGCAACGGAGGCACTGATGAACCGGAAGTTCCGACCGAGTTGAGCGAGGAGTGGTATGCCGGCGGAAAGCTTGGAACCGCTTTCAACTCAAGTGCTTCCGCTTACGAGCAACCAACTCCGGTCATCGAGAGTTCCGGAATGATCCAGGCATTCAAAAATGGTGAGATGTTCTTTGAAAGGGATTTCAACGAGAACAAGGACGGGGCGTTCAGCGGTCTCGGCCCGTTGATGGTTCGTAGGGGATGTCTTTACTGCCACCCGAACTACAGCCATGGCAAACGCCAGACCGAGTACAAGGCTGACAAGAACGGCAACGGCTACCTCTTGGTAATCACAGACGAAACAGACACTTACCTCAGTTCTGTCACCGGAATGCCGCAGACTCTTGCCGTCGCTCCTTTCAAGGCTCCGGTTGACGAGAGCAAGATCAGGCTCAACTGGTTGGACTACACCGACGAATGGGGCAACAAGTTCCCTGACGGAGAGCCTTACAGCCTTATCTATCCGGAGGTATTGATTCCGGAGGACGCATTCTACGTGCCTCTGGAGGTCACAAAGGGCGGTGTGACGACGAAGGTGCCATATTCAAACGTCCGCTTCAGGGTTGAGTCCACGATCGGTGTCTATGGAGTGGGGCTTCTGGACGCGATTGACGATGATGACCTCAAGGCGCAGTACGCCAAGGAAGAGGCAGCCGGCGCCAAACTGAATCCTGCCATATTCGCAAATGGCGAGTGGACAAGCCTTTACGGCAAGACAACCCATCCGAAGCGTTTCACCTACGCATTGAGCCGTGGCCCGTTGCAGGATGCCGCCGGGGCGAACGCCATCTGGAACATCACCAATGTCACCAGAAGCGACAGGCGTTACCACTATATGACGGCGACCTACGCCAAGGTGGCTTCGCAGGATCCGGATGTGCAGAAGGATTTCTACAAATATTTCCCTGACGAGAACAAGACCGGGAATGTCCAGACTGACATCTACAACTACCTGATGGCCAAGGATCTAAAGCCGGAGATGACTGATGATGAATATGCCGATTTCATGATCTGGCACAGAGGCCTGGCGGTTCCTGCGGCGAGGGATATGGATGATCCGGAGGTCATCAAAGGCAAGGAACTCTTTACGAAGATCGGCTGCGCCACATGCCACCGTCCAAGCTGGACGACCGGCGAGGACAATGTGACCGACCCGAACGGCTTCTTCAAGGACAACGATCCGAGACTTCCTCGTTACCCTCATCAGACCATCTGGCCGTACACCGATATGGTTCAGCACAGGCTTTTCATGCAAAACGACATCCGTACCGGTTGGTGCAGGACGACTCCGCTTTGGGGGCGTGGTCTGAGCGAACTGGTGGCCGGTGGCGTTGACAGGCTGCACGACTGCCGCGCGAGGACTGTCACCGAGGCGATCATGTGGCACGGTAGCGCCCAGAGCGACGCCCGCAAATCCGTGGAGAATTTCCGTGCGCTTTCCAAGACTGAACGTGATGCTGTTGTAAGATTTATCGACTCGATATAATTTTTGCTTAAAAATCCTCCGAAGTTGTAGCAGATCGACTTCGGAGGTCTATTTTGATTATGACGAGAGTTTTTGCGGGACGGCCGGCGGCCCTTGTGCTGCATCTTTCGCTGGTGCTGATTCTGGCGGGAGCGCTTGCGACAACCTTTTCGGCCAGGAAAGGGACGCTTCACGTGCGTGAAGGAGAATCCGTTGACACTTTCGGGAGCGTGGACGGTTCGGTCTGCGAACTGCCATTCTCGGTAGCGCTTGACGACTTCGAGGTCATCTGGCATTCCGGTACGGATTCTCCGGCGGATTTCCGCTCACGGCTTCGTTTCACAAGGAACGGCTCCGTCATCCGTGAGGGCGAGATAAGGATGAACCGCATCCTGGCCTGTAAAGGTTATCGTTTCTATCAGACTGATTATGACAGCGATGAGGCTGGAGTGACTTTCACGGTGAGTCACGATCCAGTCGGCATCGCGGTCATCTACACCGGCTATGCATTGCTGCTTTTAAGTCTTCTATGCTTTTTCTTCACTGACAAAAGATTCAAGAAGTTCTTTGGGAACGTGCTGAGATATTCATCGGTCATCGCGGTTCTTCTGTGCTTGGAGTCAACCGCTTCAGTGGCAGGAAATACCGAAGGGCGGATTCCCGAATATGATGGCGCTTCGGCCAAAGAGAATACGGTAAAACGTGGCTCGGCTGCCCCGAAAGTCCTGCCGAAAAACATCGCCGCAGAGTTCGGAAAACTCTACGTTCTGTACCACGGACGAATATGTCCGCTTCAGACTCTCGCGAAGGATTTCAGCACCAAACTCTATGGCGTTTCCGGAGTCAAGGGACTGACTGACGAGCAGGTGCTTACTGGTTGGATGTTCTACGGCACAAGTTGGAGAAATATTCCTATGCACAACCGGAAAAAGGCGGTTGACGCGATGGATAAGGAGGCGACAGTCAAGGCGTTATATTCAGGAGACTTACTGAAAATCTACCCTTTTAGGGACGGCGCGGGGCGGCTTGGATGGTACTCGCAGAGCGACCGTTTGCCGGAAGGCGTCGCCGACGAGGAGTGGCTTTTCGTCCGCAAGTCGATGGACTACATTTTTGAACTGGTAGTAAACCGTGAATATGACAGGTTGGAGGAGTCGCTGGAGAAGCTGCGCCGCTTTCAGGAAAGCAAGATGGGGGAGAGTCTGCCACCGGCGTATCGCATCAAGGCTGAACGAGCTTACAATGCTCTGCCTCCGTTGTTTCCGATCGCGGGAACGTTCCTGATCATAGGTCTTATGATGCTAGCGACGGCGATGCGCCGGATGGTTGGAGGTGAGAAAAATAAAGCGATCTCACTTTTGGTCGCTAAGGAGCGGACGACGAGCGGAGAACCTGAAAAGGTTCCTGCAAACTTGGTGGACGATGGGCGTACAGCTACAAGACAATGGCGTTTTTCGGGAATATTCAAGGTTGCGGGAATCGCCGCCGCTTTTGTATATTTCCTTGTACTGACCATCGTGCTTGGACTCTTCTGGGTCGCGAGCGGACATATCCCTTTCTCCAACGGCGCGGAGACGATGCTGACCATCGCTTGGACGGCGATGCTGGCCGCTTTGATGAGTTTCAGGCGGTTCCCTATAATGCTGCCGTTCGGGATCATCGTCGCCTCGCTGGCCACCCTTGTCTCAGCGATGGGTAACGCCAACCCGGCCGTCACACAGCTGATTCCTGTTCTTTCTTCCCCGTTGCTGAGCATCCACGTCTCGCTGATGATGCTCTCCTACACAATCCTGGCGGTCATTATGATCAACGGCCTTTGTGGCCTGATCGCGAAAGATGCCTCCGCGAAGATGGCCCGGGTGTCCGAGGCACTGATGTACCCGGCCCTGTTCTTTCTGGGCTCCGGCATAATAGCCGGCTCCATCTGGGCCAACGTCTCCTGGGGCAGCTACTGGAGCTGGGATCCTAAGGAAACCTGGGCGCTGATCACTTTCTTGATCGCTTCCCTCGGCGTTCACCGCGCCCGTCTTCCGTTCCTAAGGGGTCCACGTGCCTACCACATCTACACCCTCATCCTCTCCGCCTCCGTCCTCTTCACCTACTTCGGAGTCAACTATCTCCTCGGCGGGATGCACAGCTACGCCTGACCCTCTGACCCAGCCGTGAGTGGAAGAGTCTTAGTGGCGCACGACAAGTAGTAGGCGATGCCATTGGTGTGCAAAACTGTCCTATTGGCGCAGGTCTCCATTGTTGACATCATCGGTGCGCGGAAACGCTTCTCTGACGCACGGCGGTAACCTGAGCATTGTCGATTCCGTGAATATTCGTAAATATTGCTGATGGTGGTGATGCTTAGGAATATCTCATATGCTGATTCCTCCGTTGTGACTGTATGACAGTATTTCAGATTATATCATTGGGCTTGATGGCGGCATTCTATGGTGTCTATCTGACAAAGCAGGCAAGTCAGAGACGCCATGGAATTCGGACAAATCAGATGGGGCGAGGAATGAAGAGCGAAAGGACATTGACGGTGGAGCATCTGCTGTCGGTCTTTTCGGCCCTGATTGTCGTGGTTGAAGTGTGGAGCGTTGTCCGTGGATATTCATTCCTCCCTCAGTGGTGTGGCTGGATCGGCCTGGCTCTGACTGCTTTCGGGGTGATATTCTTCATTTCAGCGGTTGTTCAGATGAGGGACAGTTGGAGGGCGGAAATATCCCCTGACGAGAAGACGGGACTGGTAACTTCCGGCATCTACAGAGTGAGCCGCAATCCGGCTTTCGTGGGCTTTGACCTGACCTACATAGGCTTGTTGCTCTGCTTCGCCAACTGGCTTCATCTCGTTGTCGTTGTCTGTACGGTGGTGATTTTCCATCTCCAGATCCTTCAGGAAGAGCGGTTCCTGCTTTCAAGAAAAGACATTGACTATAAAGCTTACTATAACCGTGTCCGCAGGTATTTATGAATATGCTGTGACGGGCAACGTGTTGTTAATCAGGTGTTTAAATGAATGTCCTCCTGCCCGTGCTTAAAGGGAGGATGTGCAGTGAAGTCGTTGATATATAGGATGATGCCCACCACGTTAAGTGACAGGAGGCGGAATGTCAGGAAGTATTCGTAAATTTGCTGGCTTCAAATTGGTGACCAGACGGTCACCTTTGTAGGACGTGATGGATGGTAGGGGTAAGAAATTGCAAAGACCAAAATGGTTTATCAGAATATTCAGGAAACAACAGAAGAGTCCACTTGAAAAAGTCGTTTTTTGAAAAAAACATGTGCCTCGCAGATATTTCTGTAAGGGGTAAAAAGTGGCAAATGGCACTTTTTCAAGTGGGTTCAAAGAAATATTCAAGAGATACGTGATGCTGTGTGTCGGACTGATGATCGTGGCGTTCGGGGTGGCCTTTTCGATGCTGGCTGATCTGGGGACTTCGCCGATCTCGTGCCCGCCTTATGTGGCCGGCATCCTTTGCCCGCTGACGGTGGGGGAGGCCACGTTGACATGGTACCGGCTGTTCTTCACGACAGCCGTGCTTGTTCTGTTCATCGGATTCCCTAAGGTCAGTTGGAAGAAGTTCCTTCAGATCGCCGGGAACGGGACTTTGCTCGGGCTGCACTGGATCCTGTTCTACGCCTCCATCAAGGCGAGCAACGTGTCAATCGGTGTGGTCAGTTTCGCCAGTCTGGGATTCTTCACTTCGATTTTCGAGCCGCTGGTCTTCCATAGGAGGATCTCGGTGGTCGAGATGCTGCTGGCTCTCATCACCGTGGCGGGACTGGTGTGCATCTTCTCATTTGACTCCCGCTACCGGACCGGAATCATACTGGGAGTCATTTCCGCCGCCGTTTGTTCCTTATACTCAATAACCAATAAGATTGCCAGCGAGGGCGTGAGATCCCGGACGGTGCTGCTTTATCAGATGGCTGGCGGACTGCTCGGCGTGACCGTGATCATCCCTGTCTACCTTCTGATCTATCCTCCGACGCAGCCGGTGATGGTCTTCCCGACAGGAGCGAACCTGTGGTGGATGCTGTGTCTGGTGCTGTTCTGCACGGTCGGTCTTTACCTCCTGCAGATCACTGTGCTGAGGAAGCTGTCCGCGTTCACCGTCAACCTTACCTACAATCTTGAACCATGCTACACCGTCATTATCGCCTTCCTCGCCTTCGGAGAGGCCCGCGAGTTGAACGCCTCCTTCTACATGGGCATTTCCCTGGTGATTCTCAGCGTGTTGCTTCAGACGGTCAGGGCGTTGCGGAAGACCGCTTCGTAGAGGGTGCCTTTAAGTCAGCCAACTCCTCCTACTAATCCCAGACGGTCAGGGCGTTGCGGAAGACCGCTTCGTAGAGGGTACCTTTAAGTCAGCCAACTCCTCCTGCTAATCCCAGACGGTCAGGGCGTTACGGAAGACCGCTTCGTAGGCCGGTGGCTGGCGGATGGAGTCGCTCTACAGGCTCAGTGGCCGATGCTCAATGACCGATGCTTAGTGACTGATGCTCAGTGGTCGATGCGGTGCCGTCGCTATTGCCGCCGCTCGGGAATGATTACGTGGTGGTTACCGATGGGGGAGCGGAGAAAGTAGTCCGCGAGTCCGGGTGCGTCCACCAGTATCTGCGTCCTGCAAAGGCAATCATTGTACTGGTTTTCAAGAATTTCCACATCTTCAAGGAACATTTCCGAGCAATCCGGAGAGAGTTTGAATATCCTTGTGGCTCCGGCGGGCAGCACTCCGTGGACCGCCACGCCGATTCCCGACTCGAAGTGGGTGTCGTAGGAATATTCCTCCACCATGTTCAGTGGAACGGTACAGTGGGCGAACAGCATCTTGTCGCCGTCGATGCGTGAAAGGTTCGCCTGGAAGCCGGAGATTCCGAACTTCCGGTGGGCGATGCACATTGACAGGAGCGTGGGTATGTCTCCCTCGCACGTGGCCACGACCCCCTGGCTGTTCAGGATTGCCAGAGCCATGCAGCCGGTGTTGCCGAGGGCTGTCAGCAGGTCGAAGCAGCGGAGTGACACCCCGGCCAGCCCGTACCTCTCCACCAGCGTCTTCATGGCGCAGTAGATGTCCATTGAGCCACTGAAGTCTTTTCCGGAGATGCTCTTCCCGAACTTCGGCTTGTTAGGCGGGTTGAGTTTCAGCCCTTCCAGCCATTTGCGGTCAGGCTCTTCGGCCAGCTCCACCAGTTCGTTGATGTCGATGTCAACGATCTCGACACCGAGTCTCTCCTTGGCCACGGCGTAGTCTACATCGCTGGAAATCAGCCAGTCGGAAGGCTTTCCGACAACGCCAACCTTGTAACCTTCCAGAATGCGGCCCATGTCATATTCCTTCACATGGTTTTTCCCGCCCTTCGTGAAGCCGCCTCGGAGTCTGAGGGCGATCTCCTCCGCGCTTCCGTGAAGGATCTCTCCCGGCCATCCGGCCCGGTTCAGGAACGATAGGATCTCCATCGACGCGGCGAGGGAGTTGCTCTTCCCGCTGGTAAGCAGCCTGACCGGCATGCCGTCAGGAATATTCAGAGACCCTTCCTTGCAGAAGATGCTTTTGAATATTCCCTCCGTCCCTCCGGTCCTGACGTAGATGATGTTGTTCCGTGTCCTGGAATATTCGGAAAAGTCGGTGCGGCCGAACTCAAACGCCTCGCCGAGCGCCTCCTCAATGTCCTGAATGAATCTTTCGTCCGCCGGCTCCGCCACCGTCTCGCTGTGCAGCCCCGAAGTCAATGAGTAAAGTGTGTACATATTCGCTTATTTGGTAATCCTTGATGCTTACTAAAAGTCATTGTGTCATTTGATTCTCTCCGCCAATTCCAGTGACGGCAAATCTCTCTCTATCATGGCCGGATTATTATGGTCGGGCAACTTTGGCGAGCAGCTCTTAAGCGCTGAAGCCGGTTCCGCCGAATGCAATCTGCCTCTTTCTAAAGGACTTGCCGGAGGAAGTGGCCGTTCAACCCGCGCGGAGTCCCGCTGACCTTGGGTGGCTAACCTTTTTTTAGGTTTTGCCGAAGGAAGAGGCCGTTCAGTCTGCGCGGAATCCCGCTGACCTTGGGTGGCGCTAACCTTTTTTTAGGTTTTGCCGGAGGAAGAGGCCGCTCAACCCGCGCGGAATCCCGCTGACCAGAAGGGCGGCTATCCTTTTCTGAAGGTCTTGCCGAATGGGGTGAGCGAGAGGAGAGCCATCTTGAAGTGCTGGAGACCGAAAGGGATGCCGATGATGGTGATGCAGCAGATAAGACCGAAGACGAGGTGCGTCGCGGCGATCTCCCACCACCCCAGCAGGATCCAAAGCACATTCATGAATATGCTGAGGCAGCCTCCGGCGTTGTCTCCGTCCACAACCTCGGTTCCGAATGGCCATAGCGAGAACACTCCGAACTTCCACAACTGGTAGCCGAACGGAATCCCGATGATGGTCACGCAGTACAGAAGTCCGGCGATGAAGTAGCCCAGACTGACCAGCAGCCCGCCCAAGATGAGCCAAAGAACATTTCCGATGATTCTCATTGATGCGAAGATTGTAGTGTTTTTCTTAATGCTTTCGTTCGCAATTTACAACAAAAGCCCCGGAATCCGAAACTTTCGTGCGCGGAAATCCGATCTTCGCTCCCGCGGCAGCCTTGGCCGGCCCTCCTTGACAGACCCTCCCGTGAGCAAAACGGGCCTTCCTGCTCACGAGACAGCCTTGACAGACCCTCCCGTGAGCGAACAAGGCCTTCCTGCTCACGAGACAACCTCGACAGACCTTCCCGTGCGCAGAACAGGCCTTCCTGCTCACGAGACAGCCTTGGCTGGCCCGTGCGCAGAACAGGTCTTTCCGCTCACGAAGAAGGTGTTAGGAAGTACGTTGTGAGGAGAATGATCGACAACTGATGGCGAGGAATAGGGTTGGAGACATGGCGGAGTCTACGGGAACATATTCATAAATAATGAATGGTGGATTTTTCTTTGAATGACGGTTGGATTATCAGATTATATTCATATCTTTGCTAAAGTGGTACGACCGTAGGGAGTTGAACGCCCTGCCGACGTGCTAAAGATAGATGTTCACGCAGAGTTTGGCACTTTTGCTGTCACGGATGTGATTTATGCCGGGCTTTTGCTAGTGGACGCTATCGGAAGACTGAATGCCGCGGAGCATGGAATCCGCAAAGCGAGTTGGGTTATATCGCACCTGACTCGCTTTTTGTATATAACGGAGAATGAATAGCTTGCGGCTTACGAGAAAGATTTCTCACGTGATCTGGGACACTGGAGGGAACGTGAGAATGTATAAATAACCATTCGTGCGTAGACAGTGCTATAACTCGCACGAAGCAAACGGATTAGATTATGAAACGACTTCCTTATGCGGACGCTGAGAAGAAGTGCGAGGCCTCCTTCCTTGGACACGGAGATTGGTGGCATCTTTACACTCCGGGGAACCTGACGGAACTGCTGTTCAGAGACGATGATGACTATCGCTATGTGATGAATCTGATGGCAAGATGCCTGGCGGAAGTGCCGGGATTGGCTGTAGTGGCCTTTGAGGTTATGAGCAACCACCTGCACATTGTTCTATGTGGGGACGAAGTTGAGGCAAGACTTTTTTTCGACCTGTTCCGCAAACGGTTAAGCAGGTACATTGCCACAAGGTATGAGTCTGCCGTACCGGCTCGATTCCAGATGAGCCTAAAGCCTGTTCCGGATCTCAAGGCATTGAGGAACACCATTGTCTATGTCAATCGCAACGGGTACGTCGTGACTCCGGAATGTACCCCTTTCTCTTACCCGTGGGGTACCGGGCCGTACTATTTCTGCCGGTTTTTGCCTGATGCAAGGCTGTCTGATCTGAAAGATAGAGCGGCCCGAAGAATGTTCAAGGGTCGAAATCCGCATCTCCCGGGAGATTATCTTGTGACCAATGGACACATCGCACCGCCTTCGTACTGCGACATAAGACTCGGAATGGCGATGTTCCGCAACGCCCATCATTATTTCTGGATGGTCAGCAAGGATGTCGAGGCCTATGAAGAGATTGCTAAAGACCTGGATGACGGGGAATTTCTAACTGATAATGAGTTGTTTACACAACTATGGAAATATGTCAGGTCTGCCTATGACATCAGCAGCCTCAAGGAGTTGAGCCAAGCTCAGAAAATGGATTTGGCAAAGCGACTTCGCTATGACTACCGTTCCTCCAATGGTCAGATCCGGCGCGTTCTTGGGCTGTCGCAATATGAAGTGGACTCGTTATTCCCTCTTGGCGCGCATGCGCCGCAGTGACAGGATTCTGATCCCGCATTTTAGAGACACTTTTTCTCGCGGACGAAGAAAAGGACGGTAACGGGATAGGAAGGCGGTGAGCGATGGTCTTCGACGTAGAGCGATGGTCTGCGACGGTATGCGACAGTCTGCGATTGTGGGCGGACGGCGAACGATGGTGTGCGAAGGTGAGCGATGGTTCGCGGACGGGAGATTATGCGTTTTACGGGAAGCCTCTACCAACTTAAGGAAGATAAGAATATGAAAGATCAAGTCTCGGACAGGTGTCCGGGATTCTATGTCAAACAACTAAACAATAAGTAATTATGAAAAGAATTTTGGAAGTGCTGCAGGATGGAGACGGCCAGTTGAAGTTCAGGACAGACATCAATGTCTGGAAAGACCCGATGGCGTCGATGGACATCATCCAGAATGCTATGCTGTCGATGTCAACGACGTTGTGGGGAGGAAACGAGCAGTCTGTCCTCGCGATGATACGCTCGTTGGCGATAGCGGATCTGGCCCTTTGTACGAACCGTGACGAGATGATAGAACACCTCAAGGACGCTTCACGGTCTCTTGCCGATGCTTTTAATTCGGTGCTACAAGAGGAACAGCTCCGCGGTTCGGTGACCATTTTTCCTCCCAATGTGAGGGCGCGTCCCGAAAAAAGCTGACCTACCATGTTCTCCAGTGAGCAAGGATAGCCCCAATTGCTCACGAGAGAGCCGGCCGAGGTTGCCTCGTGAGCAAGGAAGACCCGATCTGCGCACGAGATATCCTGCCGAGGTTGTCTCGTGAGCGGAAAGGCTTGTTCTGCTCACGGGGGTGTCTGCTGAGGTTGTCTCGTGAGCGGAAAGGCTTGTTCTGCTCACGGGGGTGTCTGCTGAGGTTGTCTCGTGAGCGGAGAGGCTTGTTCTGCTCACGGGGGTGCCTGCCAAGGTTGTCTCGTGAGCGGAAAGGCTTGTTCTGCTCACGGGGGTGCCTGCCGAGGTTGTCTCGTGAGCGGAAAGGCTCGATTTGCTCACGAGACTGCTGAACGCTCGTTGGGTATCTCGGGAATATTCGTAAATTTGTACGCTGGAGGAAATGCTTAGGGATGATCCTGAACCAGATGCCTCCGGCGTGATTGTATGACAGTATTTCAGATAATATCATTGGCCTTGATGGCCGGATTCTATGGAGTCTATCTGGCTAAACAGCTCAGTCAGAGGAGTCAAGGGATCCGGACCAATCAGATGGGGCGCGGGAATAAGGAACTGCGGACTTTGACTGTGGAGCGGTTGCTGGCTGCCTTTTCCGTCCTGATTGTCGTCGTGGAGGTGTGGAGCGTCGTCCGGGGATATTCATTCCTCCCGCGGTGGTGCGGTTGGATCGGACTGGCTTTGACGGCTCTCGGAGTGGTGTTCTTCACTACCGCCGTGCTTCAGATGCGGGACAGTTGGAGGGCCGGAATATCCCCGGACGAGAAGACCGGACTGGTCACTTCCGGCATCTACAGAATCAGCCGCAACCCGGCTTTCGTCGGTTTTGACCTGACCTACATCGGGCTGCTTCTCTGCTTCGCAAACTGGCTTCACCTGCTCGTCGTGCTCTGCGCGGTGGCGATTTTCCACCTCCAGATCCTTCAGGAGGAGCGGTTCCTGCTTTCAAGGAAAGACATTGACTACAAGGACTATTACAACCGTGTCCACAGGTATTTATGAATATGCCGTAGTGGGAAACGTCAGAGTTTTGAATAAATATTGAGATATTCAGGAAACAAAATATTTAAGAGATAAAATGGAAATATTCAAGAGATATGTGATGCTGTGCGTCGGACTGCTGATTGTGGCGTTCGGGGTTGCTTTTTCGATACTGGCGGATCTGGGGACTTCGCCGATCTCGTGCCCGCCTTATGTGGCCAGCATGCTTTGCCCGCTGACGGTGGGGGAGGCCACGATTGTGATGCACTGCATATTCATTCTGATTCAGATGGCGCTTTTGCGGAAGGACTATGAATGGGTGCAGCTGATGCAGCTGCCTGTCGCTTTCGTTTTTGGATACATGACGGATTTCGCTTGCTGGTGCATAGCGGACGTGCCTTGCCCTAACTACCTGATGCAGGTGGTGTGGTGCCTTGTGGGCATCGTTCTCGTGGGGGTCGGTGTGGCGTTCGAGGTCGTGGCCGGAGTGGTGACGCTGGCGGGCGAGGGACTTGTGCTGGCGATCTGCAAGGCGTTCAAGACACGGTTTGACGTTACCAAGGTCGTTGTGGATGTGTCGCTTGTGGCCTTGGCGTGCGTCGCCTCCTATCTGTGGCTTGGCGGAAAGATCCATGGGGTCCGCGAGGGTACGCTCGCTGCGGCGCTCCTTGTCGGGGTCATAGCGCAATGGTGCAACAGGCCGGTCGAGAGACTGGCCGGGGCGATCGGCATAAACACCCGGCGCGATTCGGACTGAGCGGGTCATGAACCAGAAACCGATCCGTCCATGAATATGAAACCGATCCGTCCATGAACCTGATAGCCTCATACATTTCCTACATCAGCGACGTCCGGAGGTATTCGGACAGGACACGGGCGATCTATTCGGACGTGTTGAGGGAGTTCGCCGGGTTCGCGGAGGCGGACACGGATGAGGCGTTGCTGGAAACACTTGATCATCAGACTATCAGGAGCTATGAGGTGTTCCTGATGGAGACCAAGGGCAACAGTCCGCGGACGGTGGGGCTTCACCTTTCGGTGCTGTCGGGGTTCTGCCGCTACCTGATGAAGGAGAAAAGGCTGACCGCCAATCCAGTGCGGACGGTGGCGAAGCCAAAGGTGGAGAAAAGGCTGCCGGTGTTCTATAGGGAAGAGTCGATGAATGAATATTTCGCCGCGACGGACTGTGATGCTTCCGAGGAGAATCTGGCGCTGATCACAGGGAACGACAAGGCCTCCGAGGCGGCATATTCAAGAAGGTTGGAGCGACTCATCGTGTCGGTGCTTTACAGTACCGGGATGAGGCGCGCGGAGTTGATCGGGCTTCGGATCGGCGACGTGGATTTTTCACGACGGACGATGACCGTGAGGGGGAAAGGCGACAAAGTGAGAGAAATTCCGCTTGTTTCTTCGCTTTGTAAGGAAATTTCATTATATTTACAAGCAGTTGAAACGATGGTTGGTCGCGAAAGATCGGCAAGCGAGCCACTGGCGGTCACCGGCAAGGGCCTGAAACTCTATCCGGTTTTCATAGACAGGGCGATAAAAAGAGCGCTTGGGCGGGTCGGAAGCATCACCGGGAGAAAGTCTCCACACGTGTTGAGGCATTCCTTGGCCACGGAACTGCTGGACGAGGGGGCGGATCTCAATTCGATAAAGGAGCTTCTGGGACATTCCTCGCTCGCGGCGACGCAGGTCTATACGCACAACACCATCGAGAAACTGAAAAAAGTTTATGTTAACGCCCACCCAAGGGCAAAAAGCGGAGGTAAAAATGGAGATTAGAGTAAAATCCCTGAAGTTCGACGCGGATCAGAAACTGCTCGACTATGTAGAGAAGAAGGTCTCGAAACTTTCCAGATTCAGCGACCATCTTGACGATGTTGAAGTGACTTTATCTTTGCTCAAGGAGCCTGACAACAAGAATGTCAGGATCCAGTCCAGGGCCTACGGCCAGGATCTTGTCATCGAGAGGAACTCGACATCGTTCGAGGACGCGGTGAGCGCCGCCGTCGATCTGATGAAGGAGAAGATCGTAAGGACAAAAGAAAAGAAATTTGACGCATAGAATGAAAAAGAGATTGATCTTGAGTCTGATAGCCGTGGCAGGCATCGCCGCCGCGTGTGGTCAGCAAAGAGGCGTTGGAAGACAGGCCGCCGGAGATGGCGGGCCTGTCTTTCTTGATGAGACGAGAACCATCGAGGAGAGGGTGGAGGACGCTCTCGCAAGGATGACGACGGAGGAAAAGGTGGCTGTGCTGCATGCCCAGTCCAAGTTCAGCTCGGCCGGAGTACCGAGGCTCGGCATCCCTGAGATCTGGACTTCCGACGGCCCTCACGGAATCCGTCCGGAGGTGCTTTGGGACAAATGGAGTCAGGCCGGGTGGACAAGTGATTCCTGCACGGCGTTCCCGGCGTTGACCGCGCTGGCTGCCACTTGGAATCCTGAGATGTCGGCTCTTTACGGAAAGAGCATCGGCGAGGAGGCCCGCTACCGCAGGAAGGACGTGCTTCTCGGACCTGGCGTGAACATCTGCAGAACCCCGCTCAACGGGCGCAGTTTTGAATATATGGGTGAGGATCCTTACCTTTCAAGCCGCATGGTCGTGCCTTATGTCAAGGGCGTGCAGAGCAACGGCGTGGCTGCCTGCGTGAAGCATTTCGCGCTGAACAATCAGGAATATAACCGCTTCACCACCAATGTGACAGTTGATGACAGGACTCTCTATGAGATCTATCTTCCGGCCTTCAAGGCAGCCGTCACCGAGGGGAAGGCTTGGGCGATAATGGGTTCCTACAACCTTTACAAGAACCAGTGGTGCTGCCAGAACCAGTACACTTTGAACGACATCCTTAAAGGAGAGTGGGGTTTCGATGGAGTGGTGATCAGTGACTGGGGCGGAACCCATGACACGGAACAGGCTGTGAATAATGGTCTGGACATGGAGTTCGGCACGTTTACCAACGGACTTAGCTGGTCTCTCTCAAACGCTTACGCCAACTACTACCTTTCGGATCCTTTCCTCAAGGGAATCAATGAAGGGAAATATACCATGGATGTGCTTGACAACAAGGTCCGCAGGGTCTTGAGACTTATGTTCCGCACGGTGATGGACAGGAACCGTCCTTTCGGCTCGTTCGTGAGCCCGGAGCACATCGCCGCCGCCAGAAAGATCGGGGCCGAGTCCATAGTGCTTCTCAGGAACGATGGCGGGATCCTGCCGATAAAGAACGCGAGGAAGATTCTGGTTGTCGGCGAGAACGCTGTCAAGATGATGACAGTGGGCGGCGGAAGTTCCTCTCTGAAAGTCAAGAACGAGGTTTCCCCGCTGGAGGGAATCAGGGAAAGGTTCGCGGATGCGGAGGTGGTTTACGAGCGTGGTTATGTCGGTGATGCCAGCGGCCAGTTCGACGGGGTGACGACAGGTCAGGATCTTAGCGAGAGCCGTTCGGCGGAAAAGCTGATCTCCGACGCCGTGGCGGCTGCCAAGGATGCCGACTACGTGATATTCATTGGTGGCCTGAACAAGAGTGACCATCAGGACAGCGAGGGCAACGACAGGGAAAGCTATGATCTTCCATATTCACAGAACGCTGTGATTGAGGCTCTTGCCGCAGCCAATCCGAAACTTGTGGTTGTGAATATCTCCGGAAACGCTGTGGCGATGCCGTGGGCTGACAAGGTTCCGGGAATAGTTCAGGACTGGTATCTTGGGAGCGAGGCCGGACATTCTCTGGCGGACGTGCTTTCAGGCGATGTCAACCCTTCCGGAAAACTACCGTTCACGATCGGGGCCACGCTGGCGGATTATCCTGTTCAGTCTGAAATCCAGTACCCGGGAATCCCTCGCAAGGAGACCGTCAAGATGGGCATCCAGGACAAGATCATCTACGACGAGACCTACACGGAAGGAATATTCGTGGGCTACCGTTGGTTCGAGCATAGCGCCATCAAGCCGACCTTCCCATTCGGCTACGGACTCAGCTACACCACGTTTGAATATGGCGAGCTTAAGACTTCTGGCTCAATCGAAAAGGGCTTGACCGTCACTGTTCCGGTGAAGAACACCGGCTCTGTGGCCGGTGCTGAGATCGTGCAGATTTATGTCAGCGCTCCGGAAAGCTCGGTCGAGCGTCCGGTAAAGGAACTCAAGGGCTTCGGAAAGATATTCCTTGAACCAGGCAAGTCTGGTGAGGTGAAAGTGACTTTGGACAAGGCGGCCATCAGCTATTTCGACGCTGAAAAGCATGATTGGGCGGCTGAAAAAGGCAACTACAGGATTCTTGTCGGCGCTTCGTCCGAGGATATTCGTAAGACATTGGATTTTAAGTATTAATAGAGCCTTGAATGGCGAAAGGAACGGTTAATGTCGGCAGCCGGTGCCGTGAGATAGTTTCCGCTGTCAAGTCAGGGCAGTTCGCCCCCGTCTATCTGCTGATGGGGGACGAACCGTACTACACGGACATGGTCTGCGATGCTGTCATCGAGAACGCTCTTGACGAGGCTTCGCGGGATTTCAACGAGACGATCTGCTACGGGGCGGATGTCGATGCGGACACCGTTATCACAGCTGCCCGCAGGTTTCCGATGATGGCTGAGAGGCAATTGGTTGTGGTGAAGGACGCACAGGCAATGCGTGATCTGGAGAAGTTGGCTGTTTATTGCGAGAAACCTTTGGACTCCACGGTTCTGGTGCTTTTGATGCGCGGGGCTTCCGCGGACAAGCGCAAGGCTTTGTACAAACAGGCATCCAAGAATGGAATAGTGGTGGAATCCAACGCGTTGAGGGACTATGAGATGCCGTCGTGGATCGCACAGTATTTCTCCGGCAGGGGATTGGCAATCGATCCCGAGGCGGCCGCTCTGTTGGCTGAATCTGCCGGAACGAATCTGGGCAGGATCGCTGTCGAGACCGACAAGATGCTGAAGAATCTCCCGGAGGGAGCGAAGCAGATAACTGTCTCGGACATCGAACGGAATGTCGGCATCAGCCGTGAGTTCAGCGTGTTTGAGCTGACCAAGGAACTTTCGGCGAAAAACGGGGCGAAGGCTTTGAGAATAGCCGCGCGCATCGGTGAGGCGGCGAAATTCGCCATGCCGATGGCGGTAAGCGCCCTTTACACCCATTTCGCCAGAATCCTGAAATACGCCGCGTTGAAGGAAAAGAACCGATACCCGGACAGAACCGCCGTCGCTGCCGCCCTGCAAGGCGTGAACCCTTACTTTTGGAAGGAATATGACATTGCGGTGGCCAACTATCCCGTCCGCAAGGCGATGGAGGTGATCTCCCTGCTTTGTGAATATGACTACAAAGGCAAAGGAGGAGATGCCGGGGAAGCCACTCCGGGCGAACTGCTCGTTGAATTGACAAGCAAGATTTTAAGTATATGAGTGAGAATATTATCGAGTGCAGGAATGTCTGCAAGAATTTCGGGGAGAAGGTCGCGCTTGACAACGTCAGTGTGAGCGTCCCTAAAGGCGGAATATTCGGTCTGCTGGGGCCTAACGGTGCCGGAAAGACCACGCTGATCCGCATCATTAACCGGATAACTATTCCTAATGGTGGAGAAGTTTTGTTCGACGGTCGTCCGATAACGCAGTCGGATGTCGAAAAGATAGGCTATTTGCCTGAAGAGCGGGGACTCTACCGCAAGATGGAGGTCGGCGACCAGGCAATGTATCTGGCTCAGTTGAAGGGCATGAGCGCAGCCGAGGCCCGCAAGGCGTTGAAGGAATGGTTTGTGCGTTTCGGAATCCAGGACTGGTGGAAGAAGAAGGTCGAGGAACTGTCCAAAGGTATGGCCCAGAAGGTTCAGTTCATCACGACCGTTGTGCACAAGCCGTCACTGATGATTCTGGACGAGCCGTTCTCCGGTTTCGATCCGGTGAACGCCGAACTGATCCGCAAGGAGATCCTTCGTTTGAAGGACGAGGGGGCCACAATCATCCTATCGACACATAATATGGAGTCTGTCGAGGAGTTGTGCGACAACATCGCCCTCATCAACAAATCGCACCTTGTGATCACCGGCGGGGTCAATGAGATCCGTCACAAGTACGGCAACAACAACATTGAGCTGGTCTACACCGGCGAGGACAGGGTCAAGGATGCCGAAGGAATATTCAAAGTCCTCTCTGACGAGGACAACGCCGGACGGCACACCGCCGTGCTGACTCTCGGGGAGAACGTGTCCTCCAATGACGCGCTCTCTGTCCTGCTCGGTCAGGACATCATCGTCAACTCGTTCAAGGAGCTGATCCCGAGGATGAACGACATATTCATAAAACTTGTAACCGAGGAGGCATAGTCATGAATTTCAGAATAATAAAGACTGTCATAGCGAGGGAATATCTCACCCGCGTCAAGAAGAAGTCCTTCATTGTCACCACGATACTTGTGCCGCTGATCTTTGCGGCGACCATGATAATTGTCGGACTGATCATGGCCGGGACGAAGGAAAGGAAGCAGGATGTCGCCGTGGTTGACCGCTCCGGCATCGTGATGAGCCACCTGCAGGACACAGACCGGCTTACGTTCACGGACTATTCCTCCGAGAATCCCGATTCGGTCAAGGCCCGTCTGGACGAGTACGGGAAGGATGTCCTGGTAGTAGTGTCTCCGCTGGATTCCGTCAAGAAAACGGTCTCCGTCCAGACATATTCAAAGGACCCGCTCGGAGTGGAGTTCACCTCAGGGCTTACCGCGAAGGCCAATGACGCGGTAGAGGAGTACCGTGTGCAGCAGTACGGCATCGACAACCTTTCCAAGATTATGGACGAGGTGAAGGCCGATGTCAAGGTGACGGAGTACACGATGGACGAAAAAGGCAATGAGACTGTCTCGGAGTCAGGGATATACATGATCATCTCCATGCTTCTGGGCATCATCATCTGGATGTTCATCATGATGTTCGGCGGGCAGGTGATGTCCAGTGTCATCGAGGAGAAGACCAGCAGGGTGGTCGAGGTGCTGATTTCGTCCGTCAAGGCCATCGACCTGATGTTCGGCAAGATCATCGGCGTGGCTCTTGTGGCGCTGACCCAGTTCTTCCTCTGGATTGTTCTGACCGGCGTGCTGGTCACCGTCGCCACTAGTGTGGTAGGCAAGGACATGCTCACCGGTATGGCCGGCAACCCTGAGATGATGGCCCAGACGATGGGCGTCTCTCCGGATCAGATGCAGGCTCTTGGCGGGACAACCGCCACCCTGGGAGCGGCCGCCGACTCGACCGCAGCCGTGGCCGGCGAGCCTGACGAGATGAGCGTCATCATCGGCACGCTCGTGAACATTCCTTGGGTGAAACTGATAGTCTCATTCCTTATCTACTTCATCCTCGGCTACCTGCTCTATGCGTCGATGTTTGCCGCCGTGGGGTCCGCCGTCGAGAATGAAGGCGACTCGCAGCAGCTTCAGATGCCTCTGACCATCCCGTTGATGATCGCTTATTTCATCATTCTGATGGCGTTCCAGAACCCTGACAGCGGAGTGGTTGTGTGGGGTTCGATGATTCCGTTCACCTCGCCGATCGTGATGCTGGCCAGGATCCCTTACGGGGTTCCGATGTGGCAGCTTGTGGTCTCGATCGTCCTGCTCCTTGTGACTTTCTTCGGCTGCGCCTGGCTCTCCGCCAAGATCTACAAGGTGGGGATCCTGATGTTCGGCAAGAAATCGACATTTAAGGATCTGTGGAAGTGGTTGAGGATGAAATAGTTTTAGTTTCTTACAAGGCGCGCCGCAGGCCGCCGCGATAATGTGCCACTTTATTAACCATTTTAATATTCACTTATGAGGAAAACACTAATTATGATCATGTTCCTGGCGGGAGGGCTTTGCCTTTGCGCGCAGGAGCGGACAATCACCTGGACGACGGATCCGGTAGACGGCCACCGCACAGGTGTCGTGGCTTCCAACGCATCGAACGTTGAGGAAGCGATGGGTACGGTAAAAGGATGTACCTACTATGCGCCGAACGGCAGGAAGTTCCGCAAAGGGACTGTGAAGAATGTGGCCCGGATAATGCTTGACGCCCAGCCTGCGATGGCCAAGGTCAAGACCGTCATCGGCCATTCTACACGTGAGATGGTGCGCACCTATCCGGAGTGCGAGATCTATGACTGGTACATTGACGAGCTGATTCGCGCGACCGCCGACAGCACCGGCAAGAGGGTGGACATCGGTATCGCCAACAGAGGCGGTGTCAGGATCGACATGCCGGCGGGAGAGGTGCTCTACGACGACATCATGTCGATGTTCCCGTTCCGTAACAACCTCTGCTACGTGGCTTTGCGTGGACGTGACGTGCGCGCGCTGCTGGACCAGATGGCGGCTTCCACGTTCCAGATCGTCGGTGGCGTGAAGGTCGTGGCCAGAAACGGCAAGATTGTCTCGGCCACCATCGGCGGCGAACCGCTGGACGATGACAGGCTCTACGGAGTGGCGACACTCAACTTCCTCCTGGACGGCGGCGACGGCTACAAGGTGGCCAGGAACGCCGAGGAGGTCATAATGTGCAACGGCTACCTCTACGACACGATGCTCGCCTATGTGCAGGGCCTCACCGCCGCCGGAAAGCCTATCGAGTACCAGAACCAGAACTGGATCACAATCCTTGAGGAGGGGGACAGCAAATGAGACGTTTTATTTTAGGAATATGCCTGCTCGCGGCCATCGCTAACATCGACGCCGCGGCCCAGAAGAGACTTACCATACTCCACGTCAATGACACCCACAGCCATCTTGAGCCGGAGCGTTCAGGTGAGCATGAGGGTATGGGCGGAGTGATCGAGCGCGCCGCCTACCGCGACAGTGTCGTGAAGGCTGACGGAAAGAGGAACGTGTTGCTCCTCCATGCCGGCGACTTCGATCAGGGCACGTCCTATTTCTCCGTGCTCGGAGGCGACATCGAGATCGATCTGATCAACGCGATGAAGTACGATTGCGTGACTTTGGGCAACCATGAGTTCGACAACGGTGTGGATGAGCTCGCGCGCCGACTTGCCAAGATCAAGTGTCCTGTGGTCTGCGCCAACTATGATTTCTCGAAAGTGTCTCTGTCTCAGTATGTCAAGCCGTACACTATCCTGAAGAAGGCCGGAATGAGGATCGGCATCATCGGCCTTATGCCGGACATCACCATCCTTGTCTCTAAGGAGGTCTCCGACATGATACCGGGCTATGAGAACTCCGAGGTGGTCAACAAGTGGGCCGAGTACCTGAAGACCGAGAAGAAGTGCGACCTTGTGATCGCCCTCACCCACATCGGTTTCGAGAACGAGCCGTATCTGGATCAGATGCTTGTACGCCGCACCCGCAACGTGGATCTCGTCGTAGGCGGCCACTCCCACACCTACCTCAAGGCTCCTCACTACGAGAACAACCTTGACGGTGTCCCGGTTCCGATCGTACAGGACGGCGAGTGGGGACTCTATGTCGGCAACATGAAGATTACAAGGTAGTTCCGGATTTCAGAGTAAGAGATGGTGGCTAAGAGGAGACTTTCAGCCACCATCTCTTTTCGGTGCTGGATTAAGAGGAGACTTTCTGTACCAAAGTCGCCAGGAGATATGATTGGTACAGGAGAGGCTTGTCTGGTGTACCAAAGTGGCTAGGAGATAGGATTGGTACAGGAGGGGCTTGTCTGGTGTACCAAAGTGGCCAGGAGATAGGATTGGTACAGCTCTTTCCGAAGCGTCGCGGACGGCTCAGGAAATAATATTTCCCTGTTGATGCGAGACTGAAGACCGCCGCGGTCTTGTCCACATAAACATATCCACCTTCGCGGATTTCCGAGAAACTCTGCATTCCTATAGGGTACAACATAGCCAATTCGTTATCTGTCATTCAAAGATAGTAAACATTTTCCAAACCACAAATCACGTATCCGTCGGATTGAAGTGGAATGATTCGTCGTCTCTGCTCCTGTCGTTGGGAGGGGGCAGGGGGCCGGTCGCATGGTCGTGCGGCCATTATATCGGCCATTATATCCGGCATATTCGTTTGATATTTGGAAATTTTTATTATTTTTGTCCTGACGCCTGCCACGACGACACGTCCCGTGCCGGTGACGCAAGGCAGGAGCGGGATACAGACCGAAAGGGTGACCGATGGTCGCCAAGTTATTTACCAAAGCATCGCTGAACTCATAGGACTCACGAGACTATAACCAAAACATCAATCGATATGAGCGTTTTACACACACACACACACACACGGCGCGCGCTGCTGACGGCTGCCGCCGCCATCCTTCTCATCACCTCCTGCGGTAAGAGGGAGGAGACGGCCGGAGTCTCATCCGTGGCCGTCACCCCGTCCCGGATAGAGATCATAGAGGGCGGATCTGCGGTGCTGTCCGCCAGTGTCTCTCCCGAAGCCGCGTCCGACAGGGCCGTGGCATGGTCGTCGTCCGACCGGAGCGTCGCCACTGTTGACAAGTCCGGCACCGTCCATGGCCTCAGACCCGGCACCGCGACCGTCACCGCGACGGCGGAGGGCAAGTCCGGCATCTGCGCTGTGACGGTGAAGGCCAAGGCGGTAAACGTGACGGAGGTCACTCTGGACAAGACCGAGCTGACCCTGACCGAGGGCGAGACGGAGACGTTGACGGCCACTGTGAAGCCCGACAACGCTGACAACCGGAAGGTGACGTGGAGCTCGGACAAGACGGAGGTCGCCACAGTCGACGGCGACGGCAATGTGACTGCCGTGAAGCCTGGCGAGGCTGTGGTCACTGTGACGACCGAGGACGGCGGGAAGACGGCCACCTGCAAGGTGACAGTGAAGGCCAAGGCGGTAAACGTGACGGAGGTCACTCTGGACAAGACGGAGCTTACCCTGACGGAGGGCGAGACGGAGACGCTGACCGCCACGGTGAGGCCCGACAACGCTGACAACCGGAAGGTGACGTGGAGCTCGGACAAGACGGATGTCGCCACGGTCGGCGGCGACGGCAGGGTGACTGCCGTGAAGGCCGGCGAGGCTGTGGTCACTGTGACGACCGAGGACGGCGGGAAGACGGCCTCCTGCAAGGTGACGGTGAAGGCCAAGGCGGTAAACGTGACGGAGGTCACTCTGGACAAGACCGAACTGACATTGACCGAGGGTGAGACGGGAACACTTACGGCCACGGTGAAGCCCGACAACGCTGACAACAGGAAGGTGACGTGGAGTTCGGACAAGACGGATGTCGCCACGGTCGGCGGCGACGGCAGGGTGACTGCCGTGAAGGCCGGCGAGGCTGTGGTCACTGTGACGACCGAGGACGGCGGGAAGACGGCCTCCTGCAAGGTGACGGTGAAGGCCAAGGCGGTTCCTGTGACCGGCGTGGAGGTCAATCCGTGGGCGGTGACCCTGTCCGTACGCGGCACCTCCAAACTCTCTTACACGATCAGACCGGCGGACGCGACCAACCAGAA
>ERZ1026772.578-NODE-578-length-25612-cov-71.989279_pt1 | contig 25612 bp, 17 predicted proteins | sample MGYA00380124_ERZ1026772 | MGnify/ENA primary metagenome ERZ1026772 (study PRJEB33269, sample SAMEA4719760) | human gut metagenome | biome: human-associated habitat; feature: organic feature; material: feces | place: Cameroon | collected 2013-10 ...
ATGCCACCAACAAGGCCGTGGCGTGGAAGAGCGGCAATTCCGGCGTGGCCGATGTTGACGCCAGCGGAAAAGTCACTGCCGTGAAAGCCGGCACCTCCGACATCACTGTCACCACGGCGGACGGCGGCAAGACCGCTACCTGCAAGGTGACCGTGGCCTCCAAGGCCGTTCCTGCCACCGGACTTACCCTGAGCCTTTCGAGCATCGCATTCGTCGAAGGACAGACGAAGTCCATCAATGCCACTGTCACGCCGTCCAACTCCACGGACGAGGTTGTCTGGCCGAGTCCTGCCCAGCTCACCTCCAACGGCGGAGGGTCGTACACCGCCAAGAAGGCTGACGATTCAGAGAGCTTCGACCTCGAAGTGAAAGCAGGTGCGGCGAGCGCGAAGGCCGGCGTGACGGTCTATCCGATGTGGTTCGTCAATCATAAAGATAAGACGATGATACCTAACGGATCTACGGAAAAGATCACTAAAGGCGGTGTGATAGCATGCTTCTTCTCAAAGATTGACGGCAATGTCACATCAGAGAGTGCATACATCGGGAAAGACATCCTTCCTGGGACTGATTTCACCGTCAGCTCCTCAAACAATGGAGTCGCCAATGTAGTACATGTGACGAACTATGACAAAAGATGCTCGGGATTCAAGGTAGAGGCTAAGGCAGTGGGAACTTCCACGATAACCGTCAAGATCGGCAACGTGTCCAGGTCATTCAATGTGACCGTGACCGAGAAGACCGTTCCGGCGACGGGACTTACCGTCAGCCCTCAGAAGATCGCATTCGTCGAGGGACAGACGAAGTCATTCGGAGCCACCGTCACGCCGTCCAACACCACGGACGAGGTTGTCTGGCCGAGCAGTTCCTACCTCACCTCCAACGGCGGAGGGACGTACACCGCCAATAAGATTGGCTTTGACAACTATGTCGGCTTCGATCTCGATGTGAAAGCCGGCTCGGTGAAAGCGAAGGCCGGTGTGATGGTTTATCCGATGTGGTTTGTCCATTATAGTAAGAACAAGTATGAGTTGGTACCTGATGGCTCCACGTATAAACTCGATAAAAACAAAAAGATAGCTTGCTACTTCTCAAAGAAGAAGTCTTATGCCACTCATGAAGACCGAATCGATAGAGACATCCTCTCTGAGGGTGATTTCACCGTCACCTCCTCAGACAACAGCGTCGCCACTGTTAGAAAATCGACCGTTGGAGCCGGAGGCAGAATATACCACGGATTTGATGTGTCAGCTTTAAATGTAGGTAGTTCTACGATCACCGTCAAGATCGGCAATGTGTCCAGATCATTCAAGGTGACCGTGGCCGAGAAGACCGTTCCGGCGACGGGACTTGATGTCACCCCTCGGAATCTCACTTTTGTCGAGGGACAGACGAAGTCATTCAGTGCCGCCGTCACGCCGTCCAACTCCACGGACAACGTTGTCTGGCCGAACAGTTCCTACCTCACCTCCAAGGGCGGAGGAACGTACACCGCCAATAAGCTTGGCTTTGACAACTATGTCGGCTTCGAACTCGATGTGAAAGCCGGCTCGGTGACCAAGAAGGCCGGTGTGATGGTTTATCCGATGTGGTTTGTCCATTATAGTAAGAACAAGTATGAGTTGGTACCTGATGGCTCCACGTATAAACTCGATAAAAACAAAAAGATAGCTTGCTACTTCTCAAAGAAGAAGTCTTATGCCACTCATGAAGACCGAATCGATAGAGACATCCTCTCTGAGGGTGATTTCACCGTCACCTCCTCAGACAACAGCGTCGCCACTGTTAGAAAATCGACCGTTGGAGCCGGAGGCAGAATATACCACGGATTTGATGTGTCAGCTTTAAATGTAGGTAGTTCTACGATCACCGTCAAGATCGGCAATGTGTCCAGATCATTCAAGGTGACCGTGACCGAGAAGACCGTTCCTGCTACGGGACTTACCCTGACTCCTGAGAGCCTCGCATTCGTCGAGGGACAGACGAAGTCCATTAGAGCCACCGTCACGCCGTCCAACTCCACGGACAACGTTGTCTGGCCGGGCAGTTCCTTCCTCACCTCCAATGGCGGAGGGTCGTACACCGCCAAGCAGTATGACGGTGGCATCTCTATCGGCTTCGGTCTCGATGTGAGAGCCGGCTCGGTGAAAGCGACGGCCAATGTGATAGTCTATCGGATGCAGTTATACAGTTATGATGGGAAAAAGTTTGAATATGAACTTAATGATACCCAGAGATTACTCAAAAAAAACAAAAGAATAGTTTGCTACTTCGCGAAGTATAAGTCTCCTGCCGATTTTGATGGCATAATCAATAAAGGCATCCTCCCTGCGGGTGATTTCACCGTCACCTCCTCAGATAACAGCGTTGCCACTGTTAAAAAAGAGTCCATCAATGCCGGAGACCGAGAATGCAACGGTTTTAGTGTGTCAGCTTTAAATGCAGGTCGTTCCACGATCACCGTCAAGATCGGCAATGTGTCCAGATCTTTCGATGTGCTCGTGACCAAGTAGACCGTTCCGGCGACGGGACTTACCCTGACTCCTAAGAGCCTCGCATTCGTCGAGGGACAGACGAAGTCCATCAGAGCCACCGTCACGCCGTCCAACTCCACGGACGAGGTTGTCTGGTTGAATCATTTCTTATTTGAAAACAAAGGTGGTGGCTTGGCACTCTCTGCGAGGGTCGTGACCTACGAAAACAAATACGTAGGAATCGAGATAGAAGCTCTGCAGGATAATGGAGGCGAATTTTTCAGTGTCGGAATCAACGGCAGTGGAGGATTGAAAAAAAGTTTCTATGTGTCTTTGAAAAAATAACAAGACATCATAAATACTCTACTCGTTGACTTTATTCGGAAGGAGGGCATGCAATGGTATGCCCTCTTTTCTTGTTGGTGCACCTCCCGGCCAAATCGATCCGCTCCGGAGGCTTGCCCGGAAGCGTGCCCGGAGGATCTTCTGCGTCCGCCGGGCTTTTCGCGTTAATCTTGCCTTTGGAGGCGCGGAGGAAAGGTTTTTTTCTGAAAATATGGCAAAAGAGACGCAAAAAGCCTCTTTTGCCATATTGACTATGGATTCTTTTATTGCGGTTTCTCACTCAGTGATAAAAGCAACCATCCAAACAATGATACTGTAAATCAAAACAGTGCTTCTGTAAAGACTTTTAGAGATAAAAACACTGACTGTAAACCCAGGCAGTGATATTGTAAATCAAATTAGTTCTGACAACCAACCTGGGAGGCTTCATGATATATAAATGCCAATATTGGCAAAAATTTAATGTTGTGCTTGCGTGAATGGACAATGCTCATTATCTTTGTAGGGAAAAAATGCCAATATTGGCAAAAATTTAATATAAATGATGGAAATAAAACGAGACAAGTATCTTCAACAGCTAATAGACAGCCGTCAAAATGGCTTTATCAAGGTGGTGACAGGAATACGCAGATGCGGCAAGTCATACCTGCTGAATACTTTATTCTATCATTATTTGTTAGAAAATGGAGTTGCAGATGATCACATCATCCGAGTTGACCTTGAAGACCGCATGAATAAGGATCTGAGGAATCCTGATGCTATGCTTCACTATGTTCATGACAGAATCCGGGACAATGAACTATACTACATAATTATTGATGAAGTACAATTGATGGATGAATTTGTTGATGTCCTTAACAGTTTCCTCCATATTGAAAATGCAGATACTTATGTAACCGGAAGTAATTCTCATTTCTTGTCATCCGATATTCCGACGGAGTTTCGCGGCCGAGGAGAAACTATTCATGTAAACCCTTTGTCTTTCTCCGAGTTTTATTTAGCCAAAGGTGGAGATAGGCAAGATGCGTGGCGAGAGTACTACACATATGGAGGTCTGCCTCTCGTACAGTCATTTAACACAGAACAAAAGAAGATAAACTATTTGAAGAACTTGTTTGAGACTGTTTATCTGGCAGACATTGTAGAAAGACATAAAATTAAGAATGAGAACGAGATGCGCGAACTTGTACTCATTATGGCATCATCTATAGGTGCGCCATGTAATCCAACAAAGTTGTCAAACACCTTTAAGAGTGTAAAAAATGTGAATATTGGCAGCCAGACCATCGCTAAATATCTCGATTATTTAACAGAATCCTTCTTATTGAACAAGGCGATACGATATGATATAAAGGGAAAGAAGTATATCAACACGCTTTCCAAATATTATTTCTCAGACATTGGGTTGAGGAATGCCATTCTTGATATGCGTCAGCAGGAAGAAACTCACATTATGGAGAATATAATCTACAACGAACTGATTGGTCGTGGTTACGGTGTTGATGTTGGGATGGTGGAAATAAAGAAACCGGATAAAGACGGAAAATGGATGCGTATCCAGCTTGAAGTGGATTTTATCGCAACTTTGGGCAGTAAGAAGTATTATGTACAGTCGGCACTATCTATTCCGGACAGGGAAAAGGAAATACAGGAATCCCGTTCGTTGACAAATATCAATGATTCGTTCAAAAAAATCATTGTTGTTAAAGATCATATTATGCCTCGCCGAAATGAGGAAGGGATTCTCACCATCGGACTGTTTGATTTCCTACTCAAAGAGGACAGCCTGGATGTGTGAGAGTAATGGAGATTTGATAATTGAAGTTAATTAGAAAATGTAAGAAAGTATTGTCAATGAAAACTATTCTTGAACTTTCACATTACAAAGGCGAGACAGTATTTCTTGGAATCGCAAAACTATTGTAATATGCAGTTCCCCATATATATTGATTTCAAGATAGGCATAAAACTGTAAAAAATGCGTCTTGCGGAACGAGACGGGTGTCGTTTTTTCTGAAAATATGGCAAAAGAGACGCAAAAAGCCTCTTTAGCCATATTGCTTATGGATTCTTTTCGCCATATTTGCAGGTGATAGATTTGAGCGTTGGCCGGACAAAGGCACGCCTTGACACAGACCTGATTATTTTACAGAACCAAATTATTAAAACTATCATGAAATCTTATTTTAGAATCCTGTCGGCATTGTCTGCAGTCGCTGCCGTCATCGCGTTCTCCGGATGCGGTGGGAAAGAGCAAGAACAGCCAAAGCCTGACCCGGTAAAGGTAAGCGGTGTGTCGATCGACAAGCCTACCCTTAGCATGACTGAGGGTGAAACCGCTAATCTAACAGCTATCGTTATGCCGGAGAATGCCACCAACAAGGCCGTGGCGTGGAAGAGCGGCAATTCCGGCGTGGCCGATGTCGACGCCAGCGGAAAAGTCACTGCCGTGAAAGCCGGCACCACCGACATCACTGTCACCACGGCGGACGGCGGCAAGACCGCGATTTGCAAGGTGACCGTGACCGCGAAGAGCGTTCCGGCGACGGGACTTACCCTGAGTCCTGAGAGCCTCGTTTTCATCGAGGGACAGACTAAGTCCATCAATGCCACGGTCGCGCCGTCCAACACCACGGACGAGGTTGTCTGGCCGAGTCCTGCCTAGCTCACCTCCAACGGCGGAGGGTCGTACACCGCCAGTAAGGCTGACGACTCTGAGAGCTTCGACCTCGAAGTGAAAGCCGGTGCGGCGAGCGCGAAGGCCGGCGTGACGGTCTATCCGATGTGGTTCGTCAATACTAGTTATGAGTTGGTACCTGATGGCTCCACGTATGAACTCTATAAAAACAAAAGTAGATATTTCCACTTCTCAAAGAAGAAGTCTTCTGCCACTCGTGATGACTTAATCGATAGAGACATCCTCCCTGCGGGTGATTTCACCGTCACCTCTTCAGACAACAGCGTTGCCACTGTTGAAAAAAAGACCATTGAAACAGGAGGCAGATCATACTGCGCATTTCTTGTGTCAGCTTTAAATGTAGGTAGTTCCACGATCACCGTCAAGATCGGCGATGTGTCCAGATCATTCAAGGTGACCGTGGCCGAGAAGACCGTTCCGGCGACGGGACTTACCCTGGCTCCTAAGAGCCTCGAATTAGTCGAGGGACAGACTAAGTCCATCAATGCCACGGTCGCGCCGTCCAACACCACGGACGAGGTTGTCTGGCCGAGTCCTGCCCAGCTCACCTCCAACGGCGGAGGGTCGTACACCGCCAAGAAGACCAATGACTCTGAAAGCTTCGACCTCGAAGTGAAAGCCGGTGCGGTGAGCGCGAAGGCCGGCGTGACGGTCTATCCGATGTGGTTCGTTGAATCAGTATCCGACAAACTGGTGCCTGATGGCTCCACGTATAAACTCGATAAAGACGAGGATATAGCTTGCTTCTTCTCAAAGCAGAAGTTTTCTGCCACTCGTAAAGTCTTAATCCATAATGGCATCCTCCCTGAGGGTGATTTCGCCGTCACCTCCTCAAACAACAGCGTCGCCACTGTTAAAAAGGTGTCCTTCCAAACCGCATCCATAGTATTCAACGGATTTAGAGTGTCAGCTTTAAATGTAGGCTCTTCCACTATCACCGTCAAGATCGGCGATGTGTCCAGATCATTCAAGGTGACCGTGACCGAGAAGACCGTTCCGGCGACGGGACTTACCATTGATCAGAAGCTCACTTTTGTCGAGGGGCAGACCAAGAGATTTACGGCTACTGTCACACCTTCGAACTCCACTGATCAGGTCGTTTGGGCGAACAGAAATGAGGACTTGATAAATAACGGCGGCGGCTCCTATACGGCGAAGAAGCGTGATCGCTCGCTTGGTTTCTATCTGGAGGCCAAAGCCGGTTCCGCGACCGCACAGAGCTGGGTCTTCATTTATCCGATGTGGCTTGTAAATCATAAATATGGGACGATTATACCTTACGGGTCTACGAATAAGATCACTAAAGGCGGTAAGATAGTATGCTTCTTCTCAAAAAAGAACGGCAATGTCACATCAGAGAGTGAATACATTGGGAGGGACATCCTTCCTGGAACTGATTTCACCGTCGGAACCTCAAACAAAAGAGTTGCCTATGCAGCACGAGTGTCGACCTCTGACGATAGATGCTCAGGATTTGTAGTATTTACTGAGGAGGTAGGGACAGCCACGATCACCGTCAAGATCGGTAACGTGTCCAGGTCATTCAATGTGACCGTGGTCGAGAAGACCGTGCCGGCGACGGGACTTGATGTCACCCCTCGGAATCTCACTTTTGTCGAGGGACAGACGAAGTCATTCAGTGCCGCCGTCACGCCGTCCAACTCCACGGACAACGTTGTCTGGCCGAACAGTTCCTACCTCACCTCCAAGGGCGGAGGAACGTACACCGCCAATAAGCTTGGCTTTGACAACTATGTCGGCTTCGAACTCGATGTGAAAGCCGGCTCGGTGACCAAGAAGGCCGGTGTGATGGTTTATCCGATGTGGTTCGCCGAGTTGAATGACAATCAGTTTGCGTTGGTACCTGATGGCTCCACGTATAAACTCGATAAAAACAAAAGTATAACTTGCTACTTCTCAAAGCGGAATTTTTCTATCACTGATAATGACATAATCGATAAACGCATCCTCCCTAAGGGTGATTTCACCGTCACCTCCTCAAACAACAGCGTCGCCTCTGTTAGAAAAGAGACCATGGGAGGCGGAGAATGGAACGGATTCAGTGTGTCAGCTTTAAATGCAGGCCGTTCCACGATCACCGTCAAGATAGGCAGCGTGTCCAGATCTTTCGATGTGCTTGTGCGAGTCCCTGCGACGGGTATTACCCTGAATCCTACGAGCCTCTTTTTTGTCGAGGGACAGACGAAGTCATTCAGTGCCACCGTCACGCCGTCCAACTCCACGGACGAGGTTGTCTGGTCGAATCATTTCTTATTTGAAAACAAAGGTGGAGGCACGTACGCCGCCGAACGAGCTATCAAAATTATAAATGAACAAATTACTGTGAAGGCCGGCTCGGTGAGCGTGAAGGCCGACGTTACGGTCTGTCCGATGTATTTCTTCGGTTATTATACTAAAAAGTCGCACTACTCTGGGGCGAGTTCAGATAACGTAGTTCTCAAGAAAGGCGAGAAAGCGTTCATCTGCTTCTCAAAAACGGGGAGGTACAAAAGCAAAGCTGACTTGGTCGAAAGATCTGTCCTGTCGCCAACTGAGATTAAAGTCTTCGATACTGGCTGGCCGCTAGTTGCTGTGAGGGTCGTGACCTACGAAAACAAATACCCAGGAATCGAGATAGAAGCTCTGAAGGATAATGATAGTAAACTTGTCAAAGTCAAAATCGGTAATGTGGAAAAAAATATCTTTGTGTATGTGAAAAAATAACAAGGCATCATAAATACTCTACTCGTTGACTTTATTCGAAAGGGGGGCATGTAATGGTATGCCCTCTTTTCTTGTTGGTGCTCCTCCCGGCCAAATCGATCCGCTCCGGAGGCTTGCCCGGAAGCGTGCCCGGCGCGTGTTGGCTCCGTCCGCAAAATCTTCCGGCGGGGGCTGCGGAGATATTCAAATGAATTTGTACCTTTGTGTGCGATATGGCTAAAGGAAAACTTTATTTGATTCCCTCGCCGTTGGGGGAATATGATCCGGCCCAGGTCATTCCGGCTCCGGTGCTGGAGCGTCTGAGGTCGATTCGGAAATATGTTGTCGAAGAGGCCAGGACGGTGCGGCGCTATCTGTCCGCGGCGGGGCTTAGGGGACACATCGGCGAATTGGAACTCAGGGAGTTGAATGAGCACACTCAACCTTCAGAGGTCGAGATTCTTCTGTCATTGTTTTCCGATCCGGACGGATCGCCGTCCGATGTCGGGCTGATCTCCGAGGCGGGGCTGCCGGCTGTGGCGGATCCGGGGGCTCGGCTGGTCGCGCTCTGCCATATTCATGGAATACAGGTCGTGCCGATGGTCGGGCCCTCGTCGCTGATGCTCGCGCTGATGGGGTCGGGGCTCAACGGTCAGAGTTTCGCGTTCTGCGGCTATCTGCCGGCCAAGACGGACGAGCGGCGCAAGGCCATCCGCGAGATCGAGCGGCGCTCCTCACAGTTGAACCAGACGGAGATGTTCATTGAGACACCCTACCGCAACGATTCGATGATGGCTGATCTGCTGGCCGCGCTGCAGCCGAAGACCCGCCTTTGCATCGCCGCTGACATCACCCTGCCGGACGAGACCATCATGACCCGGACGGTCAGGGAGTGGCAGAAGTCTCCGGTCGTGATCGGCAAGCGGCCGTGCGTGTTCCTTATACTTGCTTAATTGACAGTTAGTTTGTTATTTTTAATAAGATGAAGAAGATTATCTCATTTGTTTTGCTGGCGGTGCTGATCGCCGCTCCGGCCAGGGCCGGGGTAAAGGCTCCGAAGGATGAAAAGGTAAAGAACGTTATCCTGATAATCGGTGACGGAATGGGACTTGGAGCCGCTGCCGCCTGGATGGCGAACAACGATTTCGGGCCGACCTGCTTTGACCGCTCGCAGTTCGCGGCGATCGTCAAGACTTACTCTGCCAACAGCAAGACCACTGATTCCGCCGCCGCGGCCACGGCGATGGCGACCGGCCACAAGACCAACAACAGCATGCTCGGTATGCTTCCGGACAGCACCAAGCCGGCCAGCATCGCCCGGCTTGCGAAGGAAAAAGGCAAGTCTGTGGGGATAGTCGTCACATCGTACGTTCTGGACGCCACTCCGGGGGCGTTCTATGCCCATGTGGCCCGACGGGGAGAGAGAAAGAACATCGCCGAGGATCTGATCGCATTCAGGCCTGACGTGATCGTGGGAGGAGGACGGAAGTATTTCACCGCGCCGAAATACACCGATGTCAACCTCGTGGAGAAGGCCAAGGACGCGGGCTTCACCTATGTCGGGTCCCCGGAGGAGTTCTACACCACCCGGGCCACTCCGATTCTGGGACTGTTTGATGACGGTCCGGAGATCGAGGCCACGCAGACGGATTCCGACCTGCTGACGGATCTGGCCGGGCACACGCTTGAGATCATCGGCGCCAACAAGCATGGCTTCTTCGCGATGTTCGAAGGCTCGCTGATCGACCATGCCGCCCATGCCAACAACACCGAGGATGTGATCTGGAGAATGGAGGCGTTTGACAAACTGGTCAACAGCGCCTTCGACTATGCTGACGCACACGAGGGAACGCTCGTGATCGTGACAGCCGACCATGAGACCGGCGGTGTCTCTCTGGTTCCGGGCAGCAAGGATTTCACTAAAGGGGAGAGCGGTCTCGGCGTGAAGTACTCGACAACAGGCCACACGGCGGCTCCGGTGGTGCTTTATTCCTATGGAGCGTCCGCCTGGAGATTCAGCGGAGTGATGGAGAACACGGACATATTCAAAAGAATCAAGGGTGTTTTGATAGACAAAAGATAGCCTTTATGAAAAAGACTTTACTGATCGTGGTGACGCTGATGGCCCTCATGCCGTCGGCGTCAGCCATTTCCGGCCCCGGGGACATCATACCGGCCCCGGTAAAATACGTGACCTCCGGTGAGGGATATTCCTTGAAAAAGGATGGGAGCGACATTCGGGTCCATCTGGCTGACAGGCGCTTCTCCAAGGAAATCAAGGGATTGAATATTCCGGAATTCGCGCGGGACGAGGCCTACAGGCTCACCGTCGGGAAAAAGGGGATCGACATCTTCGCCCTCACGGAAACCGGTGTCTACCGCGCCAGGACGAGCCTCGGGATGATGCTTGACAGGGATTCCACCCTGAGTCATTGCGAGATTCTTGACTACCCGAGATTCCGCCACAGAGGCCTGATGCTGGACATTTCCCGCAATTTTCGTGACAAGGACTTCATCCTTAAGCAGTTGGATGCGATGGCTGCGGTGAAGATGAGCACGCTCCACCTGCACCTGACCGACGACGCGGGGTGGCGGATCCAGATCGACGCCTATCCCGAGCTGACCCGGAAGGCGGCATGGCGGGTAGGGAAGACTTACGAGGAATGGGTTGCCGGAGGGAAGGAATATTCCCTGGAAGGCGCTCCGTTCGCATCGGGAGGCTACCTGACGAAGGCTGATGTCAGGGAGATTGTTGAATATGCCGCGGCCCGCCACATCGACATCATCCCGGAGATCGAGCTTCCGGGCCATTCCGGTGAGGTGCTGGCGGCCTATCCTGAGCTCTCCTGCCTCAGCCCGGACGGCACGGAACACCGCATCTCTGGCGACCTCTGCCCCGGAAAGGACGGGACTTTCGGGATGTTCGAGGCTATCCTTGACGAGGTGATCGGGATGTTCCCTTATGAATATGTCCACATAGGCGGCGATGAGGCCTCGAAGCGCAATTGGAAGGAGTGTCCTGACTGCCGCCGCAGGATGGAGGCCGAGGGCCTTAAGGATGTGGACGAGCTGCAGAGCTATCTGGTCAACAGGGTGACAAGGTTCCTTGAGTCCAGAGGCCGCCACGCCATCGGCTGGGACGAGATTCTGGACGGAGGACTCGCCGAAGGTGCCGCCGTGATGTCCTGGAGAGGCACGCAGGGCGGAATCACCGCCGCCGGTATGGGACACGATGTCGTGATGTCGCCGGGGGACTACTGCTACTTCGACTCCAGTCAGGACGCACCATTCTCCCAGCCGAAGTCCTTCAGCGGCTACCGTCCGCTTGAGCAGGTCTATTCCTTCAACCCGACCGACGGCATCGACAATGAATATGTCGCCCACATCCTCGGCCTTCAGGCCAACCTCTGGTCCGAGTTCGTCCCGACAGGGGAGTACATGGAGTACCTTCTCTACCCTCGCGCCTTCGCCATCGCCGAGATCGGCTGGAGTCCGGCTGGAAGCAAGGATTATCCTCGTTTCCGTGAGAATGCCGTCAGGCTCGCTGAGTGCCTTCGCTCAAAAGGCTACAACGCTTTTGATTTGAGGAACGAGATCGGCCCGAGGCCGGAGTCCCTGGTCCCGCTTGAGCATCTTGCCGCCGGAGCGAGGATCACCTACAATGGCCGGAAATATTCCGCCGGCTATCCCGCCGGAGGTGACAACGCCCTTGTGGACGGCCTTCGCGGAGGCTGGTTCTACAAGGACAACCTCTGGCAGGGATTCCTGTGTGATGTCGATGTCACCATCGACCTCGGCTCTGTCAAGGACATCCACTACGTAGGCGCGACCTTCCTCTCCCACACCTCCGCCGAGGTAGGTTTCCCGGTCAGGACGGAGGTCCGCTTCTCCGAGGACGGTGCCACCTTCACCGATCCCGTAGTCTGCCTGCTGCAGGTCCCGGACACCGACTCCTGCGCCCTTCTGAACACCCTAGGCACAGCAGTCAACGCCAAAGCCCGCTACATCAAGTACAAAGCCGTCCGCGACGACGTGACCAAGAACCGCAACCACGCCTTCATCTTCATCGACGAGATAGTGGTGAACTAAGAGACATTATCCTATTTTGGAAAGTGGATGCTTTTTTCTTGTGATGCGGCGTTATCACCAGTAAAAACTTCAAACCTTTGGGATAACAGAATATGTCTTCTGTGCCCAAAGGTTCTTTATTGTGACTGGTATTGGTATTTCGTTACTCGCTTACTTCAAGTATTTTCTGAATATATTCAATACTCTGTCCGGCGGCGGATGCGATGACTTCCGCTGAAACTCCGGCCTTATGCAAACCTTTGATAAATGCGACTTTTTCTTTCTCGCCTTTCTCAAGCCCTTCGGCCAGACCTTTACGGTAGCCAAGTTCGTGTCCGCCTTCGATGTAAGGCTCCATATCTTCAAGAGTCATCATATCGCTGAAATATTCTTTAATTTCCTGTTCGCTGAGTGAGCGGATAGTCATCGCCTCCACAACTCGTTGGAAATGACCGTAGTCTCCGTTTCTCAATGTGACAAAGTTAGTTATATTTCTGAATATTCCGCACCATCCTGCCACCGGACTTTCAAAATTTTTCGTAAGTCGCATAACTCTTGGAAGTTCAAAGAAATAGATTGACATTTGATTCCCATATAATTCTCCGGTCTCAACTTCTGTTGTGCGATATTGGAATATGATCTTGCCATCCGGTACCGTTGTATGAGATAGAATAGATGCTAAATTAATGAAAGATGTTCGTGAATCAATATCAATGTCTGATGTTTCTATAACTAAAGTGGAGAGAATACGTCCGAAAGAATATGGCATATAGTATTTTTTTGCTGAAATGCTAAATGGGATTAGTTGAAGTAAGTTCTGTTATATTACCTTATGATATAGATTTGTTAATCATTTTACTATGAGAAAAATATTATTAGCTGTATTAAGTGCATTAGCTTTCATCGCGGTATCTTGCTCAAGTGCTTCAAAAGTTGGATATTCACATCGGCCATTGGCTGCGGAAGGATGTAGTGTGAATTATTCTGTTATCCGACAAAATGAAGAATTATTCATTATTGCAACTGTCACCTCAGATAGATTAATTTTTGCGGATAATCCAATTATGAAACTGAAGAATTTTAATGGCGATATTCTAGATTTGTCTGGGACATCCTTATCTTCTCAGAGCGAAAGTATCGGTGTCGTTCTTAATAATTTAGTTGTTCCCGTTACGGAATTGAAGGTTATGGCTCAATTTAGAATTGAGAAATATCAGATACCATTTTTTGAATATGGTGTCCAGAAGGTTCGACTTTCAACAATCCCTATAGTTCACGAAAAAACGTTCTCAACAGATGTTATAGGACGATGGCTATATAATAAATTAAGAGAGCAGGAAATGAAAAAGGATAGTTTCTAATAGTCACATTTCGATATTCGTTCAGTTTATCCGGTGGAATAGTGGTTTTGCCGGACGAAGTGCACGATTCGGGCAACTTGTCCGGTATGTAGAGCTTTTACCGGACAAGCCGATCTGTGAGTGAATATTAGGAAAATATTTTCTGAAGATTGATGCAAGGTTTTCGGGCGGCGGGATTCGGTAATACGTAGCCCCGCTGCTTGATTTATTCTTAAACTAGTCTTTGCAGAGCATTATCTGCTGGATGAGGTGATCGGTTGACTGCATTCCGGCGGAGCCGATCCTGCCGAGATTCCGGATAGTCTTCTCGATGTCCTTGTCGATGATGCCGTCGGTCTCCTTGATGCAGATTCCTCTGAGGGCGAGGACGCAGGACTGGACGGCACAGGCCACGCCGGAGGCGACTTTCATGGCACATCCGACCTTGGCTCCGTCACACACCATACCGGTGATGTTGCCGATCATGTTCTTGATCGCCGAGCAGACTTGCTCGTAGCTGCCTCCACGCAGGTAGACAATGCCGCAGGAGGAGCCGGTGGACGCGATCACGCATCCGCACAGGGCCGAAAGCTTGCCGAGATAGCCTTTGATGTGGATGGCCACAAGGTTGCTCAGGATCAATGCCCTGGCCAGTTTCTCATCATCAACGTCGTACTTCAGGGCGTATGCTATCACCGGCATGCTGACCGTGATGCCCTGGTTGCCGCTGCCTGAATTGCTCATCGCCGGGAGTTTGCACCCTGCCATTCTGGCGTCGGACGCGGCGGCTGTCAATCCCATCGCGAAGCTCAGGAAATCATCGCCGAAGACCTCCTGCTGGTTCTCCCTGATGGACTTGCCGACCTCAAGACCGTACTTGCCTTTCAGGCCTTCCTTCGCGAGCGCGAGGTTCAAGTCCCTGTCTTCCAGGATGAAACGGATGTCCTCGAAGGCGGCGCCGAGGGCGAATGAGTATATTTCCTCAACTGTCAGGTTGTAGTCCAATGCCCCTTTGACCGGAGAGGACTTGCCGCTCCCTCCCTTCCTGAAGTCCGAGACGGAGCCGTCAATTCCTGTCTCGACAATCCTGTCGTGGTCATCCTCGATCACCGTCCAGGCGTTGTGTTCCGGAGTAGTCACCGTCACCTTGACATAGAGGATTTTGGGACTGTCAGCGACCTTGATCTTCACCTTGCCGTCCTTGACAAGGGCTTTGGCGGAGTTGACATCCTCGTCTGTCAGGTCTTTCAGCACTTCCAGGCCGTAGGAGCTATTCCCGCAGACCGCGCCAAGGGCGGCGGCGATGTGGAGACCCACCATGCCTGTCCCCGGGATTCCCACCCCCATTCCGTTCTTGAGGATGTTGCCGCTGACCTCGACACTGATCTCATGGTCAGCGACCGTCCTGGCCTTGCTTTTGAGCGTTTCCATGGTTCTCGCGGCTGCCAGAGCGACCGCGATCGGTTCCGTGCATCCTAATGCCGGCTTGACTTCCTTGTGAAGAAGTTCAATGATTTCGGATTCTCTTGGAGTCATAACTGGTTATTTGTCAAGAAATTTCATTATGTCATCAATTAGTGCTCCCATCTGTCCGCGGTCTTTGATGACCTCTATCGGGAAGCCGATGCAGACGGTTCTGTAGCCGTTGCCCTCGTAGCAGGTGCCGGCGGAGATGTTCGTGTCCGTGTAGCGCATGAATGATTGCGCGCGGTCGCTGGCAGGGACGATGCCGTCAGGGGTCTCCACATTGTAGATCAGTGGGTTGCGATCCTTGTGGAAGGAGATTTGATCAGCATTCAACTTAAGGAGTCCGTTGCTCTTGGCGGCCACCGTGGCGTGGCGGCTGGCGAAGTTCGTCATCCACTTGTACCCCAGCGTCTTCTCCACGAAGGCTTTGGTCGTGGCCCTGTAGGCGCTGTCTATTCTGATCGGGTAGATCCCGTCCCAGACATCCGTGCCGATGTTCGCGCCGGAGACCAGCACATTGCCACCGTTGGCGGTGAAGCGCGTGACGGCTTTCTGAAGTCCGAGCGGGAAGACCGAGAATCTGTCGGCCACCTTGCCCGTCCCCACGACTGTGGTGATCTGCTTGCCGCAGATGATGTCCAGCGCGAGGTCGGAGTCTGCTATAGAGCCGTCTGCCGAGAAAGCCGACACGCTTGCCGAGTGGAACGCGTAGCCGGCGTCCATAAGCGCCTTTCCGTGGATTCCGCAGTAGTCGAAGGTGTTGCCGGCGAAGACCTTGCCGGCCTCGTCGGTCCAGCATGCGCCGAATCCCGGATTGTCATCGTCCAGCCAAGGCAGCGAGCGGCGGAACTGGTACTGCGGGCCGATGAAATTGATCTCTCTGACGTAAGGCACACCTGCGTCGAGGTCGGCGTTGAATCCGGCATATTCAGGAGTGTCGAACCACGCAGGGGCGGAGACTCTGGTGAAGTTGTTGACCACGAGGACGCTCTTGCCGCTGCCGTGTCCGGGAACCCCCACGCTGAGCGTCTCGGACGGGAAACTCTTGCCTCCGTCGTTGTAGGCCACAATCCTGTAGCTGTAGATGTGACCGGGGGCTATGGAGAGTGTTGTGGAGATCACGTCTCCTGTGGTTTTGAACTCCTCCAGGATCCTGCCCTGGTCGAACACGCCGTCGTCGATCCTTGTCTGGAGGATGTAGCCCTTCGGTGCGGCGGTCGCCTCCAGGGTGTCAGCCGTGGCCTTCCAGCTGAGCCTTACGGTGGCGTTGGAACATGTTTCGGGAGTGTCCGTGAAAGCTGTGGCGAATGAGTTGACAGGCAGAGGCTGTACGGCGTAGGCGCAGCCGTAGCGGGCGCTGAGGTACTTCAACATGCCTTTGTAGATGGCTCTGCTGACCGTGAAACGGAACGTAGGATCGAGTCCGAACTTCATGTCGGCGAAGTTCTGGTGGGAAAGAAGCTCCAGAAGCATCGCAGGGACTGTCGGCGTGCGGGATTCGCTGTAGGAACGGTCCCAAAGCCCTCTTCTGCTCCAGTCCGCGTTGAAGGTCTTGCGAACATCGTCCACGATCCCTGTCTGCACGAAGTCGGCGAGCATCCTCTGCTGAAGCCTTGACTCTCCGTTGGCGAACTTGTCGCTTCCGTCGTTTAGCAGGGTGTAGATCGACAGGGTGCCGACTATGGAGTCGTCCGGCGTGGTCCCGGCGTCTGTGTGGAAGGCGAACGCCAGGTCTATCGGAATGTTCAGTCCCTCCGCTTTCGGGTTCGTCCTTGAGCCTCCGGTCATCCAGCCAACCCACGCGCCTCGGTCTCCGTAGTCGGAGGTGTAGTCATCGGCGTATCTGTTGAGTATGGTGGAATCCGCGCCGGCCCACTGCATCCAGTAGAAGGCTCCCTCCGTGAAGGAGGGCATGCCTGAGGTGGCATATTCATTGACAGGCTGATCCTTAAGTCCTCTGGCGATCTTGCCCATGCCGCCGCCGAAGCGAACCGCGTCCGCTGTTATGACGGCGTTGCCCGGCACATTGTAGCCCTTAGGGACGCTGTTGTCGAGGATGACGCAGCCGTCCGTGCCTTTGTCGAACTCGAACGTGCCGAGGTAGATCCAGGTTCCGCCTCCCATCCTCTGGTTGACGATGAACTCGCTCTCGCCGCCAAGGTGCCTGACCGTGTAGCGGGCGCACGGTGTGCTGTGCGGAAGCGTCTTGTAGGACACATAGACCGCATACTCTCCTCTTTCGGGGAAGTCCGGTGTCCAGCATGCCCGGGCGGCCTTTCCCCTCTGTCGGACGCGGCAGTCCGCCTGGCGCGCCGTACCCATCCGGAACGGATTGTCAAGACCTGAATATGTCGCCCGCGCGTCTGCGAAGCCCACACCGGCATCTGACCAAGAACCTGTCTCTGAATATCTTCCCTCAATCCTCACGCCTTCCCCGCGACCTTCCTCGAATGCCGGATCATTGTCCGCGACCACTTCCATCGTCTGCGGATCCCTTTCGCGCGGTGTCATCACATAGGCTCCGGCGTTCTCCAGCATCGGGATCAGGAACGGAAGCACGTAGCTTTGCGTGTACATGTCCTCCACGGTGTGGAGCATCGGGGCGCGTTGCCATTCCCAGCGGTCCGTCTTCTCCTCGAAGTACCGCCCGTGGCTCTGCCATAGCGCTATGTTCCGTCCGGTAAGCCCCTTGGCGAACGCCTGCCCGTCAGTCCTTGTGACGAACGGATGGACGTTGCGCAAGTCCGTGGTCCTGAACCTGTCGCTGATCGGTTTCCCGTTGTTGCCAAGGGATGGCATGACGTAGGACTCAAGCGATCTCTTTCCGATGAGCAGTTTCCCTACGCCGTACTTCGCGCAGGATTCGGGCAGAATGCTCTTGAGCGTCCGTCTCAGCCACTCGACATCCTCTGTTCTCCATGGAAAGTCACCCATCGAGGGGGTGAAGTAGAAATCCAGATCGTAGCCTCTTCTGACTACCTTGTTGGCCTTCACCTGGGCGGAAACCCTTGTCCTTTCCACCATCAGGGTCTGGAGAGAGTCCACCGCGTCCTTGAACTCCTTGACAGTCTGCGCGTCCAGACTTGTCGTCAGCAGACAGGCGACGACAGCGGCGGTTATGATTCTTTTGAGCATTTCTGTTTATTGTGTGTTTTTATTATCCGCAAATCAATGATCATCACGATGATGGAGGAAATGGCCAGTGCAAGCGTGTCCGCCACGAAATCCAGCGCGTCTCCGCTTCTGTAGCTCGTGAATGACTGCCCGATCTCCGTCCCGGCGGCGATCAGGCAACCGGCCAGAAAGACCAGGCCGACGGCCAGGACGGTGTGCCGCGGCCTGCCTGTCATCCCGGAGAACGCGAGGTAGCAGAGGATAGGGAAGGGAAAGAACATCAGGAAATGCACCACCTTGTCCATAGGAATCCCGAACAGATTGTCCTGGCCGATGTCAGGCAAGTCGCTGAAATGCCCGAAACAGCACCAGCCGACCATTCCGAGGTAGACGACCAGCAGCGCCAATGTCAGAATATTCCTTTTCCTCATCATAAGAATCCTATTTTAGAATAATCTCCCCGAAGTACTCCGGTCTGTGGAAATCCGGTTTCGTGGTCTTGATCGGGTTCCAGCTCAGGAAGTGCGGATGGGCGGTGAGATCCCCGCATTTGTAGAAGTTGCCCCTGAGGCTGACCGGGAGGTTGTCCCTGTCTATTCCAATCAGTTCGAAAGGAATCAGCATGGCCACCGTCCAGCTGAAGATCCTGTCGGAGATAGTGACCGCCTTTCTTTCCAGGGAACTGTGTCTGATGACGCTCCGGAGCAGTTCCGGTGCGATCAGGGTCTTGTCGATCCTGCTTGTCCTCTTGGAGGCCAGCAGGGAACCGATGCAGGTGAGCTCGAAGTTGTAGTAGGTGCCGTCGTACGGATCCGTCACGAAAAACTCGCAGCAGCTGTCCTCCCAGCTGTTTCCGTTGTCCTCAATGGCGGTGGCGCGCAGGTCAAGCCCCCTGACGTGGAACATGACAGCGAGGTGACTCTCGGTGCGGGCTATCGACCCGTTGCAGTCAGGGGCGTAGGGCGCGTCCTTCGGCCAGTTACGCTCGCAGACCGCGAACTTCGAGGCTCCTTTCTCCATCGCAAGATCCAGCTCCTGCATATTCATTCTTTCAAGTCCCTCGATGAACGGGACCCTGATTTGTCTGGCGACGTTTTTCATCTTCTTCCGTGAATATATCCATGAAGGCTAAAGCGCCTGCATGTCGTTGAGTTTCTTGTAGTAGCCTTCCTGGGCAAGCAGCTCCTCGTGCCTGCCGCGCTCCACGATCCGGCCCTCGTCCATCACGATGATCTCGTCAGCGTTCCTGATGGTCGAAAGCCTGTGGGCGATCGCGATGGTGGTCCTTGTGGACATCAGGCGGTCGAGAGCCTCCTGCACGATCTTCTCGGACTCGGTGTCCAGAGAGGCCGTGGCCTCGTCGAGGATCAGGATCGGAGGGTTCTTGAGGATGGCGCGGGCGATGCTGATTCTCTGTCTCTGTCCGCCGGAGAGTTTCACGCCCCTGTCGCCGATGTTGAAGTCGTAGCCGCCCTCCTTCTCCATGATGAAGTCGTGGGCGTTGGCTATCTTGGCCGCCTCGATCACGCTTTCCATGGTGGCGTTCTCCACTCCGAAGGCTATGTTGTTGAAAATGCTGTCGTTGAAGAGGATCGACTCCTGGTTGACATTGCCGATTATGCTCCTCAGGTCGGCGATCCGCACGTCCCTGATGTCGGTGCCGTCGATGGTGATCGCCCCGCCGGTCGGGTCGTAGAACCTCGGAATGAGGTCCACAAGGGTGGATTTTCCGGCTCCGGAAGCCCCCACGATGGCGATCGTCCTGCCTTTAGGAATCTCCAGGCTCACGTCGTCCAGTACCTTCCTCTGTCCGTCGGGGTAGTGGAAGTTCACGTGGTCGAAGATGATCCTGTCGTTGAATCCGCCGAGCGTCTTAGGCTCCCGAGGCTCCACGATGTCATTCTCCGCGTCCAGTATCTTGTTGATCCTCTCCATCGAGGCCATGCCCTTCGGGATGGCGTACCCTGCCTTCGCGAAATCCTTGATCGGGTTGATGATGCTGTAGAGGATCACCATATAGTAGATGAATATGGGCGCGTCGATGGTCGATTTCCCTCCCAGGATCAGGGTTCCGCCGAACCACAGCACTATCATGATCAGCACCGTTCCCAGGAACTCGCTCATAGGGTGGGCGAGGGACTGGCGGATCGTCACGCGGTTGCTCTTCTTCCTCATCGCCTCGCTCACGTTGTCGAACCTTTCGGACATCTTCCTCTCGGCGATGAAGGCCTTGATGATGCGCAGCCCGCCGAGGGTCTCCTCCACCTGGGCCATCACGTCGCTCCAAAGCTGCTGTACCTCAAGCGATTTCCTCTTAAGGTTCTTTCCCACGACACCCATCACCCACATCATCAGCGGGGCGAAAAGGATGGTGAAGGCCGTCATCTGCCAGCTGATCACGAGAAGGGCGGCGAAGTAGAAGAAAATCAGGATAGGGTTCTTGATGAGCATCTCGATCGATCCCGTGATGGAATTCTCCACCTCCTGCACGTCACCGCTCATCCTGGCGATGATGTCGCCTTTCTTCTCCTCCGAGAAGAAGCCCAGCGGAAGGGCCAGGATCTTGTTGTAGATGTCCATCCTGATGTTCTTCACCACACCCGTCCTGATCGGCACCATCACGGCGGACGAGCCGAAGTAGCAAGCCGTCTTCAGCGCGGTCATCACCACAAGGAATATGCACAGGAAGAGCAGCACCATCGACGCTCCGAGTGTCGAGATCTGCTGCTCCAGCTGCCAGTAGACGTTGCCCATGAAAGCGTCCCCCAGATCCTTGAACGGCATCTGCCAGACCTCGTTCCAGGGGGTGAATGAATAGACCGTCTCGTTAATCTTGAACAGGATCCTCAGGATCGGCACGATGATGGCGAACGAGAATATGTTGAAGACCGCCGAAAGGATATTCAGAATTATCGAGCCGGCGAGATATTTCTTGAAAGGCGCGACATAGCGCTTTATCATTGACCAGAATTCTTTCATTGTCAGAGTATTTTTTCCAACCAGTGGAAGATAAGGAATATTCTTTTGCGTAGTATTTCGTAGTCAAGCGTCCCGGCAGTGTCCGAGGTCTTGTTGGTGAGCATGGTGATGCCTGAGGTGAAGACCGCGCAGGTCAACCCGTTCTGCGTGAAGACCTTCTGGTCGCCGAACCTTCTGTGGAACATTTCCGTGAAGCTCTGGCTTCCGTAGTAGTTCGTGGCGATGTCGAGTCCGAGTCCCGGCCCTTCGTTCGCGCGGGTGAGGTCAAATGTGAACTGCCCGCCGCTGAGCATGATCAGAAAGTCGTTCCTTCCCTTGTGGATCGGCTCCAGTGTGCTGCCGATAATGTCCAGCACGACGGTGGCGTAGATCTTGTCCATGGTGATCGCCTCGCCGCTGGACGGATTCCTCAGACTGCCGCTACGGATTTCCGCCATCAGCGCCTCCGCCCCGGCGGAATTCCTTTCCTTGGCGTCCGTGGCCACGAAGATGAGATTCTTTCCGTAGTCCCGTCCAAGCTCCTTCATCTTCCCGAACATCACGGCCAGGTTCAGCATGGCGACAACGCCGGAGGCATTGCTGTCCGCTCCCGGATAGAGATTCCCGTCGATGACCCCGTGGCTGTCATAGTGGGCGGCGATGATCACATACTTGTCCTTCCCGGAGGTGTTTTTTCCCGGCAGGAAACCGATGATATTCCTTCCCACCGCGCCGCGGCACCCTTCATCATCATTTTTCAATGCGGAGCCACCGCCCGTTCCGTCCGTTCCGCTCGTTGCGCGCGTTGCGCGCGTTCCGTCCGTTCCGCGCATTCCGCCCGTTCCGTGCATTCCGTCCGTTCCGCCCTCCGCCGGGAGTCTGAACGAGCGGCTCCAACTGCCGTCGAAAGGCATCAGGCCGATGCTGGCGTAATGCCTTGAGATCCAGAACGCCGCTTCGGTCGCCCCTCTTGTGCCGGAGGCGCGCCCGCCGAACGAGGGGGCCGATAGGAACTCCACCTCCCTTCTCAGGATCTCGGATGAGATGTATTTCTCGGCATTCCTTCCGGAAGGCACCATCCTGACACTGTTCTGCTGCGCGGAAAGCGCCGCCGCGTCCGCCAGAAGAAGAATGAATATGAAAAATTTATAAAAATGCGTCTTCAAGGCACGATAAATGTTTATCTTTGCAAACGACAAAATTAGGAATTTTAAGCCTTAAAGTAAAATATATTTGTATGAAAAGGTCAGTGCTGACTCTGTTTTTCCTGTTGTGCCTCGCTTTGGTCGCCAATGCGCAGTACGACAAGGATGTGTTCAACTTCAGAGGTAGAGCGGCTCTGGCTGACGGTAAATATTCAGAGGCGATCGGCCATTTCAACGTTCTTGCGAGGCTTGACTCGACTGATTGCTGGACATTCTTTTACAGAGGCATCGCCAAGTACAATCTGGGAGACCTTCGCGGGGCCCAGGCTGACTTCAACACATCGGTACGTCTGAATCCCGTCTTCACCAACGGCTACCACTACAGGGCCATCACCCTGAGCCGTTCCGGGAAATATGACGAGGCTCTGAAGGATCTGGAAAAGGCACTTGAGCTTCGCCCGGGACTCAATGGCCTCTATTTCAGCAGGGGAGTGACCTATTTCCTCGCCCAGCAGTTCGACAAGGCCGTGAGCGACTTCGACCGCTACATCAGAAAGGAGCCGAAGGATCCGTCAGCGTTTCTCAACAGAGGCGCCTCCTATCTTTTCCTCGGCGACACCACAAAGGCTCTGGAAGACTACAACCGGGCGATCAAACTGGACCGCTTCGACCCCGAGGGCTACATCAGAAGGGGACGCGTCTATGCTTTGCGCAAGGACTACAAGGATGCCATCGGCGACATGGACAAGGCCATCGGCCTGGACACGACGAACACCTTCGCCTATTTCAACAGGGCCTTGATGTACTACGACCAGAACAACTACAACGCCGCGATGGGCGACCTCAACAGGGTTCTGCGGGACGAGCCTGGCAACGCCCTCACCCTCTACAACCGAAGTCTGATCAACGCGCAGGTCGGGAACATGGAGGAGGCGCTTGCCGACATGGATCACGTCATCAACATCAATCCGGAGAATGTGCTGGCCTACTACAACAGGGCCTCGTACTTCGTCCGGATGGGCCGCTGGCTCGACGCCCTGGACGACTACGACAAGGCGATCGAGCTTTATCCCGACTTCGCCAAGGCCTACCTGAACAGATCCTACGTCAAGAATATGCTCGGACGGGCGAAGTCCTCGAAGCAGGACTACGACATCGCCCAGAAGAAGGTGCAGGAGTACCGCGCGAAGAACGCCTCCGAGGCCGGCTCGTTCGCTGACACGACCAAGAAGTACAGCGCGCTGATCGCACTGGACGCGGATTTCGCAAAGAAAGACTTTGACAATGAGCTTCTTCAGAACCGTGACATCAACATCCGCCTGAAATCGTTGTACAAGTTCAGCCTCGCGGCGCGGCGTGACAATCAGAACGTGGCTCTAAAGCACCGCTACGAGAACCCTCTGATCGACAAGTTCATCTCGGATTCTCCTGTGATGATGACCGTCTCCAACTCCGACTCGCTTGTAAAGCCGGTGTTCGCCCACGGCATCGACGCCTCGATCTACGGCGACTCCTATCTCTCAGCCGGCAATCCGAACTCTTTGTCGGAAGCGGACAGGGCGTTCATCAGAGGCCTCTACGATGTCCAGTCCAAGCAGTACACCTCCGCGCAGAATCAGTTTGACTCCGCGGTCAATGCCGAGAGCGACGGGAAATATTCAGAGTACTACAAGGCGTTCTATTACCTGAACAGGGGAGTGCTGCGCGCCGAGATGATCGACTTCATCTCCTCCATCGAGAACAATGTCCAGACCCTGACGATGGATGACAAGGGTACCACCCGCGCCCGTGTGAGGGATCAGGTCAGCCGGACGTATGACTATTCGGAAGCCATCGACGACATGCTTGCCGCCGACCGCCTCTTGCCGGGAGTGCCGTACATCTATTTCAACCTGGGCAACCTCTACTGCCTGTCCTCCAAGTTCGTGGAGTCGGTGGACAGCTACACGAAAGCCATCAATGTCTACCCTTACATGGGCGACGCATACTTCAACAGAGGCTTGGTGCTGATCTACCTGAAGGACAAGGAGAAAGGCTGCATAGACCTCTCCCGCGCCGGCGAGCTTGGCGTAAGCGACGCCTACAGTGTGATTTCGAAATATTGTGAGGAGGAGAAGAATTGATGTTGAAGTTTCTTAGCCTCTCCAGCGGCAGCTGCGGCAACTGCTATTTCCTTTCCGACGGCAAGTCCGGCCTCCTGATCGACGCCGGCGTGAGTGTCCGCCGCCTGAAAAAGACCTTGGCGGAGCACGGCCTGGGCACGGATGCCTTCCAGGCCGTTCTAGTGACCCACGACCATCTGGACCACATCCGCCACCTGGGCTCCTACTGCAAGCATCTGGGAAAGCCGGTCTACGCCACCGCCGTTCTCCACGAGGCCCTTTCCCATCACACCTTCACCCAGGCCCATATAGCCTCCTACCGCCGCATCCTTCCCGCCGCCCCCGTCAGAGTAAGACTGCGCGATGATGTTCCCGAAGAGGATCTCCCTTTGGTAAGCCACTTTGTGGTGCCGCACGACGCGACCCAGACCGTAGGCTATTTCATAGAATGGTCTTCCGTCAGTTTCTTCCTGATGACCGACGCCGGCCGCGCGACCGACGAGGCCATTGAATATGCCCGGAAGGCAGACACTGTGGTGATCGAGTCCAACTACGATTCAGGAATGCTCATAGGAGGCCCCTACCCCCACGACCTAAAGATGCGTATCTGCCAAGGCAATGGCCACCTGAGCAACGACGAATGCGCCTCCGCCATCCGCCGCTTCTGGCACCCCGGCCTGAAGAACCTCTTCCTCTGCCACCTAAGCGAGAACAACAACACCCCCTCCCTAGCCTTCGCCTCCGCCGCCGAAGCCCTCCGCTCCATCCGTGTAACCCCCGCCGCCGAAGCCCTCCGCTCCATCCGTGTAACCCCCGCCGCCAAAGACCTCCGCTCCATCCGTGTCACCCCCTCCGCCAAAGACATAACCAACCTCCAAACCCTTCCCCGCACCCACGCCTCCCAACTCTTCCTCCTGGGCCGCTGACCAAATCCCCGTCCCATCCCCGGCCGGCATTTCCGCTGACAGTTCCCTCTGGCATTTCCGCTGACATTTCCTCTGGCATTTCCTCTGACATTTCCTCTGGCATTTCCTCTGGCATTTCCGCTGACATCCCGGCTTACATCACTCCCTACATCCCTGCTCACAGCATCATACTTCTATATTCCGTTCACTACCCGCTTGTGCCTCCCCGGGCGCGAAACCGCCCGAATCCCGCCTTGGTTGTCGCGCTTGTGACTCCGCAAGCGGCAATCCGC
>ERZ1026772.590-NODE-590-length-25217-cov-4.231063_pt1 | contig 25217 bp, 17 predicted proteins | sample MGYA00380124_ERZ1026772 | MGnify/ENA primary metagenome ERZ1026772 (study PRJEB33269, sample SAMEA4719760) | human gut metagenome | biome: human-associated habitat; feature: organic feature; material: feces | place: Cameroon | collected 2013-10 ...
CGGTCGGCCCTTTCGCCGTTCATCACGGTCAACAGCCTTTCTCTCTTATCCACGATTTTCTTCCTCCTGTTTTGCAAAATGAATATCATCGATCGCCGTCAGGCCCAACACATAGATCTCGATCGCCTGTAGCAGCATATCGATCACGGTGCATTCGTCGGGGCCGTGCGCACCGCCATGGCCGGGACGGAACAGGTGCTTATAGGGCTGCATCCATTCGTCTTGATCCGCGCCGTATCCCATGCCGAAGGAGATCGAGCTGGGCAGCAGCCGGGAATACGTTCCTCCGGGCAGAACAAAGGGGTCGCGTTTTTTTCCGGTTATTTCTTCATAAACATTGTTCAGCCTTTCCACCACAGGATGCTCCCGCGGAAAACGATGCGGCGCGGACGCCTGCTCTACAGCGCATTGGCAGCCGTTTTCCCGGGCAATCCGCTCAAGCGACTGCAGCAATTCGTCCATATTCTGTGTCAGCGGCGTGCGGATATTGCACGTCAACGCCGCGCGGCCGTTCTCGATTTTCAGCATGGAGCCAACGAGCGTCATCTTTCCGCTGTCCTCGTCCTCATACCCAAGGCCAAGCGCTTCGCCATAACAGTCCGCGTTTACCCGGGTAAAGAACTGCAAAATCCGCTTTTCTGGCCCGGTGACGGTTTTTTCCTCGCAAAGCTCGCGCGTCAGCTCAAGGATGGCGTTTTGACAATGCTCCGGGAAAGCGGTGTGGCCGCTTATACCCCTGCAGACGAGCGCCCGCTCCCCGCCGTCAACCGTGCGGAGGCGCGCCGTCGCATAATCGGGTACAACGTTGGCCGCAACGCCTGCTTCCGCGGAAAGAACAGCGCCGTCCCCGGGCCATGGGGCTTCCAAACGGAAGGTGATGATGCCCTTTTCCCCGTAGCAAACAGGGAAATTGCTGTCCGCCACAATCGAGAAAGCAGGCAGAGCATGACAGGCGGCATATTTTTTCAGATCCCCCATGCCCCTCTCCTCATCCGTGCCCACATAGAGCTTCACCGTATGCCGCAGCGAAATACCCAGCTCCTTCAGGCAGCGCATGACATACAAGCAGGCAAGGGCCTGTCCCTTGTTATCCTGCGCTCCGCGTCCGATCAATACGCCCTCCTTCAGCGTCGGCTCGAAAGGCGCATAATCCCAGTTGCCTCCTGCGGCCACCACATCCAGATGTCCCCAGAGAGCGATCTCTTCTCCTGCTCCGCAGCCCTCGATGCAGCCGATCTGGTTTTCCCACTCGGAGGTGGTAAAACCATAGTCCTCGCTCATACGCAGAAACGTATGCAGGGCTTTCAGACAGCTTTCGCCGTAAGGGGCCTTTTCGTCGCCGTCCTCCGAGACGCTGGGAATCCGTACCAGTGCGCCGAGATCGCGAATCAACGCTTCCCGCTGCGCAGTCACCCATTCATGTATCTTCTCTTTCATTGCGTAACCTCCATAACCGCCTCCACCACCCAGCGAAAGCGTTCGCTGTCGATCGGCGGTAGGAACGAGCAATCTGCGCCAACGATCAGACCGTTCAGGCTGCCGTTTTGCGCGCGATAATCATTCGCTATTCTTCTGGCTTCCCGCTGAATCTCTTCTCTGGAGCCGGTATAAAGCAGCGTTCCCCGGCGGTTATCAAAGCCGCCCATCACCGTGCGTTCGAAGAGCGTCTTCCCCTGAGGCAAGCTGACCTCATCCACATAAGTCGCCCAGTTCACTGCGGCAGATGGGTAGTCGACAAAACGCTCCAGTGCATTTTTCCGCTCGTCCCAACCACACACATGCATGATGTTGTAGCGAAGGGCCTTGTTGGCAGCGTCCAGCACCATCCGATCCGACGGACGAACCACCCGGTGAAACGTTTCTTCATCAAAGCGATCCGCTTCTCCGCCCTGATAGCACAGGAATATGCCGAAGCAGTCGGTTTCCTTCGCCAGCGTCTCGCAAAGCCGGCCCAGCTCCTCACCGACTCGCGCCATGGCCTCGATGATTTTTTCCGGGTTTTCCCGCACCATCGCCCCAATCGTCTCATCCGGCATCAGCCGCCGCAGCAGACAGAACGGGGAAAACACATTCAAGCATACCGGCGCTTCTCCGCGCAGCGCATCCGCCACGCGCTTGACGCGCTCTACCGCCTGACGGCTGTACGCCGTAGGCGTATGCAGCCGCAGCGCGTCCTCCAGAGATTCAAACGGCATGGGCAGCCCGTCGTGCATCACCTTGATAAAGTCCACGGCGGTCTCACGGTAGAACGCCACATGCTGCTCTACCGCGTCCCGCGTTGGATCCAAATGCCGCCAGAAGCTGACCGGCGGCCGGTCTACCGCTTCGCCACGCAGCGCGGCAAAGGTTCTCTCTGTACGATTCATTCTTGTCCTCTGACTATCGGACGCGCGAGTTTCTCGCGCGTCCGATAGATAAAATTGTTTATTCTCTGCCCATCATCCGGTCGTACGCCTGCTGAGAAATCTCGACATACCGCTGCAGACCGATGTTGTTCAGCTCGTTCAGGTAAGCATCCCAGTCCTTTTCGATATCCAGCTCGCCGGTCACGAAGCGGGCCATGGCTTCCTTGATATAGTTTTCCAACGTGATCTTCGTATCGGTGATCTCATCCGATTCTTCCTCGTTGTAGAGGATCAGCGTACACAGCTCGGCCGGTTCACGGTTCATCAGACCGGGCACCGCCAGAGCGATCATGTATTCCGCGTCGGTGGGGTCGCCGTTCCAGGCCTGACCATCGGTGTACTTCTGGAGCAAAATGTGCGGGGCCACGTTGTTCCAGTGAGAAGCATGGGTGGAGCCGCCCCAAATCAGGATGGGAAGAATCTCCGGGGTAGCGCCCCAAGGCTCGCCAAGGGCGACGCTGCCTTCCGGCGGGGTGACCCAGTCTACGCCGGGCTCGCCGAAGCGGCTGAACACGGAGCTTTCTTCGCTCATCATGAAATCGGCCAGACGCATCAGCGCTTCAGGATGCTCGCAATCCTTGGTGATAACCATGGTGGGGGTGGGGTTGATCGGATAACGAGCAGCCCAAGCGACGCCTTCCGGACCGGCGATGGTGCCCAGAGGCGCATACTCGCTCTTGCGGTCGGACATAGAAGCGCTGAACAGCTGTCCCATACCGGCGGTCACAGCGAGACCGACGATGTTGCGGTCGCCGGAGGTGGCAATGGCCTTGAAGGAAGCGGCGTCCTGCGTGAAGGAAAGCGGATCAAACAGGCCGTCCTCGCACAGGCCGTGCAGATAACGCAGGCCTTCGCGCCACTGCTCGGTGGTATAGGGCGTGGTCAGCTTGCCGTCCTGAACGTACCAGCGGCGCTCGCCGTCGTCATAGACAAAGGCGTTCATAATGTAGTCGGCCGCGTACTGGTGCCAGCTGCCGCCGCCCATGACGCCGATTTCATCCGCGATACCGTTGCCGTTGGGGTCCTGCGTCTTGAACGCTTCCAGCACGGTGCGCAGTTCCTCCGTCGTGGTGGGGATTTCCAGGCCCAGGGTATCCAGCCACGCCTTGTTGATGTAAGCGCGCAGGCTGTATTCGTTGCTGGTCTGCTCCTGATAGTCCGGCAGAGCATAGATATGACCGTCAGGAGATTTGAGCATGTTCATGAAGTTCTTGTTGGAAACCTTTTCCACCATGGACATCATGTTGACGCCGTACTTCTCGATCAGCTCGTCCAGCTGGATGAAGTAGCCGTTCTGCGCATGGCGATACACAACCGCCTGCTGCTGAGAGCCGAAGAAAGCGCTGCCCACGAAGGCGTCCGGCAGCTTGCTGCCCGAAGCAATCAGAATTTCCATCTTCTGGTTCGCTTCATCCTTGGGATAGACGTCGATTTCCAGCTTAACGCCGGTGTTTTCCTCAAGGTACTTGGTGTAGCTGTTGTTGATGTAGTCCGTGACCTGACCTTCCTTGGCGACGGCCAGATGCAGCGTGATGGGTTCGGTAACAATGGGGAACTCGCCGGCAGGCGTTACTTCGGCGAAAGCGCCGACGCTGCTCAGCACCAGAACCAGGGTCAACAGGGTCGATACCAGTTTGCGCATAAGAGTCTTCCTTTCTGAATAGAGTTTTTTATGTGCCACCCTTCAGTCGTTACGCAAACCGAATGAAGGGCGAAACAGCGTTTATTAGCCCTTGATCGAGCCGATCATGACGCCCTTGACAAAGAACTTCTTGACAAAGGGATACAGAATCAGTACAGGAGCCGAGCTGACAACGATCAGCGAATACTTCAGCAGATCCGCAAGATTCTGCTGTGCTTCCGCCATGGCCGGATCGTTGATCATATTCACATCCATGCTGTTGGCTACCAGAATTTCACGCAAGACGAGCTGCAGCGGATAGAGCTTCTCGTTGTAAAGGTACAGGAACGCCTGAAAATAACTGTTCCAGTGCGCTACGGCATAGTAGAGCGTGACAACCGCCATCACCGGCTTGGAAAGCGGCAGAAGAATACTCCAGAAGTATTTGGCATCCGAGCATCCGTCGATCCGAGAGGCCTCCAGCAGCGCTTCCGGAATGCTGTTCATAATGAACGTGCGTACCAGAATCAGGTTGAACACGTTGATCGCGCCGGGGATAATCAGCGCCCACATCGTGTCGATCATGCGCAGATCCTTCAAAAGGATATAGTCCGGCACCATGCCGCCGTTAAACATCATCGTGAAGGTGAACAGGAACATGAACAGCCCCTTATGCGGCATATCGCGGCGTGAAAGCGGATAGGCCGCGATCATCGTCATGGCCATGTTCACCATCGTGCCCACGACCGTATAGACAAAGCTGTTCTTATAGCTGTTCAGGATATTGGGATGCTTGAACACAGCCTCATAGCCGTCCACCCCCAGCTCCACCGGCCAGAGAAACACCTTGCCCGAGGTGACCGCCTGTGCCGATGAAAACGAGGCGGAAACAATGTAGATCAACGGATACAGTGTTATCAGCAAAAGAAGGCTGAGGATGATATACACAAACGTATAATAGATCTTGTCATCCGCCGACAGGCGAACCTTGACCCGCGTATGATGCGCAGCTTCGCTCATGCTTCTCTTCCTCCTTACCACAGGCTGCTTTCGCCAAGCCTGCGCGAAATAGCGTTCACAGTTACAAGCAGAATCATATTGATCACCGAATTAAACAGTCCGACCGCGCCGGCGTAGGAAAAGTCGCTGCCCTGCACGAAGCTGATTTTATAGACATAGGTACTGATGATTTCAGAAGATTGCAGGTTCAGCGCCGTCTGCATCAGGTAATCCTTCTCAAAGCCGATGGACATGATGTTGCCTACGCTGAGAATCAGCATAATGGTAACCGTCGGCAGCACCGTGGGCAGGTCGATATGCAGGACGCGCTGAAAGCGGCTGGCGCCGTCGATTTGCGCTGCCTCATGCAGCTCCGTGTCAACGCCCGACAGGGCCGCTGTATAGATGATCGTATTCCAGCCCGCATTCTGCCAGATGCCGGACCATACATACAGGTGCGGGAAGGTTGTGGCGCTACCGAAAACGTCCGGGATAGAGCGCCCGGCCATAAGCCGGTAAAGCGAACCGACGACGCCGATATGCGGGTTAAAAATCTGCATCATCATGCCCACCAGAACGACCGTGGAAATGAAGTGCGGCATATAGGCAACCGTTTCAACCATATTGCGATAACGCTTCCCCCTCAGGGAGTTGAGCATCAACGCAAGCAGCACGGGGATTGGGAACCCTGCCAGCAGGCTATAAAACGATAGTGAGAGCGTGTTCCCCATCACCCGGGAGAACTGATAGGAGCGGAAGAATTTGTTGAAATTGGCAAAGCCCACCCATGGGCTGTGCCAGATACCAAATTGAGGCTTAAACTTGCGAAATGCGATCTGCGCGCCCAGCATGGGATAGTACTTGAACACCAGCAGATAAATCAACGGCAGCAGCAGGAACAGATATAGCTGCCAGTGGCGCTGGAAACTGTTGGCTTTTTTACGCTCAAGGCGTACGTTTGGTTGTAGGTTCATGCTCTCAGTTCTCCTTTTGCGTGATGGCCGCAATGAGCTCCGGCGGGTTCAGCGGGCGGTATTCCATCGGAATAAACAACCCGTTACGCCGGATCAGCTTCCCGTCCCAGTACATTTCGCCGCCGCCGAATTCCTCTCGCTGGCACTGCACAATGTCCCAATGTACCGCGCTGTTGCCGTTGCCGGGGGTCAGATGAAAGCTGCCCCACATTTTCTCATCGTACAGCTTATCGCCGATGGGGCGGGTAATCAGCGGATGAATACCCAACGAAAACTCACCCAGATACCGTGCGCCGTCATCCGTGTCCAGAATAGCGTCGAGGGCTTCCTGCCTGTCGGGCTGATCGCAGCTGGCCCGTATGATCTTACCCTGATGGAAAACGAAGTGGATTTTGCCAAAGTACAGGCCGTTATAGGACGTCGGAATATTATAGGAGATTTCTCCCTCCGCGCTTTCCCGCACCACACCGCCGCCGATTTCACCGTCCGGCAGGTTTAGGCGGCCGATACCCGTATCGTTGATAAAGGCCGGTTTCTCTTTGCAACCGCGAATGGAGAAGCGGATGTCCGTCCCGGGGGACACGATGCGCACCTCGTCTACATGCTTCATATCCTCCGCCAGCGGCTGCGCCAGCTCTGTCATCTTTTCATAATCCACCAGCAGGCTCTGCCAGGAATAGCGTTCAAACTCCGCCTGCTCCATGCCGCAGCGCGCGCCCGCTCCTTCATCCGGCGCGCGCAGAACGCACCATTTTGTATGGAACATCCGCTGCCTGCGCGCGGGGCTCATGCCAAGGGCATAGATCACATTCTGCTGAGGCGGAATCTCGCGTTCGTCAAAACGCCCCTCCAGAGGACGGATGGAAACGAACGAATCCACATGCTTCATTTCATCCAACGCCAGCTGCCCGAGCTTATCCGCGCCCTCGCGGCGCAGGCCCATTAACAGCGCACGCTGTATTGCATGATCCTTTCGCGACACCTGCGGCACAGCGCCATGCTCGGTCACGGAACACACCAGCGCCTGCGTCAGCTCCGTCTCGCCGTCCCAGCTTTCAATCCAAACCAGCTCGTTTTCCTTCACTGCCAGCGAGTATTCGACGATCTGCCGTGCCAGCGCCTGATAACGATCCATTTATCGTCCCTCCCAGCGTTTTTACAAAATCAACAGGTTTTTCTCGCTGTGCGTCATATTTTCAAAGCCACTCTCCGTCACAGCGCCCATATCCTCGATCCTTACGCCAAAGCGGCCCGGCAGATAGATGCCCGGCTCCACCGTCGTCATCATACCGGGGGCAAGCACGGTCTGGCACAGTGCATTCAACCGGGGCTGCTCGTGGATTTCCAGCCCGAGGCTATGCCCCAAGCCATGATTGAAGCAATCCTGATACCCCGCATCCCCTATCACCTTACGAGCGGCGGCGTCTACGTCGCGGCAGACCACTCCGGGGCGAAGCATGTCAATGGCCTTCTGCTGGGCATGAAGTACCGTCGCATAGACCTTTTCCTGTTCTTCCGTCACATGTCCAACGGCAACCGTGCGCGTCATATCAGCAGAATAGCCGTTGAACTTTGCCCCCACGTCCATCATCACAAAATCGCCGTCCTGCAGGGTGGTTATTTCCGGATGGCCGTGCGGTAAGGCGGTGCGCGGGCCGGACGTGAGGATCATGTCGAAGGAGCGCTTTTCACAGCCGCGCTTTGCCATTTCCAGGCCCATGCGGATACGGATTTCCATTGTATTCGCGCCTGCGCGAATATAGTTGAGCGTTTCGGCAAACGCTTCATCCGTTATCCGCTGGGCGCAGCGGAAGGCCTCCAGCTCCTCCGGCGTTTTCACCATCCGCAGCACGGATAGAGCGTGGCTCAGCTTTCCCTCTTCCGTCAGGTGGACCTTCGTGGCGGCCTGCCAGTTTTGAAACGTCTGTACGCTTACACTAGCCTCTTCGATCGCTACTTCCGTTATATTCCTCTCAGCGCAAAGCGCCTCTATCTGCCGCCATAGGTCGTTTTCCAGAATCACATGTCCCGTCGGCAAAGCATTCGTCGCCGCCTCCACATAACGGCCGTCGATCACCAGCTTCCAATCATCCGGCAGGATCAGCAGGCTTCCCGCGGAGGATGAAAACCCCAACAGATAAAAACGACTGACAGGGGAAGTCACAAGCGCCGCCTTTACGGGCAGCATGGGCCGCAGGGCTTCAATGCGTTTCATTTGACTCTGCTCCTTCCTTTCGTTTCGACGGCGTCATCATACACGCCTTATGGGAGTTTTGGAAAGAGACAAATGCAAACAAAAAGTACCCTGCGCAACTTTTTGCAGGGTACTTTTCTTTCAAAACGGTCATTTTTATACCATTTTGGCTATTCATCGCGCGTTTCGCTCGGCAAATCGCCAAAGTAGCGCTTATAAGCACGACGGAATGCATGAGGACTCGCATAGCCGCATGCCTCGGCCACCTGTGCAACGGATCGGCTCGGATCGCGCAGCAGATTCCGCGCCGCCTGCATACGAATATGCTCCAATACATGGGAGAAGGTATCCCCCATGCATTTCTTAAACAGCCGGGACATATATACCTCGTTCACCGCGAATGCCTCGGACATCAGGGCAAGGTTCAGTCCCGCATCCCTGTAATTGGCATCCAGATAGGCCTGCATACGCTGCCGCAGTTTTTCGTCCTCATGATTTTTGCTGCCGGCCACAAGTCGACATACCCGCAGGTACTCTTCCTCAATCGCCCAAAAGGATTTTTCCGTAGGCTCTGCCAGATCCGGCAGCGGCAGGATGATCTCCCGCTTCTGGATGTTCGCAGCCAGTTTCAGATAAGTGCCATTCAGCTCGTTCAGCAGATAACGGATCATCGCCGGGGAAAGCTGTTCGCGTGCAAAGTTTTCTTCATAAAGCTCCTGAAAGGTCTCCTTCACCGCCGTTTCATTGCCGCTTGCAGCTACACGGATCAGCTTGAGCTCCATTTCAGACGGATAATAGAAATACCGTCCGATTTCCGGCGCATAGCGATAATCGATCAACGCTTCCTGAGAATCGCCACCAGTAGCATCCAAAAGCTTATATGCCTGCGAATAGGACAGGTTCACGTCCGCTATGCTCTCATAGGCCTTGCCCAGCGCCGCGCGCACTCGGATATGCTGCTTCTGCTTCAGCTCCGCGAGCGCATCCTGCAAAATGGCGTGGCCATCCCGTTCGGGCTGCTTCCTGCTCAATGCGAGAATGGCGGCCATACAGTGGTTGTTCATGCGGTAGATATAACAGTTTCCTGCCGACGCATTCGTCAATTCCGTCTCCAAAGCCATGCCTGCCAGCGTTTCCAGCTCTGTATCGTCGCCTATATCCAGCGGCTTGATCACAGCCACCTGATAGAAATCCCCATTCAGGCTGATTTCCAGCTTGCGCATCTGCGAGGGAATATCCGAAAAATCGCTCAACAGGCCAAAGAGCAGTCGTTCCATGAACGCCACCTGAACAAACGGCAATCGCCGGCGCGATTCTTCCCGCAGCATCCTCCGATCCTCCACCAGATCGTTGACCGAGCTTTGCAGATAACGCAACACATTTTTATGGGGCGATTGCGCCGGAATATCCACAGAAAGGGCGCTGGCCATCTCGGTCACAGGCGTGCTGTTACGCCGCGCCGCCCAGAAGCAGTAGACGCCTCCCAGCAAGCTCGTCAGGGCAATAATGGCCCAGTATGCCATCAGCTTTTGCTGCCAGTCCACCAACACCTGGCTTTCCGGCAGCGTACATTCATAGACGCGCCCTCTGGAGGAGACATATTTCAGCTCCACCACTTTGCTGGACGGTTGTTCCTTCGAGGCAATCAGGGAAATCGGCTCTTCCTGCTGGTTGGTAAACAGAAAGGAAAGCATTTCATTCTGACCGATAATCAGCTGCTTTATCTCTTCTTTTGAAATATCCATGAACATGATGCCGTCCGACTCCCAAGTACCGTTATCGGAAAGCAGCGGATAACGCATCAACAGCACGTCTGTCCATTCGCCTCCAATGCGCATGCGCTCCGTGCTTACCTGGCCCAGCATCTTTTTCTGCTTTTGCCACCATTCTTCGCATCGTCCATCCAGATCGTTGTAGGCGATCCGGTAAAAAAAGGGAATATCCGTGATCGTTCCGTTGCTGCCAACCACATATCCGCCGTCCGGGCTGTTGACCGTCACATAGCAACGGTTCAGAGAATTATTCGTATAACAGTAGTTCGCCAGCTTCTGATACAAAATGTACTTTTTATAGTAGGATCCGCTTCGGTTGGCCGCCAGTTCCTGTCCCTTCACATCGTTGGAGGAAATCAACCGTGCAACGCGTCCGAGCTCGTCAAATCGTTTTTCGATATTCTCTGCGCTCTGTGCCAGCGAATGGTTTGCAGCCTCGAGCGCATCCTGCTGACGCACATGCAAATCTCGCGCGGCAAAGGCAAACGTGATCAGGATGGGAATCAGCAAGATCACAATATAGGAAAAGATATAGTGGCCAAAAACACTGAATAAAAGACTTTTGCCCCTTCTCACGATACCGCCTTCTCCCACATCGTTTTATCTTCCGTTGAATTGTTTTACCATAAAAGTCGTTTTCTTTCAAGTGTTTCGTCTGAGTCCTGACCCGAGGGGATGGGGGAATGGCCGGGGTGTGATTTTCGTCTTTCGTTTGGAAAACCCGCCTGGGCTGGCGCAAATGCATCTGGGGGCGCTCGCCCATGCGCACAGGGGGACGTTTTCGGCGCTGGCAGCGTGGCGTTCCCGCTTCGCCTCGGAAAAGGCGGCGGCCAAAGTGGTTTTCCTTGCAAGGCCGTTTGGTGCAGGATAGGCTTCAAACGGTGGGCCATGATAGTGGAGCCAACTTTTCCAAAAGAAATTTCAAAATCCCCCTTTACATTCTGACGAAAGGTGCTATAATGATGACGTTGGTTACAAAAACGTTTTTGCAGATCAGAAACGACATGCCAAACCAAATGATAAACCCAGGTTTACAGAAGAAGGAGGCGTTCGGATGGGAGTCCGTATCTCGGATGTCGCCCAAAAGGCCGGCGTTGCCATCGGTACGGTTTCCAGAGCCTTCAACGGCTATCAGGATATTCGCCCGGAAACCAGAGAGCGCATTTTTCTGGCCGCGCAGGAGCTGGGCTATACCCCCAACATCAGCGCCCGGAACCTGTCCTCCAAGAAGCCGCCCAATATCGGGCTGATCTTCTCCGGCCTGCTGGAAAGCAACACCAAGGACAATCTGGTGTACCTGCAGCTGCAGGGGATGCTGCGGTATGCCACCGCCCACAATCTGGAGGTGGCCCTGTACGCCACCGACTCCGCCGAGCAGGCCGAGCACAGCTATGCCGAGTTTTGCGCGCAGCACAGCATCTCCGGCACCATCCTCTCCGGCATCACCACCGACGACGCTTACTTCAGCGAGCTGATGAACAGCGGCATCCCCACCGTGGCGCTGGATATTCCTCTGGAGGGCGAGAACGTGGGCTGGGTCTCCGTGGACAACCGGGCCGGAGCCGCCGAGGCCGTTCGGTTTTTCCACGATATGAACCGTCGGGATCTTCTTCTGGTATGCGGCAAGCGGAACACCACGGTGAATACCTTCCGGCTGCAGGGCGTCGACGATGCACTGCAGGCTCTGGGTCTTGCCGTTTCCCCGGCGGATCGGCTGTACTGCGACTTTGACGAGGAGGTCGCCTACCGGAAGGTTCTCCGGCGGCTGAACGAGCGGGGGAAGGCCCCGGACGGGGTCTTCTGCTTCAGCGACGTGATGGCCTTCGGCGCCATGCGGGCCCTGCGGGAGAAGGGCCTGCGGATTCCCGAGGAGGTTTCCGTCATCGGCTTTGACGGCGCGCCGCTGTGCGAGCTGACCGTGCCCTCCCTGAGCACCGTGTCTCAGGACATGCGCGGCATGGGCTATGAGGCGGTGGCCCTGCTCCACGACATCATGGAGCGCCGCTCCACCGGCGGCCATCGCGTGCTTCCCCACTCTCTGGAGATTCGGGAGTCCGTCTGTCCCCGCGTCTGATGTTTCTCCCGGTTTGCTTTGATGCGTAAACGTTTTGCGCCCCTTTGGCAGAACGTCTTTTTTACCGAAAGACGCAAAAACGTTTTTGCACATAGGTATCACCATTATTTAAGGAGGGTTCCCAACATGAAAAAACTGGTTGCAATGCTCCTGTGCCTGACCATGCTGTGCAGCGTGGCCGCTCTGGCCTCCGCCGAGGAAAAGACCGTCATCCGCGTCACCTGGTGGGGCGAGGTGTCCGACAAGGACGCCGAGATCATGATGATCGACAAGTTCAACGCTGAACACGACGACATCGAAGTGCAGTACGACGTGGTGCCCGGCGACGGCTACGGCGATCGTCTGCTGACCTCCTTCTCCTCCGGCGAGGGCTATGACATCTTCGCCTCCGGCGAGGGCGACTTCTACAAGTGGGTGGGCGCTGAGCTGCCCATGTCCCTGAACGACCTGATCGCCAACGATACCGAATGGGTCAACGACATGAATCAGGCCATCTACAACTTCGGCAACATCGGCGGCGAGCAGTACTATCTGGTGCGCGACTACAACCCCCTGTGCCTGTTCTACAACAAGGACGTGTTCGACCGCTACGGCGTTGCCTATCCCACCGCTGACTGGACTTGGGAAGACGCCATAGCCGCCGCCCGGACCATGACCGTGAAGAAGGAAGACGGCACCTACGAGTGCTTCGGCTTCAACGCGCAGTCCTGGGCCTACGCCGCCATGACCTACTTCACCTCCAAGGGTCTGGACATCGTCAACGCCGACTGCACCGCTGTGGACGGCTACATGAACAGCCCTGAATTCGCCGCCGCGCTGCAGGAGTATGTGAACTTCTCCATCGGCGACGACCGCATTTCCCCCGATGCTGCCGACCAGTCCACCTTCGGCTCCGCCAGCGCCATGCTGATCAACGGCAATCTGGCCATGACCATCTCCGGCGCCTGGGACAAGGCCACCTTCGAAAGCTCCGGCATCAACTACGGCACCGCTCTGGTGCCCGGCAACCATGCCAACTACCTGTGCGCTTCCGCCTTCGCCATCTCCAGCACCTGCAAAAACCCCGAGGCCGCTTGGGAGGTCCTCAAGGCCCTGACCGGCACCGAGTGCTCCGCCCTGCGCGCGGAATACACCGCCGCCCTGCCCACCAGCGACGAGCTGCTGGAAGGCATGAAGGCCAACTACGGCGAAGCCAACATGGGCATTCTGGAAAGCCTGAACTATGCTGTGCAGCCCGTGGGTCTGCGCGGCGCCATGGGCAATCCTGCCATGACCGCCTTCGGCACCGCCTTCGAGCGTGTGCAGTTCGGCGACGGCTCCGTGGAGGACATCCTGAACGACGCCGTGGCTCAGGTGAACGAGGCCATGGACGAGGATTTCTGATCCTCTGACGTTCCTCCGATTTTCCCGTAATGCTTGTCGGGCCAGAACAGTCTGCGGGCTGCTCTGGCCCGATTTTTCAAGATAGATCCGGCGTATCAGCACTGCGAACGCAGCAACCATAGGCGCAGGATCAGAAGGAGGTCTACTGCATGTCCATGTCACAAGCCTCGAGCAAGCCCCTGCGCCGCAGGGACAGCCTTGCCAGCCGGCAGAACCGCTACGGCTACCGCTTCATCGCGCCATGGCTGATCGGCCTGTTCGCTTTCACCCTGATCCCCATGCTGTTTTCGCTGGTGCTGTCCTTCTGCAAGTGGAATATCGTCAAGGGCCTTTCCACCATTGAGTTCAACGGTCTGGCCAACTATATCCGAATCTTCACCAAAGACCAGAAGTTTGTCAAGGCGCTGGAGGTCACCTTCAAATTCTGCCTGATCTCCATTCCCTTCTATCAGATCTGCTCCCTGCTGATCGCCATGCTTCTGAACATGCGCATCCGGTTTATGAAGAGCTTCCGGATGATCTTCTTCCTGCCGTCCATCATCCCCACCATCGCCGCCTCCATGATCTGGATGCAGATTCTGGGCAAGGACGGCCTGATCAATCAGGGGCTGGCGCTGCTGGGCATTCAGGGCCCGGCCTGGCTGAACACGCCCCAAACGGCCCTCTACGGCCTGATCCTCATGGGCCTGTGGAGCACCGGCAACACCATCATCATCTATCTTTCCGGCCTGCAGGGCGTGGGCGAGGAGCTTTACGAGGCCGCCGACATCGACGGCGCCAACGCCTTCCAGCGCTTCTTCAAGATCACCCTGCCCATGATCTCTCCCACCATCTTCTTCAACGTGGTGATGGCGGTCATCGGCTCCTTCCAGTACTTCACGCAGGCCTTCGTTATGACCGAGGGCGGCCCGCTGAACTCCACCCTGTTCTATAACCTGTACCTGTATACCATGGCTTACAAGGACCTGAAGATGGGCTACGCCTCCGCTCTGGCATGGGTGATGTTCGTCATCATCATGTTCTTCACGCTGCTGGTGATCCGCTCCTCCAGCTTCTGGGTCTTCTACCAGAACGACGACAAGATTTGATCAGGAGGTATGCTCTATGACGGCCATTCCGAAGAAACAAAACGTCCCCGCCACGCTGGGCCGTATGCTGGCCATGCTGATTCTGATCTGTCTGAGCGCCATGGTGCTGATTCCCCTGGTCTGGACGGTCTGCATGTCCCTCAAGCCCGAAGGCGAAATATACAACGGCCTGTTCTTCCCCTCCCATCCGGTGTGGCGGAACTACTATGACGCCGTAACCAAAATCAATTTTTTCCGGTATCTGCTCAATACCATTCTCATCGTCATCCCCAACGTGATCGGTCAGGTGATCAGCTGCTCGCTGGTGGCCTACGGCTTCTCCCGCTTTGATTTCCGGGGAAAGCGCGTGTGGTTCCTGATCCTGCTGGCCACCATGATGATTCCCGGTCAGGTGACCATGATTCCCCAGTACCTGCTCTACCGGCTGATGGGCTGGGTGGACACCTTCCTGCCCCTGACGGTGCCGGCCTTCTTCGCCACCAGCGGCTACAACGTGTTCCTGATCCGCTCCTACATGAGCGGCATCCCGAAGGACTTTGACGAGGCGGCCACCATCGACGGCGCGGGCCCTGTCCGCTCCTTCGCCCAGATCATGATGCCCATGTGCAAGCCCGTGCTGACGGCCATTTCCGTGTTCACCTTCATGGGCACCTGGAACGATTTCAACGGCCCGCTGATCTACCTGATCAGCGCCGACAAGCAGACCCTGTCCATCGGGCTGAGCTTTTTCAAGGGTCTGTACACCAGCAAGTGGCATCTGCTGATGGCCGCTTCCGTGCTGGTCATGCTCCCCATTCTGATCATCTTCTTCTGTGCCCAGGATTATATCATCGACGGTATTTCCATCTCCAGCGGTACCAAGGGCTGATGTTCAGGCGAAGCTCCTCCGCAGTCCGCGTTTTTCTACGGCAGCGGAGGAGCTTTTTGTCTCCCCGGCCCGGGGCTGTCTCCGCAGCCTGCGGAGGCCTCGGGCCAACCGAAATTTTGATTGGATGGAGTGCTGATGAAAATGAATCCTTTGACCATTGCCACCCACGCCACCGCCCCCAAGAGCGTCTGCTGCAGCGAGCGGGCCAAGCTGATCGGCGCTACCGACGGCCTCTTCCCCGACTTCGGCCATCACAGCGAGCGGGAGATGGGCGGCCTGTGGATGTTCCCCATCAAGGTGCTGGACGGCTTCTGGCTCCGGCTGCACGATCTGGAGGCCGAGAATGTCAACACATGGATCACTGCCGACTCCTATACCGTTCACCCCTGGGGCAATGTATTCGGTTATCAAAGCGGTCTGGGCCACACCCGGCTGACGGTGGAACATACGCGCATCGCGCCCGACAGCGCCCCCGGCGTGCTGGTGGACTATCGCATCTGCAACCACAGCGACAAGACCTGCCGGGTGGAGGTGGAATGGCTGGCCCGCACCAACCTGTACCCCGTGTGGTACTGTCTGGACAGCCGCTTCTGTCAGGAAGGGCGGGACGAGGGCTGCTGGGATGAGGAGGCGGATACCTTCCGGGCCCGAAACGACCATAACCCGTGGTTCGCCGCCATCCGCTGCCTGCGGAAGCCTGACAGCGCCCGGACGGGACAGCTGTTCGGCCCTCAACTCACTGCCGGAAACGGCGTTTCCTTCTCCTGCGGCTATCGCCTGACCCTTCCCGCATGGGGCGAGGAGGTTCTGACCTTCGCCGTCAGCAGCTCCCTTCGTTCCGCCGCCGAGGCCGACGAGCGTCTGGCCCTTTTGGCCTCCGGAAAGGACTTTGCGGCGGAAAAGCAGGCCCGTATGGAGGAGCTTTTCTCCCGCAGCGCCCTGAGCGTCCCCGATGGGTCCTTCGTTCAGGCGTGGGACTGGGTCAAGGTTCACACCGACTGGCTCACCGTGGACGCAGGCGAATACGGACGCGCCATCGCCGCCGGTCTGCCCGAGTATCCATGGTGGTTCGGCTGCGACAGCTGCTACACCGTTCAGGGCCTGCTGTGCATCGGCCAGTACGAGCTGGCCCGCCAGACCCTTCAGCTGATTGCCGATTACTCCATGAAGGTAAACGGCAACGGCCGCATCGTTCATGAGATCACCCCCTACGGCCTGTGCCCCAACCCGGGCAACACGCAGGAGACCGCCCACTTTGTGACCGCCGTCTGGCACTACTGGCGATGGACCGGCGACCGGACGCTGGCGGACGGGCTGATGCCGCTGCTGCGCCAGTCCATGGAATGGCTGACGCAGATGGACGACGACGGCGACCTGTTCCCCTCGGGCTATGGCATTATCGAGATTGCCGGGCTGAACGCGGAGATGATCGATACCATCGTCTATACCGCTCAGGCATGGGCCTGCTACAGGGATTTGTGCCGCCTGACCGGCGACGAGGCGGCGGCCGCCGCCGCGCAGGAGCGGTTTGCGCGCACGCTGGCGGCCATGGAGGCCGAGATGTGGGACGAGGAGGCCGGGCTGTACTGCGACGCATACGCCTCCCCCGCCTTTGTGCGGGCCTGCCGGGAAAAGATCCTCAGCCGCCGCACCGATCAAAGCCCGGAGGAAGCCGCCCGCTTTGATGCCATGGTGGCCCGGAAGGAAGCGTCCGGCGCGCGGGAGGCCGGGTTTCTCATCAACGGCAACTGGGTGATCGATTGCCCGATGGAAACCGGTCTGGCCCCCCTGGAGCGGGCCCGGCGGGCGCTGAAAACGCTGGATTCCCCCGCCTTTGTGGGGCCCTGGGGCATGTACCTTAACGCGCTGGACCACAGCGCGCAGATGACCATCTCCACCGGCTCTCTGGCCGTTTCGCTGGCCCGCTACGGGTACGGCGACCGGGCCCTTGCCCTGCTGCGGCGGATGACAGCCACCTTCGGGATGATCGGCCCGGCCCAGCTGGCGGAAATGTCCCCGGACTACGGCTGCTTTGTGCAGGCATGGACGGACTACGCCCTGTATGTGCCGGTGGTTCGCCATCTGTTCGGCGTTCAGCCCGACGGGGAAAAGGTGGTTCTCACCCCCGCTATGCCCGAAGACTGGCCCGTTGCGTCCCTGAAAAACGTGCGGGCTCTGGACGGCTCCCTCAGCCTGACCTACCGGCGGGAGTCCGACGGCTACACCCTGACCGTGGAGGCCTCGGAGGGCCTGCGGGTATGCCTGCGGCTGCAAGACGGCCAGCGGGCCGAGGGTCTGGCCCAGGACGGCCTGCTGCCGGAGGGGGGCTGCGTCCTCCGGGTGTATAACGCCTGACAGGCCGTTTCAAACTTATCATCTATAAAGGAGCGTCAGCTATGCTGAAATACGATTTGGGCGTCAACGAGAACAAAAACTGGCTGGTAGCCGAAACCGCCTTCGACGTGGAGCATCAGGGCAAATGCGAGGCCATTTTCTGCTCCGGCAACGGCTATCTGGGCCAGCGCGCCGCTCTGGAGGAGCGCTATGTGGGCCAGACCCGGGATCTGCTGGTGACCGGCACCTTCAACAAGTTCGACGACAACGAGGTGACCGAGCTGCCCAACCTGCCGGATGTGACCAATCTGGAATTCACCGTGGACGGCGTGCGCTTTGCCATGGACGGCCGCAACACCGCGGACTATCTGCGGGTGCTGGATATGAAAACCGGTCAGGTGTGCCGCACCCTGATCTGGACCCATCCCGACGGACGGAGCTTCGCCCTGAAGTTCACCCGCTTCGCCTCCATGGCCAACGAGCATCTTCTGTGCCTGAAGGCGCAGATCACCGCTCTGGACGGGGACGCTGAGGTCTGCGTCAACAGCGGCATCGACGGCCGGCAGACCTCCACCGGCTCCCAGCACTTTCACGAGGGCGACAAGCGCATCTTCGACAACACCATTCTCCGGATGCGCTCTGTAACCACCCAGTCCGGCGTAACCTGCTGCCTGCATACCGCCCACCGCTATCAGATCGACGGTGCGGAGGCGCAGGGCAAGCTGCTGCCCGTCATCGACCGCCGCTACATGGCCATGCGAAGCGCCTTCTCCCTGAAGCGGGGCCAGACCCTGACCGTGGAAAAGCTGACCAGCGTGAACACCTCCCGGGATCTGGCCTACGATGGGCTGGAGAACGCCGCCGAGCGGGCCGCTCAGGACGGCTTCGCCATGGTGAAGGACGCACTGAGCGCCGGCTATGACGCGCTGTTTGCAGCCAGCAGCGAGGCATGGGCCCGCCTTTGGGCGCAGGCCGACATTCTCATCGACTCCCGGCGCGATTTTGACCAGCTGATGATCCGCTTCGCCCTGTATCACCTGAACATTATGGCCAAGAAGGACGACGGCAGAGTGGGGATCGGCGCCAAGGGATTGACCGGCGAGGGCTACAAGGGCCATTCCTTCTGGGATACCGAGGTGTTCATCCTGCCTTACTTCACCCTGACCCAGCCTCGGGCCGCCCGCTCCCTTCTGGAGTACCGCTACAAGGGCCTGTACGGCGCTCGCCTGAAGGCGAAGGAAAACGGCTATCAGGGGGCCATGTATCCCTGGGAGGCCGCGTGGGTGGACGACGGCGAGGTCACCCCCCTGTGGGGCGCCGCCGACGTGGTAACCGGCAAGCCCATGAAAATCCTCACCGGCCTCATCGAGCAGCACATCACCGCCGACGTTGCCTACGGCGTGCAGCAGTATTATTCCGTCACCGGGGACGACGACTTCATGACCCGCTGCGGCTATGAGATGCTCATCGACACCGGCCGCTTCTGGGCCAGCCGCGTCACTTGGGACGAGGCGCGTCAGGCCTATGTGATTCTGGACGTGATCGGCCCCGACGAGTACAAGGAGCACGTGGACAACAACGCCTACACCAACTACATGGCGGCCAACAACATGAAGCTGGCGCTGGAGGCCATGGAAAAGGTGGAGGCTCTGGGCGGCGATCTGTACGCCCGCCTGAACGCCGCCATGGACTTTGCCGGGAGCCGCCGGGCCATCCGCCGCGCGCTGGACGGCCTGTACCTGCCCACCCCCAACCAGGACGGCATTGTGCCCCAGTTCGACGGCTACTTCAACCTGAAGCACATCGATCTGACCCCCTACAAGGCCTCCAGCGTGGTGGGCACCATCTACAACGATTACAACAACGAGCAGATCAGCTCCTTTCAGGTGCTCAAGCAGGCCGACACGCTGGTTCTGATGCTGCTGCTGGACGGCCTGTTCCCCGCCGATATAAAGACCAAGAATTACTTTTTCTATGAGGAGCGCACGCTGCACGACTCCTCCCTGAGCAAGTCCACCCACTGCGTGCTGGCCGCCGACCTGCACGAGGACAAAACCGCCTACAGCTTCTACAAGGGCTGCGGCGAAATCGATCTGGGCCCTGTGATGACCACCTCGGACATGGGGGTTCACACCGCCTCCATGGGCGGCGTCTGGCAGTGCGTGACCTACGGCTTCGGCGGCGTTCGGGTGGTGGGCGACGAATTGCACGTCAGCCCCCGTCTGCCGGAGGAATGGGACAGCCTGTCGCTGCCGCTGGTGTGGCGCGGTCAGCCCCTGAAGCTGACCGCCGACAAGGCAGCCGTGCAGGTGACCAACAACGGCCTGAAGCCCGTCGAGCTGGTGCTGAAGGGCAGCCGGGTGACCGTGGGCCCCGGCCAGACGGCTCAGGCATGAGCATCCCCAACGGATTTTGACCGCAGAAGGAGGGAATGGCCCGAATGAACGCCACCATTGACCGGGAAGCCTTTTCTCAGGGGCAGACGGCCATTTCCCTCCTTCAGCCCCGGCTTTCCAACCCGACGGAAGCGCCCTGCCCCTTTGCAGGCGCAGCCTGCACGGTGGAAGTCTTCTCGCCCGGCAAGGCTCGTGCGTTATGCTTTCGAAGCGAGTGGGGCCGGGAGATGACCCCGGTGTGGCGGAAGGCCGCAGGAACGGAGCTGGCCGTCACCGCAGGCCGCTCCAGCCATGGCTGGTCGCCCTTTCTCTTTTTGCGGGACGGGGACGGCTCCTGGCTATGGGTGGCCCTCTGCCACAGCGGCAACTGGCGTCTTCGCCTGACGGAGGACGGCGAGATCCGCTTCCTGCTGGACGAAGCCATGCTCAGCGGCACGCTGCCGCCTGGCGGCTCGCTTGCCCTTCCCCGGGTGTTGACGGCCCGGAGCCGGGACTGGAACGAGCTGCGGCAGGATGTGTGCCGCTTCCTGCGCAGATGGCTGCCGCCCACCCGGATGGATCCGTCCGTCGTCAGCTGGAACCCTTGGTGGAAATACGAGGACTGCGATCTGAACGAGGACGTGATGCTTCGCAACGCCAGAGCGGCCAAAGAGCTGGGCGTTGACCTGATCGTGCTGGACGCAGGCTGGTTCGGCGGCACAGATTCGGACAGCCACTGGACGCGCCGCCGGGGCGACTGGGAGCAGGAGGATCGGGCCCGGTTCCCTCACGGCGTTCCATGGCTGGCGGAGCAGCTTCACCGGCTGGGCCTGAAATTCGGGATCTGGATGGAGCCCGAGGGCATGGGCCTCGACAGCGCCCTGCGCCGCCGTCACCCGGAATGGGAGGCCCTGCGGGACGGGCGGCCGCTGCCCGAGCCGTCCCTGTGTCTGGCCGCCGAGGGAGCCGCCGACTGGCTCTATGCCCAGATGGCCGAGCTGGTGCGCCGAACCCGGGCGGACTGGCTCAAGCTGGACTTCAACACCGACCCGGGCTATGGCTGCAACCGCAGCGACCACGGGCATCCCCCGGGCATGGGACTGTATACGCATCTGACGGCCTATGCCGGAGTGCTGGACCGGCTGCGCCAGTCCTTCCCGCAGCTGGTGGTGGAAAACTGCTCCTCCGGCGGGCTGCGGCTGGATCTGGACATGATGGCCCACACCGACGTGTGCTTCCTCAGCGATCCGGATGAAGCGGATCACAGCCTGCAGGTGTTCTCGTGGCTCAGCTTTCTGCCGCCGGAGCGCCTGCTGCACTGGGCATGGTCCGACACCCGGGTCTACCCCGACGGCAGCCGCGTTTTTCCCGGCCTTCCGGCCCAACGGCTGCCGGAGCTGCTTCCGGCGGCCATGCTCCATCCCTTCGGCTTCTCCCGGGATCTGACCGCCCTCGGCGCGGAGCAAAAGCGCCTTGTGGCCGAGGCCATCGCCTTCTACCGGCGGGAAATCGCCCCCATTCTGGGGGAAAGCACCGTCCGGGTGCGGACAGCCCCGCCGCTGCGAACCACTCCGGAGCGGGCGGCGGACGATGGACGGCGGCTCTCTCCCCGCCCGGGCCCTTGGGCCTTGGAGCTTGTCCATCCCGACAAAACCGTCGCCCTGACCCTCTGCGGCGGGGGACGGGCGGAAATGACCGTTCATAAGACCAAGTAAGGAGGAACCACCATGCAGGATGCCTGGATCGTCCGCCGCCGCGGCATGGACGAAAGGACGGCCGCCCCGGAGGAGTCCCTGTTCTCGCTGGGCAACGGCTATATCGGCTGGCGCGGCAACTACGAAGAAGGAACCAGCCGCCCCATGGGCGTGGAGGGCTGCTACATCAACGGCTTCCACGAAACCGAGAAGATTCGCTACGGCGAGATCGCCTACGGCTATGCCCAGGAAAGCCAGACCATGCTTAACGTCACCAGCAGCCAGCGGATCTTGCTCTCCCTCGGCGACCGGGCGCTGCACCCCGATCAGGCCCGGGACAGCGTCCGCACCCTGCTGCTGCGGGAGGGCCTGCTTCAGCGGGAAACCGTCTACGAGGCGCCGGGCGGCTCCCTGACGGTAAAGGGAACCCGTCTGGTCAGCTTCCCTCATCCCCATATGGCGGCCATCCGCATGGAGCTGACGGCGGATGTGCCCTGCACCGTTTTCGCCACCGCCCTGCTGGACGGCGACGTAACCAATCTGGTATGCACCGACGACCCCCGGGTCGGCAGCGGCCTCCATGGCCGGGTGCTGAGCCTGCCCCGGATGGGCCGCACGGAAACCGCCTGCGGCATGGCGCAGCATACAGGGAATACCCGTCTGGCCGTGGCCTGCGCCATGGCCTGCCGGGTGCAAAACGGCTCGGTCGTCCAGACGCGCCAGACGGACACGGCCCTCAGCACCGTCTGCCGCTTTGACTTAACGCCCGGCAAAACCGCCGTCCTCGACAAGCTGATCGCTTACGTAAGCGGCGGGGAAGCCGATGAGGAAGCCCTGCTGGCCTCCGCCCTCAGCGAGGCGGAGAAGGCCGTGGCTTTGGGCTTCGATGCGCTGTTGCAGGAGCAGCGGACGTACATGGCCGCCTTCTGGCACCGCAGCGGCGTCTGGGTGGACGGCGACGACGAGCTGCTGCAGGGGATGCGGTTCAATATGTTCCACCTGCTGCAAAGCGCCGGGCGCGACGGGGTCACCAACATCGCCGCCAAGGGCCTGACCGGCGAGGGCTACGAGGGCCACTACTTCTGGGACACGGAGACCTACATCTTCCCCATGTTCCTGCATGTGGCGCCCGAGGTGGCCCGGGCCCTGCTGACCTACCGCTACAGCATCCTTCCCTGTGCCCGGGAGCGGGCCCGGGAGATGGGGCATCCCACAGGCGCTCTGTTCCCGTGGCGCACCATCAACGGGCGGGAAGCAAGCGCCTATTATCCCGCCGGTACCGCCCAGTACCACATCAACGCCGACATTGCTCTGGCCGTCCGCCGCTACTGGGAGGCCACCGGCGACGACGACTTCCTGTGCGACATGGGTGCGGAAATCGTGTGCGAAACGGCCCGGTTCTATCTGGATCTGGGCTTCTACAACGAAAACAGGGGCGGCTGCTTCTGCATCAACGAGGTCACCGGCCCCGATGAATACAACGCTCTGGTGGACAACAACGCCTACACCAACCTGATGGCCGCCGCCAACCTGCGCTTTGCCGCCGACGCTGCGGACTGGCTTCGGGAGCGCCGTCCGCAGGCCTTCCGGGCCCTGAGGGCGAAGATCGGGCTGGACGACGGCGAGACCGCCGCATGGCGCAGGGCCGCCGACCATATGTACGTCCCCCGGGACGAGCAGACCGGCCTGATCTGGCAGGACGACGGCTTCATGGATCGGAAGCCGTGGCCGCTTTCCTCCATCCCCAGGGAGAATTTTCCTCTGCTGCTGCACTATCATCCGCTGGTGATTTATCGTCATCAGGTATGCAAGCAGGCCGACGCCGTGCTGGCCATGCTGCTTCTGCCATGGCTGTTTACGCAGGAGGAAATGAAGACGGCCTTCCACTACTATGACCGGGTCACCACCCACGACTCCTCCCTGTCCATGGCGGCCTTCTCCGCAGTGGCCAGCCGCATCGGGGAAACCGACAAGGCGTACCGCTACTTCCGGGAAACGGCCCGTCTGGATCTGGACGACGCCCACGGCAATACCCGCGACGGCCTGCACATGGCCAACATGGCCGGCACCTGGGTGTGCATGACCGCCGGCTTCGGCGGTATGCAGCTTCACGGCGATCAGGTTTCCTTCGCCCCCATTCTGCCCGACCAGCTGAAGGGCTACGGCTTCCGCGCCATGGTGCGGGGCCGTCTCCTGCAGGTTCACGTGGATCGGGAGGGCCCTGTCTACACGCTGGTGGAGGGCCAGCCCATCACCATCATCGACCGGGGCCGGCCGCTGACCCTGACCCGATAGGCGGCACGCTTCCCCGCCGGGCGCGAAGAAGAGCCCGGAGTCTCCGCGCCTGCGGCCCGACTCCGGGCTTTTCCCCTTTCGGCAAGGTAAGCGGCCCCGCCCCTGCTTGCCCTTGAGCGGCAGGCCCTGACATGGTATACTGGTAGGGAAGGGAGGCCTCCCTTATGTATTTTGAGGACTTTAGGTCCAAATTTACGGAATTGCCCATAGCCTGCTATGTTTCCCACCGGGACGGCAGGGATATGGCCTCCGGGTGCTGGTACAAACGGCACCTGCACCGGGAATTTGAGGCGCTCTATCTGGAAGCCGGGGACGGGGTGATTTTCCTGAATCGGGAGCCCCTGCCCATTCACAGCGGAGAGGTGATCCTCATTCCGCCCTTTGTGACGCACGAAGCCGTCGCCTCTCCGGCCATGCCGCTGAAGGAGCATTGCATCTGCTTCGACCTGTCCCTGCTGCAAAACGCCGATCCGGCCTTTGCCAAATCCGACGTGGATGCGACGGCGCTGCGGGGCGTGCTGACCAGGGACGATCCCGTGACGCAGCAGGCGATCGACCACCTGCTGGAGATCATCCGGGCCTGTCAGGAGCAGCCCGCCGGCTGGACGCTCACCACACGGGGCCACCTGATGCTGATGTTCGCCCTGCTGTCGTCCCGCCTACAGGGCTCGGGCGCGGCTGCGGCCCCGTCGGACGAGGCGTTCTGCCAACGGGTAAACGCCTATATCGCCCGGCGCTATGCGGAAAATCTGACCTCCCGCGACGTGGCCGCAGAGCTGTGCTATTCCCAAAGCTATTTCTGCCGACGGTTTAAGCGGGATTTCGGCCTGTGCTTCAGCGAGTACCTCAACGCTTACCGCCTGAACGTGGCGCGGGGTTTGCTGCTGGAAAAGAAGCGCACCGTAACGGAGGTGGCCGCCTCGGTGGGCTTCTCCAGCGTGAGCTACTTTACCCGCTGCTTTCAGCGCCGCTTTGATATGCTGCCGTCGTATTATTGCGAATAAATCGCATGGATCAGGGCCGCCCGATGGTGGGCGGCCCTCAGATTGTCGAAAAACTCCTTTGGGGGAGTTGTCAGAGGGGCTGCAGCCCCTCTGACTGTATTCGTATCGACCGGCTGACCTGCGGTCGGCAAATGGCC
>ERZ1026772.592-NODE-592-length-25092-cov-7.474578_pt1 | contig 25092 bp, 22 predicted proteins | sample MGYA00380124_ERZ1026772 | MGnify/ENA primary metagenome ERZ1026772 (study PRJEB33269, sample SAMEA4719760) | human gut metagenome | biome: human-associated habitat; feature: organic feature; material: feces | place: Cameroon | collected 2013-10 ...
TTCCCGCTTTGACCTCGTTCATCAAAAGCGTCGCTCCATAGAAATAGGCGCGATTAACGATGTCAAATACCTATTCAAAAAACTATATTCATGACCCCAAGGCAGAAGACGCACAAAATGGCAAAAAGCAAAAGCCCGTAGGGCTTTCGGCGAGTAGCCCCCGGCAACGCCGGGGGTAAAAGAAGCCCCAATTCATAATAAACCCCGTAGGGGTTTCCGAGATGACAAACGATGCCAAATACCTATTCACGAATCTATATTCATGACGTTTTTAATGAAAAATGCACGTTTTATGACGTTTAACCGGAAACCCCTACGGGGTTCAAATTGGGTGGTGCATCCCGTTTTCCCCCAGTAGCCGCCTATGGCGTCAACTGGGGGCTACTCGCCAGAACCCCTACGGGGTTCAATGATTGACGCCCGCCGCGGCGGGCGTTGATGGCATGCGAGGGGGAATAGACGCCCGCGGTGGCGGGCGTTGATGGCATGCGAGGGGGAATAGACGCCCGCGGTGGCGGGCGTTGATGGCATGCGAGGGGATTATTCCCTAGCAACGCCGGGGGCTACTCGCCCCCGGCCCTAACGGGCTTTGTATAGATTCAGTTGAATCTATTTTTTAATCATACTAATGCATTTGCCTTCTTTACATTGGGCAGATTTGCCACACGTACCGACAGTTTTCATAGTGTTGTTGATACACATCTCGACGAATTGCCCATCGTCACTACATCCCATTGCGTGTTCTTCACACTTAAATGCTTTACACTCGGGCTTGAAAACTTTACCAAGGCCAGGTAAACCATCGGCCTCGACCCATTGGCATTTTTCTGATTTTCCACATTCACTTCTCTTCCAAGCTCCGCCATGTATAATGTCTTTCGTTTCAATCGCTTTGCGATCTTTCGAACATCGTTCTAGTCCAGTGGGTCTATTACATACAGCCGAATCGCCGATTGGCAAATTCGTGTAATAACATCCGTCTGTGCACGATTCTTTTTTGACATACTTTCCATCAAAATCTGCACTATTTGGATTGGGACAATGGAGCAAATCCCATCCTGCACAAACCACAGCGCCAGCATTAGCCGCCGAGCATTGCGTATTGCACGTTCCCAAAGAGGCGTCGCACGTATGGTTATCGCCACATTCTTGCGACGTTACCCACCTTCCTGCTTTGCAATATTCGACGTTCTCTCTGCCATCTTTGGCCTTATTCGCCACACATCGGAAAGAGCCTGGTGTACATTTGCAATACGCATTGGCTGGCTTGTCGTCACTATCGACGCAATTGCCTTTGCCACAAGAATCGCTCGCTTCTAAGACCATATACTCTTTTTTATTCTGGCCAAAACCATCCTGTTTCTTTCTGCACACGAGAATAGAATCCTTTTCGGCATCGCAAACTTTATCATTTTCATGGCAATTGCATCCCATCAAAGCCACGCCAGCCGGCTCAGAAATGCAATTCTTCTTTGAGCCACATTCTGCTTTCTTCTGCCAAGCTTTATTGACACACAAGTCAAAAGACCCGTCGGCGTTGCAACGTCCAGTGCCTTCAACGCATTGTTCTGCGCACGTCGTCGTATTGGGATCGCACGACATATTTTGGTTTGTACAGTTTTGATCCGTCACCCATTGATTATCGGCATTGCATTTTTGAACGAGGCTCGAGACATTTGTTCCAGGTCCTTTATCGACGTGGCATCGTTTCTCGCCCTCTTTGCAATCTCGGCAAGCACCGCCGGAATCTTTATTGATGCATACCATGTCTTTGCCCGCGCAAGAAGTCGTATCCCACTTTCCATTGTGCGAACACGATTTGAGCACGTCTTCATCGATGCACGTTGGTTTCGCATTCGGATTACACTCGACGCATTGACTCTCCTTCGTGCCACCGGGGCTCTGAATATTCAAACACAACGTCGGGCAAGCATGGACCTCTTGATCCCAATATGTCTGATTCTTATTGACTTTTTTACAAACGTAATAGCTATTCGAATTGCCCGAATCTAGGCACTTTATACTCCCTTCTTTACAATCGGCAGTATGCAGTTTACCGCAATAAGCCGCCCCTGCAGGCCCATTACAATTTTCATTGTTTGGGCATTGCGTCGTCTGAGTCGACCACTTGCCACCGACGCAGGTATGATATGCGTTGGGTTCGACTGTCAACATTCCCATATCTTTACATTTCTTTGCGCCATCGATGCATTCGGCGGGGGCTACGCATTCGCCTTTGTCGCATTTCTCGCCCGCTTGGCACGCGCTTTCGGCACTCCATGTGCCATTTTCACACACTTGGAATTTCGAGTCGCCGACGCATTTCTTTGCGCCATTTTTGCACATATCTTGCCCAACGGGCTGGCAACCATCGGCAGTACAAACGGGCTTGTCGTTTGGACATTTATCGATTTTCGTGTTCCATTTTCCATCGACGCACAATTTGTATTGGTTCGGCGTGATATCGCTGTCTTCGCACTTGAGTTTTCCGTTGGTGCATTCGGGTTGTTCGGATGCGGGCACGCACGTATTCTTATTGGCATCGCATACATAGCCGGCAGGCTCGCATGGCTCAGGTGTGCCCCAAGTTCCATCTTCTTTACACGTCTTGATATTCGTGCCATCGCACATTTTTGCGCCAACTGTGCATTTGCTCGGATCTGGCTCTGTTGTGTTTTCTTTGCACTCGGCTTTGCCGTCGGCACCTTTGCAGACTTTATCACCATCGCACGATTTGGCTTCGGTCGACCATTGGCCATCTTTGCAAACGTAATACGACTTATCGCCTTCTTTTTTGCATTTCATTGCATCATTTTCGCAAACGGCCGCATTTTCTTTGCTCTCGCAAGATTTTTTGGCGACATCGCAAACTTTGCCATCGTCGCATTTGACCGGTTCGCCCCATTCGCCCGTCACGCTACACGTCACCGTGGCGCTCAAGTCGTCGGAGCATTTGACTTTGCCGACCTCGCATTTTTCGGCGACGCACGCCATGCCTTGGCAGACGGGTTTATCGGTTGGGCAAGGCTCGGGCTTATAGACGCCATCGACGCAACGCTTCAATATGTTGTTTGCCCCTGCGTCGCAAGTATCGACGGCGCACTCTTTGCCATCGGGAATGCGACACACTTTGCCGGCATCATCGCAACCGTCGGGGCAATCGGTCGTTTGCCAGCTCGTCAGGGCGCAGACTTTGAGTTTTCCGTTCTCGCACGCCGTTTCGCCCAGCGAGCACACGCCTCCGACGAGTGCGCTAATGCCCTCGTCGCAACCCGAAGTCGCACAGACCGCCAAACACGACAACAAAATAGCTACATACCGTTTATGCATCGCATAACTCCTTTACATTGAGAAAAAACATCGCGAAATCGAATTAAATTCGATATTTAGACCACGAACGAAAAAAAAATTGACACTAAAACGTGACTTTCTCATTGTAGACGAAATTTCGTGCATTTCAAGTGTAACGATTTGGGGCAAGGAGGCGCGAAGCGCAACGCCGTGCGTATGCGCGCAGTGAAACGAGCACATAGCACGGCAGCGCCGGTGTATTGAGCCAAGCGGCGAAATAGCCGGCGCCAAAGAGGCGTATTGAGCCAAGCGGCGAAATAGCCGATATGCGGAGGCGTATGCGCGCAGTGAAACGAGCACATAGCCGGAGCCGACGCCGTATGCGCGCAGTGAAACGAGCACATAGGCGGCGAACAAAAAAAAAAAGCGCAACATCTTGCGGTGCTGCGCTTGGGTTCAGTGTTTCGATGAAACCTGAATTATTCGCCTTCGGTGATGGCGCCGGTGGGGCAATTGTCGATGCAAGCGAGGCATTCGACGCATGCGCTAGCGTCGATGACGGCGATGCCATCTTCGTTGACTTTGATGGCCTCGGCGGGGCAACCCGCTTCGCAAGAACCACAACCAACACACGTTTCAGCATTTACAACAGGAACTGCCATTTTTCTTCTCCTAAAACAGCTACGAATCAACGTTTATGCGCCGCGCCGCGACGCACGCCGCTATGTAGCATATTTCGTCGCAAGCAAAAAGCGAAAACCGCCACAATCGGCACTTGGCATTTGGCATTTGGCACTTGGCACTTGACACGCGGCATATGTGGTGCCGAGGCGTGATGTGGTGGCCGAGGCGATGATGCGGGCGCATCATGATAATAGGTGGCGGAGTGCGCGATACGTCGTGTTGGCGTCGAGGTAGTCGGTGTGTTGCGTCATTCGGTCGCGGTGTGGCAGGGCGTCGAGGCACGATTGCACGTACTGTTCGCCAAATTTTCTTAGGAATGTCGTGACTTCGATAGAATTTCCTTCGCGCGATATGATGGCCTCCCGAAGAGTCTGCGGTATTCTGTCGTCGTCGACGATGGGGGCGGTGGCGAGGTCGAAGCACTTTTTCCCGTTTTCGGTGACGAATTCAGAGGCGGGTAGGGCGTCGATGGCGGGCACGTGCGAGGACTTTTCGTAGGTGAAGCGCGTCGTGACGGCGCAAACCGAGTCGTCGGCGGTGCTTTGTCGCTTGTGCAGAGTGCCGTTGAGTTCGTCGATGAGCTCGTACGACTCGATGAGTTCGTAAATTGAATATGCAGCCACCTTGCAAAACGCGCGTTCGTCGGCTTGCGGGAACTTATCCTTATAATAGCTGAATTGGTCGCGACACGCCTGGACGACGGCGGCGGCGGCCCTGGGGTCGACCGTATCCCACGGCTCGACGACCGTGTATGCCAATTGCCGCGGCATGATTCCCACGGGCAAAACGCGCGCAAACACGTATTCGCCATCGCGCGGGTACTGCGAGACCGAAAAAAAGGCGTGCAACAAGCCATCGTGCAAGACGCTTTTGAGCTCGGCAAAGCCCAAATTCGACCGCTGAACTTGATACAAATCGAAATGTGACGCTCGCATGTGCCCCAAGCCTGGGTATTTTTTCGCGTCGAGGTTGAACGCCGACGCCACTTCGCGCCCTTGGTGGCCCTTAAAAAACGCGTAATCGTGCGTCAGAATGTTGAAGAAAAACTCCTTGTCGATGGCGTTGGCATTCGTCAAGCCGCCTTGCTGCCACGCAAAGTTGCGCAACTCGGCATACGTTTCGGCCAGGGGGGGCGTCAAAAAAAGCGAGTGCACGGCCTCTTTCGTGCAGACATAGCGCGCGTGCGAGAGGCGTTCGGCGGGGAAATAATCGTTCCAGTCGTCGGCGAGTGGGTATTGCGCCAGCTGCGAGCATGGCCAGGGCGTAAATTTCGGAGTCTGCATTGTCGTCGTTTTTCGTTTCTTTTGTGTTGCGCCCTATTGCCTGCGGCAATACGGGCTCTTTATCGCCCTATTTCGCTATCGCTCAATACGGGCTCATTTCGTCGCCTATGCCGTTGGCATACGGCGCCGTCGCAGGCTATGTCGCACTGCGCCATACGCCTGCGCATAATTCGCCTATAGTGTCGAATCTTCGAACGATATTCTATGAATGCGACTTAAGAGCGAATTTTCCGATATATGCGGCGTCTTCACCGAGGACTTCTTCGATTCGCATGAGTCGATTGTATTTGACGACGCGTTCGGCGCGCGCGAGCCCGCCGGCTTTGAAGAGGTGGCAATTCGTGGCGACGGCGAGGTCGGCGATGAACGTATCTTCGGTTTCGCCGGTGCGGTGGCTGACGACGGCCATCATGCCGCCGCGTTGCGCGGTGCGCACGGCGTCGAGCGTTTCGGTGAGCGTACCGATTTGATTTGGCTTAATCGTCGTGCCATCGGCGGCGTGGAGGGCGATGCCTTTGCGAATGCGAGCGGGTGTGGTGCTAAATATGTCGTCGCCCAAGATGTGGAACGACAAATCGAGCTTCATGAACTCTTGCCACGCGGCCCAATCGTTTTGTTCGAATGGGTCTTCGACGGCGATAATCGGGTAATTGCGCAACGTCTTGAGATAATACTCCTTGAGCGCTTGCGTCGAGAGATTCGCGCCCTCGCCACGCAATTCATAAATCTTATCGTTGGGGCAAAAGACCTCACTCGCCGCGCAATCGACGCCGATGTAGATATCTTGCCCAGGCACATAGCCGGCCTTTGCGATTGCATACATGATGAGATCGAGGGCTTCGGTAGAGTGCGAAATGGCGGGCGCGAATGCGCCTTCGTCGGCGACAGCCGTCGAGAGCCCTTTTTCGTGCAAAATGGCTCGCATGGCATGGGTGATTTCTGCGACGGCTCGGATGCCTTCTCGGAACGATGGCAACCCGACTGGAGCGATCGAAAACTCTTCGAAATCGAGGTCGTTATCGACGTGAGAACCGCCTGCGATAATGGCGCAAAGCGGAACGGGTAGGCTATTGGCTTGGATGCCGCCCAAGTATCGGAAGAGCGGCTGTTGCATGCTCTTGGCGGCGGCTTTTGCCGTGGCCAACGATACGGCTAGGATGGCATTTGCCCCGATCATCGCCTTGTTTTCGGTGTCGTCGATATGGCACATGACTTTGTCGACGAGGTCTTGATCTTTGGCGTAGATGCCAGTGATTTCTGGCGCAATGATTTCTTCGATGGCAGAGACGGCTTTTTGTACGCCTTTTCCGCCATAACGGCGCAAATCCTTGTCGCGCGATTCGGCAGCTTCGTGAATGCCGACCGATGCGCCCGTCGGCACACTCGCGCACGCGCTGACGCCATCGGCAAGCCCGACTTCGACTTCGATCGTCGGCACGCCACGAGCGTCGAGGATTTCTCTTGCAAAAACTTCAATAATTTCAGCCATTTAGCCATCCTTTAGGTGTATCTGCACAGATCTATTGTGCACGCACTCGCCTCGAATATCCCGATCGTATACCATAACACAAGACGATTGAGTACATTTACATGGCGCATGAATGAATACATTTCGTCGTCTTTTCGGTCGAGCAGTTCGAGCCTATGTCGCCAATCGGCGACTTCGCGTTCGAGTTCTTCGAGCCATTGAACCAAAACACAAGGCGATTGAGTACATTGACATGGCGCATGAATTAATACATTTCGTCGTCTTTTCGCTCGAGCAATTCGAGCCTATGTCGCAAATCGGCGACTTCGCGTTCGAGTTCTTCGAGCCGTTGAACCAACATCAACGATATGAGTTTTTCATCCGAACTCGCTTTGAGTGCTTCGAGCTTGAGATCGAGCGACGGCTTTGCAGGCGTGACGGGGCATTCATCGTCGTCTTCGCCATTGGCACAGTCGCCATTTGAATTTTCTTTTGTAGTATCTTTATGATTTGCAGAATCTTCGACGTGAGGTTCGCCGATGCGTTTAATCTTTTCGAGTTGTTTTTCGACTTGCCTGACAGCCTCGTCGCGAATCTGTTGCACAGGGACAGTAAGCCTTTGTAGCAACATTTCGGCTTGCGTTTGAACGAGGTTTTTGATGCCGTTTTGCTTTTGCTTCTGCTGAGCGATGAGGACTTGCGTGAGCGTCATATCGGTCAGGTCGGCCTTCGTATCGTTATCGATGACGATGACATTGGCGCCGCCGCGGACGATTTCGCCCAATTCGGTGAGCGTAATATAGCGGCTTTGCGATGTATCGTAGAGTTTTCGATTGGAATAGCGCTTGATTCGAATGAGTTTTTTTTCGTTATCCATGACTCTCTTCAGTGGGCAATGAACAAATCGGAGCGGTTTCGTCGCTCCCACACGGGGAACGGCCTGCTACCATGACCGGCAGCGACAAATGCGGCGTGCGGGAGCAAACGGAAAGACGATCGGCAATCGCTGGCGGTAGCCTATTGTGCGGGGTAGGCGGCAATGCATTCGATTTCGACGAGTCCGCGTTTGGGGAGCCGACTCACTTCGACACACGAGCGCGCCGGGGCATCGTGAGAGAAAACGTTACCATAGATTTCGTTGACCGTGGCGAAATCGTCGAGATCTTTGACGAAGACCGTCGTTTTGACGACGTGATCGTATGTCAGCCCCATGGCACTGAGCACGGCGCCAATGTTGTCGAGAGCCCGACGCGTTTGAACGGCAACATCGCCTTGGATCTCGCCCGTTTGGGGATCCATGCCAAGCTGTCCCGATAAAAAGACGAGATTCCCGATGCGAACAGCTTGCGAATAAGGCCCAATCGCTTTAGGGGCGTTTTCTGTCGAAATGATGATCTTTTCCATTTGTGGCCTCCTTATGTAATGAAGTCAGCGACTCGCTCGGAACAAGTAAAAAACGAACTTCGTCGCGCAAAATCGGCACGACGCTAGTCGTGCCACTTTTGCAGAGGTTCTAGCGCATTTTGCGCATAGCTCCAAAGGCGATTTTTGTCTGTGCACCGATTGAGAAGTAACATAGACTTCGATTAAACGAGTGATAGAGCGAATTTCATTCGTTTTATCGACGATTGCGCCAAACGAAGATCATGGTCATTGCTTCGTTCTAGCCAGCTGTCGGCAAGAAATGCGCCGCCGATGGTGCCAATACGGATTCTGAAGATACCATGAAGATACCATATGATGAACTGACTATATTATATGGTTATAGCCATGCGCTGAAAATAGGAGAACAAACGATGCCAATAATGACCGATCTCGTCGGAGCCCTGATGCCAAGTGCATCGGAAGATCCGCTATTTGTGGGGCTCAATCGCCTCGTCGTCGAAGGATTTGGACTTCCGCCATGCCGTCGTTTCGAAAAGTGTTCGGGCGGTCTCATCAACGATACATACGACGGCGATGGCATTTGGATCGTTCAACGCGTCAATCCGATATTTGGGGCAGGCGTCAACGACGATATCGCCGCTCTCGTGCCACTGCTACAGATCAAAGGCATTCCCGTGCCACAGCTATGCCGTAGCAAAACGGGACAATATGCGATCGAGGGCAAAGATTACGGCCTTGCCGCGGGGAATTATCGCATCATGACGAAACTCACAGGCGTCGCGCATGCCCGCGTCGACGATATCGCCAAAATACGCGCACTAGCGCAGATGTTAGCGGCATTTCACACGGCACTCGATGGCGTTTCGCATCGATTCGTCCATACGCGCCCAGCAGTGCACGATTTTTATCGACACAAACGCGCTCTAACCGAGGCTTTGGCGACGAAGCGCGAGCACCGATATAGCGCAGAAATCGAAGCTTTGCGATGTGCGATGGAGAGATGCGAAAAATCGATCCCCATCGACGACATTTGCAACGGTCGAACTCGAAGAATTATCCACGGCGACCCAAAGATATCGAATTTTCTGTTTTCAGAAGCAAAAGAAACAGAACATTGTTCGATAACGGGCGTCATCGATCTCGACACAATGGCTCGGTCACTCGTCTGTTACGACGTGGGGGATGCGATTCGATCGTGGTGTAATCCTCGAAAAGAAGACGAGGAACCCGAATATAATTCGGAATTTGCTCGCGAGACGCTTGGAGAATACGAAGAATCGGCGCATTGTCTCGATCGCGAAGAGCGCTCAATGCTCGCGTTTTCGCCAGCATATATTGCGCTCGAGCTCGCGATGCGCTTTGCGCGCGATGCGCTTTGCGAAGATTATTTTGGATTTGACCCAGAAATCGGCCATGCCGAACACAGCGCGCGCCGCGCTCGAGCCATGCTCGGGCTATGTGCACAAATGCTTGCGGCGCAAACGCGAGAAATATAGCGCACCAGAAATCGCCCAGATTATCGGCGAATCCATGGAGAGCCAGTGCGCAGGACTCGAAGAAGTGGATTTTCATGGGATTTGGGCATGATTGACGAAGGGCGGAATCGCGATCGTAGAGATAAAAGAATAAAGCACCGGCGATCGAATAATCGATTGACGCCGTTTTGTCGTTTCGTTATAAGGGCGCCGCCTCAATTTGGGAGACTGTTACCGGGCGGTTTCTCAACAGTTCAGATGGGTGTCTGGATGTCCGCAATATGGGGCTGACTGCCGGATTTTAAGGAATGCGAAAATGGCTGCAAAGCGACCTGCAAAGATTTCGACGACGAAGAAAGTCGTCTACAAGAAGAAATGCCCTGCCTGCATGGCAAAAGGTACGGAATCCGAGATGGGCATCATCAAAATGGTAAGACATTCCAAACCAAGCGGAATGTTTTGGGTTTGCCCAAAATGCAATTGCGAAGTTTCAACGAAAATCTAATCCGCTAGGGGGAATCAATGGATACGAATACGACGACAAATGTAGCAGAGCAGAAGACATCAGTTCGTGGCGGTTTCCGTCGCGCCAAGCGCAAAGCATGCCCCTTCAAATCGGATGCTGCGCTCACGATCGATTACAAAGACGTTCAATTGCTCAAGCGCTTCCTCTCCCCGCGCGGCAAAATTTTGCCTTCGCGCATCACGGGTGTTTCTGCACGTTTCCAACGCAAACTCGCTCGCGCGATTAAACGTGCCCGTCACATCGCCCTTTTGCCCTATCAAGCCGAAGATTAATCGGTTAGTGGTGCATTAGTTTGCATTAAATGCGAAAGCCGCTCGTTTCTTATATAGATCGAGCGGCTTTTTTTATTTGCTTCGCGTGATGCCAAATATCGTTTTAGCAAAGCGCGAATTTGATTTATAGTCATTAGCGTCTCGGTTGGCGTTCTACTCATGCAATAAGGAGACAACATGCGAACAATCGAACTACAAGAATTGATGCGAGGAACAGAGTTTGTCAACGTGCGAAGTTGCTTGGAATCGGGGGGAATCGTATGTCTTCCGTGTCGTTCGAGCTATCGAATTTTGGCAGACTTGACCAATCCCAAAGCCGTAAATGCCCTTTTGTTTTCGAAACATCGCACGGCGAAAGCCCCATCCCTCGTCTTTATCCCGAACTACGACGCGCTCAAAACCGTGGCGACCAATATTCCTTCGAAGGCGAAAGTACTCGCCAAGGCATTGTGGCCCGGCGAATTGACGATTCGATTTTCGCCGAACGAGGAAACCATCCCGACGCCGATCCTCAAACATCTCACGAAATCGGGCGGCAAAATCGGCGTTCGCGTGCCGTCTGAACCATGGCTTTTGCGCCTCTTGAGAGAGTTCGATCGTCCCCTGCTCGTCTCGAGTGCAAATCGCGAGCGAAAAAATGGGGCTTCGTCGCCAGCGATGATCCAGAAGAATTTCATTTCGCACGTGAGCATTTTTGTCACTGCAGGAGATATCCCGCAGAGCTTGCCATCGACCGTTATCGATTTTGCCGATGGCGAACCCATTATCAAGCGCATTGGATCGATTTCGGAGGCAAAAATCGAAGCGCTTTTGGCTAACGAATAACGCATTCTAGTCGACCCCCATCCCGCCACAGCCTGGCGGGTTTTTTGTCGAAAGAATGCGCATTTTTCGAGATGATACAATTTGATTAATTTGATACATTTGTAAATAACAATATTGTTATGCAATAATATGTAAAAGTGTAAAAAGAACTTGCGTCGTCTAGAGAGTATGCGTATAAGGCGCATCGCTCCTTGCTCCTCGGGCAATTTCAGGTGAAATTGGGCCACCCGGGCAGCCGAATCAGTACCATAGGGAGAGCATAATGGCCTTACTCGTACAACATCCCAAGACAGTCCGTGAATACGAGACAGTATTCATTCTTCGCTCCGACGTTCTCGACGACGAACGAGCGAAAGTTCTCAACCGTTTGACGGGAATCATCGAAAAGCTCGATGGTCACCTCCTCATGCAAGAAGAATGGGGCAAACGCAAACTCGCCTATAAAATCCAGAAGAGCGCATACGGAATTTATTATTATTTCCGTTATCTCGGTTTCAACGACATGGTAGCGGAAATCGAACGCAATTTGCGCATTCTCGAACCTGTCATCAAGTACATGACGGTGAAACTCGGCGACGATGTCGATGTCGAGAAGCGCAAAGCCGAAGCCGTGAATGAAGGTAGCTGTGCGCCGAAAGATACGGCCGATTACTCGGGCGTTGAAATTGACGACGAAGACCTCGACGAACTCGTTGACGACGAATAATAGGAGATTCAGCAATGCGCGTAATTCTAAAAGAAGACGTTGCTCACGTTGGCAACATGGGTGATATCGTCAAGGTTTCTGACGGTTATGGTCGCAATTATTTGATTCCTCAAGGTCTTGCCGAACTCGCCACCGAAGAGCGTGCTAAAGCATTTGCTCATCAAAAAGCGATGATCGAGCACAAAAAAGCCAAATTGCACAAAGAGGCCGAAGATCTTAAGGTCAAAGTCGATGGCACAGTTGTCAAATTGGTTCGCGCTGGCGTCAAAGACGACACGCGTATCCATGGTTCGGTCACGAATCGCGACGTTGCCGATGCCTTGGCTGCGATGGATATCGTCGTCGACAAACGCAAAATCGATATGCAACCGATTCGCGAATTGGGCGAGCACGAAGTTGCCGTTAAACTCGTTCACGACGTCATCGCCACGGTGAAAGTCGTCGTCGTTGCCGAATAAATTGGTTCGATAGCGTATTTCAAGCCGTTACACTTACGTGTAGCGGCTTTTTTTTGTATTTATCGAACATTTCGCACATCTTTACGCTCCTTCTGCATCGTGTAGCTCGCGAAGTTTATCGAGCGACAATCCCGTCGCTTTGGCGATGTCGTCCATCGACATGCCCATAGCCATTAGCTTTTTAGCAATGCTCTCTTTTTCCAGATTCTCCCCGATGGAGATGCCCTCTTTCTTTCCGATGGAGATGCCCTCTTTCTTTCCGATGGAGATGCCTTCTTTTTTTCCTTTTGAAATGAGGTTGGCATTGTATTTATCGAACATTTCGCACATTTTTACGCTCCTTCTGGATCGTGTAGCTCGCGAAGTTTATTGAGCGACAATCCCGTCGCTTTGGCGATGTCGTCCATCGACATGCCCATAGCCATCAGCTTTTTCGCAATGTTCTCTTTTTCCAAATTCTCCCCGATGGAGATGCCCTCTTTCTTTCCTTCTTTCTTTCCCTTTGAAATGAGGTTGGCATTGTATTTATCGAACATTTCGCACATCTTTACGCTCCTTCCGCTAGTGGCAAATTCGCATTTCGTATCGTCAAACCATGAGTTCCCCGTGATTTCTTTGAGCAAATCGATGACTTCGACGATATGCGTGAATTCGTCATCGGGCCAGTCATCTAATTCACCTAATCGAAACTTTCTCAAGCATATCGCTAGCGACTTCATATCGCCCGAAAGGCATTCGATTTCTCTCGGTTTGAGCCACGCTAATTCGATAATGGGAACGGAATAATCGTTAAAAAACTTCTTCCATGCCGTAGGAACATCGACGATATCGCGCAATCGCCTCGGTCCGCTCCATCGCTTAGTATATCCAAAATAGACGACTGCCGTAAACACGGGTGCAATTTTTCCTCGATTCTTTGTCTGCGCCAAGAGACGTTGATATGCAAGGCCATCGTAGCATATCACACGCCCGAGCATCGTCGGATCTTCGACCGTTTGGTTTTCGATCCCCACCAAAGCGAGGTTTAAGCCAGCGTCATTGCGATAATACTTCATAATATCGCGCATTCGATTAAAAGGCGTTCGTTTCGGAATGTCGACGTATTCTGTCGGTGCATCTTCGAGATAATCGGGATCGATTGCCGGCGTTGAGCTTTTGAAAATGAGTGCATTCCAAAACGTCGCAAAAACGTCGTTGTAATTAAAGAAGTGCTTTTCGCGCATATCTTTATCGTGCATATTTCCTCCTCTTTGAAACGCATTGCATGCGAAGAAAGCGAGCCTCCTTGCTCGCTTTTGTGCTCTGTTCATCGGTCTGGTCAAATAAACGTCGATTTGCACGAAGTGTTGCAGAACAATCCATCATTGGACGACGCAATCAGCCATTGAATGGCCAATTGCGTCTGTATTTCCTAGACACTATGCCGAGTCGTGGGCGTTGTTCAATTCGGCATTTCCTCCATTCTCGTCCGATTTCGGCGTTTGTTCGCGGCGTTTTGAGCTCAAGAAGACGACGCGATCGGCGATGATGGCGTGAGTTTTGATCGACACTCCGTCTTTTTCGTAGGTTTGAATATCGATTCTCCCCTCGACGCAGCACAAATCCCCTTTGCGTAAATACTTGTGACATAACTGAGCTTGACGACCAAATGCGCGAATTCGATGCCATTGAATCGATTCATTCCCATTGACGATGCTCGTATTGCACATCGAAAAATTGGCAAAATCGACTTTATCTGGGCTCGATTTGAGCTCGGGGTCTTGTCCAAGCCGCCCGATGATGATGGTCTTGTTGAATCCCGTAGAGCGAGATTTCTTTTCGGACTTCTTCTCGACGACCGTTTCGGCTGGCTGTTCACATTTCGTTTCGTTGTTTTTTTGGTCTTGATTCTTTTTCATGGCTTCCTCTCGTTTTGATTAAAATTCGTAATGAGTCGAAAAAATGTCTTTTGAGACCGAAGCGGTCCCCGTGTCGGAATCGTCGTCATTTTGCTTTTGACTAATCACTTGGTGGATCTCTCATCTGAACTCCTGTTGTTGCGATAGCTAGAACATCGCCATAGGCTTGAATCCAAGCAGGCAGACCTATGGCTAAAAAAAAAAATGAGCAATTCTTTAGGAAGGAGTGGTTTGAGCGCACACGTATATATTGGGGCACTCGATTATCGATTTTTAAAAAAAAGAGAATTATCTCGTACTTTTTGTTTTTCTCTTTCAGAACGATTCAGATCATAGGCACGGAGTGTAGTTTCATGGTATGATCGAAAAAGAACTCGGCGTTAAATGTAGTATGAGTCGTTGATCGCTCGTCATGGCGTTGAATGGTGATGAGTGATGACAATGAGGCGGAGGTAGCAATATGGATATTCAGAACAAGCACGAAACGCTAAACGAAGAACGAGGCGGATATGAATCGTATCGGAGAGATGGTGCTACGAGAACAAATGCCAATGACACTAAAAGGCACGAGGCAGAGCTAGCCCTCGAACGCGACATCGTCATGACGGAATACAAGACCGATCGCGATGTCATCCTGAAGGCCATAAAAGAAAGCATCAAGAGGCGCGATTACGACGATGCACAAGCCTTCATCCATAAGTATCGATTTGCCGCCAAAACCGACGATGATTTCTCGATATTGGCCAAATTGTTGGCTCAAAAACTAGAAACACAGCAAAAGATCGAGAAGATCCAAACGGTCATCGATGCTACCGACGACAGCGACACGACAGCTCTCATCGCCTTGAACGAGCGGATATTGCGCATCGATCCCGATCACCAAGAGGCTAAAGCCGCGCTACGAGCACTAAGGGGCGACGACGAAATCGACAGCAACAAGAAGTCGAGGAGAAAAAAACGGAATCGCTACGACGACGATCTCCCCGCTCCCAACTGCATATCTCCGCACGCAGCCACCATTATGCTCACGTTGGCGACTGTGTTCTTCGAGTTTTGGGGGTTGGGTATGTTAGTGGCGAGTGTAAGTGGAGGCACTTTTCCGACGATCACCGCATTGGGCACGATTGGGATCTATGGCTACCTCTTTATTCCATACAGCAAAAACACCCATAGCCTGACCCTTGGGAAATTCTTTACTCGCATTCTCATCGCTATATTCGTTTTCATAGTCTTTTGCCTTGTTTTGGGTACAGCAATTTGATCACGCTTGAGCTCAATTGTGTCGCGCTCACAATCCACAAAAACGCGTGACAACAATTCCGCCAATGGCAATGCTCGCGCCTGCGAGGGCATATTTTATCCATGGATGCGCATCTTTAGGACAAAGGGCGAGCTTGTTCCAAAGGTATTGGAAATTCATGCAAGCTCCTATGGCCGACGATGCGAGAACTATCCATGCGACGTTTCGTGGATTTGCCTCCGATGACAAAAGGCCGAAGAGGATACATATTCCAATCGCCATGACGGCCATGCGAGCTATCGAAGAAGCGAGTCGTCGTCGTTCACCTCCGACGCTGATGAGAATGCCTTCGATAGCACTGAAGGCGAAAAATGGAATGCTGAAGCACAAATTGCGAGCAATCTCAACCGATTCCTGCCACGCAGAACTGTAGACCTTTGGAATGAGCCCCATTGCAGGAAATGCAATTCCAATGATAGCTAGGGAAACAAAAAACAATACTCCAACGATTTTAATGAATAAAGTTTTGAATTTTTCCAAATCATCTTGGAGTTTTGCAAACGTGGCAAAAAAGACGTTTGTCGCCGTTCCGGTGATAGATTGAACGGGAATTGTCGACAGTTGTTGCCCTTGTGAATAAAACCCGAGCATCGAAGGCGTGAGAAATATCGACAAAAGAAATGTGTCGAGCCGGTTCGCCAACTGCGCAATGGTAATGTTCCCAAGTTGGAACATGCTGAAACTGAACAATTGTCGCAAGTCACTCCACGACAAAGCAAAGCCAGGGACATATTGAATGCTTAGCGTTGAAACAAGCCAACGAATGATGCGTTGAACGACGAGAGCGATTGGCACGCAAAGCCATGTATAGCCGAATATGGCTAGGAGAAGAGCAGTCGCACTAAATGCGATTTCGCCGATGAGATCGCGAATAGCGAGGCTCGTAAACCGAAGTTCTCGTTGCAGAAGGGCATTGGGAACGATGGCAAAGACGCTAAAAGGTATTGCAAAAGCGCTAATGACGAGAATGATCGGCGGAAATGAGAAGACATGAGCGATGGGATCGGCGAACGCGATCATCGCGCCCGATCCGACGACAGAAATCATCAAGATGAACGTCAATACGCTCTGATACATGCGCACGGTGCATGTCTTTTCTTTGATCAACGCCGTGCCAAAGCCAAAGTCGATGATGGCAATGCCAAAATTGATGATTGCCAAAATGACGGCATTCCAACCGATTTCGGCAGGTGTGAGCCATAGGGGCAAGAGGCATATCGTGACAAATCGCAGTCCCATGGCAAATACCTTCGCCGTCATGCTGGCGGCTAGGGCATGTATGATCGTCTTGATCCAATTCATCGCGTCGTGTAGCGGTATTCGAAACTATCGGGACGATGGATGATGGCATCTAGATTATCGCGGATCTCGGCGCCGACGCGCGACGAACCTTCGAGAAGGAGTTCTTCGAGCAAGGTGTCGGTTTTCTTTTTGGGGTAGACGAGTGTGTGGTTGCCCGTCATGTGTGCAATTTCTTTGAGACCTTGAATGGCCGAATAAAATCCGCCGATTTCGTCGATGAGTCCAAGTTCCTTCGCTTCGCGCCCCGTCCAAACGCGACCATCGGCAATGGCCGCGATTTCGTCGTGGGTCTTATGACGCGCCTCGGCGACGTGAGAAACGAATTGATCGAAGATTTCGAGGCCGAGTTTTGTGAAATAGGCGCGATCGGCATCGTCGAAAGAGCGATAAGGCGAGCCTGCGTCTTTGAGTGCGCCAGTCTTGACGGTGTGAACTTTGATCTTAAAAAACGACAAGACGTCTTGGAGATCCATGACTTGGCTGATGACGCCGATAGACCCCGTGAGAGTTCCCGCGTTGGCGTAGATCTTTGGCCCCGCACATGCGACGTAATAGCCACCGCTTGCGGCCATGTCGCCCATCGAAATGACGATGGGCTTCGTGACACCGCGTATTGCCTCGACCATTTCTTGACTTGCCGAAACGGAACCGCCGGGCGAATCGATTCGAACCAAGATGGCTTTAATGTCGTCGTCGTCTTGGAATTTTTGCAACACCTTTACGGTCGAATCGGCAGTCGCAATCGTGCCTCGTATTTCTACGACGCCAATGCCGTTTTCGACGGGCGTATCTTGCGAGATGGCAGCCCCTAACGAGCCGGCCACCATGAGTACGATAAAGAAAAAGAAGATGAGAATTCCGATTAGGGCGATGATACCGCCGCGATCGGAGCGAACCTCTTGGGAACAATTATCGCTCACGATTCCTCCTAGTGACGCAACTCGTGCTTTGCGCGTCGATGGATAGGCGAAAAATACAGAAAAAGAGACTCCATGCGCCGAGTCTCTTTTTCTGTTCGTCTTTGCTACCCACCGTGGTGCATAGGGACTCCTGTCCGCGACGAATGGCGGAATGTTGGCGGATCATCCATAACCCTAGGCAGCTCCGTGCCGACCAACATTCCTATTTTGCACTGCGCAACTCCCTATTTCAGTGCAGCAGTCATCCATGACCATGACACCGATGATTTTTGAAAATCACTCGGCACGCCATCAAAAATGAATCATTTTCGGCGCTGGATCAAGGAAATTCTTGACACATAAAGCCAAAAATTGAAATACAATGATAATATTTTGATACACTTAGTCCAATGTATCAAATCGAAAGCCTAAGGAGCGTTGAAATCGATTTTTGCGTAGACTTGCTTGATGATGGGATTCGACGTCAGGAAAACGCCGTTTTGAACGGCTTCTTGAGCTTCGTTCCATCGTTCAGCACTCCAGAGTTCGACATGCCCGCGTTGCCCGACCCATACGACTTCTTTGTTGAGGGCGGCGAAAGATTTGAGTCGCGCCGGTAACAAGATGCGTCCTTGGACATCGAGCGTGCAATCGAACGCGCCTGCGCCAAAATACCGATCGAGCAGATCGGCATCTTCGCAGGGCAGAGCGTCGTAGCGACGAGCGAAATCGTCGAACCCTTCGGGCGAGAAGACGAAAAGTTGATTCGAGAGGCCGTTTGTGACGACGAGTTCCATTCCGACATAATCGCTCTGTATTCCGAGCATGCCTTCGCGGAATTTCTTAGGAACGGCAACGCGTCCCTTGGAGTCCATCGCGTATTCATATGTGCCTCTGAAATGAATTCCCACAACTCCACCGCAAAAAAGGATTCAACCCCCACTTGCGTGTTCCTTTTACCCACTTTTCCCCACCGACGTCAACATGTGATTTTTGACATCGACATTCTTTTGTGTAGAGCCTTGTTTTTAGTCGATAAATTGCCGCTAAAAACAGAGTGGGGATGCCGCCCTATCGCAAACGACGATCGTTTTTGAGCCTTGGAACCCCATCAACGACGGCGCGAAGCGCCCCAAAGCCCGTATTGCCCAACGGGCAATAGGGCGCCTCAAAAGCCCGTATTGCCCAACGGGCAATAGGGCGCCCCAAAAGCCCGTATTGCCCCAACGGGCAATAGGGCGCCCCAGCTGGGCGTATGCGCGCAGTGAAACGAGCACATAGCCCAGCCGCGAGCGTATCGCCCTAGGGCGAAAGCTCGCGCGACGAGAACTATGCCAACGGAGAATGTGGCGAAGATGGGCGAATTAAATTCGAAATTAGAAGGCGTTTCCGATACTAAATTCGAAAACGACGTTATCTTCGTTCTTTTTGGGGTTCAAGGGGAAGCCCCATTCGAAGCGCAGTAGGCCCATGGGGGAGAGCCATCGGAAGCCGAAGCCCATGGAGGAGCGCATGACGGAGTCGAGTTCTTCGTCGGATTTGGCGAACCAGTCGATTTTGAGGGAGAGGTCTTGGTCTTCGTTGTAGGCGTTGCCCATGTCGAAGAAGACGACGCCCGAGATGTTCATCGCTTTGAGGATGGGGATTTCGAGTTCGGCGTTGAAGACGATTTCTTTGTTGCCGCCGATTTCGAAGTTGGTGATGGTCGATGAGGGGTCGGTGAGGTTGGACGTGTAGGCGCGCGAGGGGCCGAGGCTGGAGCGACTGAAGCCGCGGACGGAGTTGGGGCCGCCGACGAAGAAGCGTTCGAAGATGGGGACTTCTTTGTTGGGGGCGTTCCAGTTGGCGATGTAGCCCATTTCGAGGTTGAATTTGAGGACGATGTCCCAGAAGATGGGCCAGTAAGCGCGAGCGCGGCCTAGGAAGCGGATGTATTCGTTTTGCGACCCGAGGTATTCATCGGCGATGTCGATAGAGCCTTGGAGCATGAAGCCCTTTGTCGGCATGAGGCGGTTGTTGCGCTTGTCCCAGGTGAGTGTGGCGTTGATGGCGCTCGTGAGGCCGCCGTTGAGGATGGAACCGAGGCTGCGTTGTTTTGTGCCAAAGGAACCGGTCGAGACGTCGACGTTTTCGAGTGTGTAGGTGAGGTCGAGGACGAGGTCGCGCGTGAATGGGTAGCCGAAGCCTAGGGTGCCGCCGTAGGAATCGCGCGTGAAGTCGGTGTAGACGTATTCGTAATTGAAGACGGAGAAGCGGAAACGCCACTTCGAATCGAGGAAGTAGGGATCGAAGAATTGGACGTTGAAGAGTTGGCGCAATTTGGAGATCGTCGCTTGAGCGGCGAGGAAGTGGCCGCGCCCGAGGAAGTTATCGTAGGAGATTTGGAGCGTACCGATGAATGATTCGGAGGACGAGAAGCCGGCGCCGATTTGGAATTGACCGGTGGAACGCTCGGTGACGTCGACGAGGATGTCGATGGTGTTTTTGGTCTTCGATTCTTGCGTCGTGACCGAGACTTTTTCGAAGTATCCGGTGCGTTGGATCGATGCTTCGCTGTTTCGGACGCGCGAACCGTGGTAGGGTTGCCCTTCTTGGACGAGGATTTCGCGTCGGATGACCTTGTCTTCGGTTTTCATGTTTCCGGTGATGAGAATTTTGCCGATGGTGACGGGTTCACCGGGGTTGATATCGTATGAGATATCGATCGTATTGGGCTCGAGACCGGCGCGTCGGCGCGGCTCGACTTGGGCATAAGCGTAGCCTTTATCGCCGTAATAATCTTGGATTTTTTTGACGTCGTCGAAGAGTTGGGAGAGTTTGAAGCCTTGGCCTTTTTCGAGGGAGATGAGTTTTTGGACTTCGTCATCGTCGTCGAGCGTTTCGCCCATGATATCGACGTTTCCGATCGTCGTGTAATCGCCTTCTTCGACGGTGAGGGTGATATACATGGCGCTTCGGTCTTCGGAGAGCTGGATTTGGCTATCGGTGACATGGGCGTCGGGATAGCCGTTTTCGGAATACCAAGCGGCGACGCGTTGCAAATCGCGCTTAAATTCTTCTTGTTTGAATTGGCCAGCGCCCGAGAGCATGCCGAGGAGCGATTTTTCGCGCGTGAAGATATGGGCTTTAATATCGTCGTCGCTGAGCGCTTGATTGCCCAAGATCGTGATGCGTTTGACTTTGACTTTATCGTATTCGCGGATTTTGAAGACGACGTCTTTGTCGCCGTCTTCGCGGTCGCGGATCTCGGGGTTGACTTCGGCGAGGAAGAAGCCTTCGTCGTCGTAATGTCGCTTAATTTTTTCGGCGTTGTCGTTAATTTTATCGATATCGAGAGGCGACGCCTCGCGGAGGTCGATTTTTTTCTGCAAATCGTCGGTACCGATTTCGTCGTTCCCAGCAAAAGAAATCGTCGCGATCGACGGTTTTTCTTTGAAGTAATAGGTGAGGACGTTTTTGCCATCGATTCGGTCGAAATCGACTTGAATATCGTCGTAGAGCTTCATGCGATAGAGTCGTTTGACGTCTTCGCTGACGACGTCGAGCGACAAAGGCGCATTTGTCTTCTGTTTAATATAGTAGAGCAAGTCTTCGTCGGCGTTTCGACGATTGCCCGATAAGACGATGAGATCGACGACTTCGCCATCGCTTTTTGGGAAGAGCGTCGTCTGTGCCGTTGCTTCGTAGATGGGGCATAGAGGCGCCCCAATTGCAGACAAGATCAGCGCCAGTCGGAGGAGAAATCGGTTACGCATTCGGAGTTTCCTTTTGGCGTGAATCGGTCGATTGCGGGAGATTTGGCGAGTTTTCTACCGCATGGAGTTCTTGACTAGAGTGGGATTGCGCGGGTTCGTCGCTCGCACTTTTTTCGTCGCTCGTATTTTTTGGGGCTACTGTAGCGATTTCTTGGCTAGAGTGGTGTAGCGAGGTTTCGTCGCTCACGCTTTTTTCGTCGCTCGCACTTTTTTTGGCTACCGCAACGATTTCTTGGCTAGAGTGGGATTGCGTGGTTTCGTCGCTCGCACTTTTTTTGGCTACTGTAGCGATTTCTTGGCCAGAATTGGAACGCGCGGTTTCTGAGCTCGCGCCCTGTTCATCGCATTTGTATGCAGTTGCTTGCTCGATGAGCGCTGAATTGCCGTGTTCGATTTTGACGTTTTTATCTTCGGACGTATAGAGCTCGGCATATTGCGCATCGGTGAGTAGGCGTCCATCGGCCATGATGAGGCGCGTGGGCATGCGGCGAGCGAGTATTTCGTCGTGCGTGACGATGACGACGGTGAGCCCGAGGGTTTGATTGAGTTCGTTAAAGAGTTGATGAATGCCGCTGCCCGTCTTTTGGTCGAGGTTTCCGGTGGGTTCATCGGCCAAGAGGATCGACGGCTTCATCATGAGCGCTCGCGCCAACGCGACGCGTTGTTGCTCGCCCCCCGAGAGCTCGCCCGGTTTATGGCTCCCCCGATTGGCAAGCCCTACGCGTTCGAGGAGCTCCTGCGCACGAGCTTTTGCTTGGGCATGCGACTCCCGATGAATGAGGGCCGGCATCATGACGTTTTCGATCGCCGTAAACTCGCTCAGGAGATGGTGAAATTGGAACATGAGCCCGATGTGTTCGTTGCGAAAGCGCGCCAGTTGTGAGGGCGTGAGGGCGAAGATATCTTGATTTCCGAAGAGTATTCTGCCAGAGGTCGGTTTATCGAGGGTGGCTAGCAGATGCATAAAAGTCGATTTTCCGGCGCCCGAACGGCCGCGAATGCTGACCATCGCAGCGGGTTCGAGCACGAGGTCGATACCCTTGAGCACTTCGAGCGTCCGCCCTTCGTGGAAGAACTCCTTTTTGAGTCCTTCGACGCGAATTTCGACGGGGGTTGATTTGTCTGCTTTAATCATGGCGTAAGGTCATGCTCCTAGATAGGAAACGGTGGGATGATCGGAAACCGACCATAGCGCCCCGATCTATTACATTGTGCGATAGAGCGTCAAGAAAGACGCAACGGTTTATGACGCCTATTCGCAACGCAAACCCGAAACGGGATCGAGCTTGACCGCCATTCGGCTCGGCAAAACGGTCGCCAAAAGGCTAATCGCTATCGATGCCGCACAAATCACGACGACTTCGAACGCATTGACCGTGACGGGGATTTGCGTGATGTAGTGGACATTGCCCGGCATCTTGATGCCGAGTTGAGCGATGATGACGCACAGCCCGAGCCCCAAGATGAGCCCGATCGCCGTGCCAAGCCCGCCAATAATGGCACCTTGGACGACGAACATGCGCACGATGCTCGAATCGCGCGCGCCCATGGCCTTGAAAATGGCGATTTCTCGCGCTTTTTCGATGACCATCATAATGAGGAGGCACAATATATTGAACGAAGCGACGAGAATAATCGACGTCAAGATGACGAACATGGCGACTTTCTCAAGCATAATGGCGCCAAATAAGCTCGAATTGAGCGTGAGCCAATCGTCGACTTGGACATTCGGATAGTCTTTGAGCTTTTCGCGCAACGCATCTCGCACTTGTTTGCTATCTTCGAGACGCGAACATTTGACGTCGATCCCCGTCACGGCATTCCCAATGCCCAAGAACGCCTGCGCATCGGCTAACGATATATAAGCCATCTTCGCATCGTATTCGAACATGCCACTATAATACGAACCGACGACTTTGAATGGCCGACTTTTGGGCAAATTCCCCGCCGGCCCGATATCGCCCGATGGACTCATGATGTTGAGTTCGCCACCCAAATACAACGTGAGATTATTTTTGAGCTCTCGCCCCAATATTATGGCGCCGACGCGGCGGCTCGAATCGGATCCATCGAGCCCGGGCATGGCCTTCATCGTTCGCGTGCGCTTGTTTTGCGGCAATAAAACGGCATTGGGCTCGCGGTCGTATTGGGTTGCGCCCGCCTGCGCATCGCCAATCGCCGCCGGCTGCCGCGCCGTAGGCGACGATTCTGAATCGACCCAACGATCTTCGCCTATCGCTGCCAATAATTCGGGCGATAAATCGCCATCAGTCGCATCGTTGCCCACATCTGCCGCGCTACGCCGCCCCGGCATGGGGGCTATCGGATCGACATCGGGCAAATCATAGATATCGCCATCAGTCGCATTGTGGCTCACATCTGCCGCGCTACGCCGCCCCGGCATGGGCGCTATCGGATCGACATCGGGCAAATCATAGATATCGCCATTTTTCGCCAAGTCATCGGCGTTGTGTTCGGCATTCTGGGGGCTGTTGGCGTTGTGTTCGGCATTCTGGGGGCTGTTGGCGTCGCCTACGACCGTCTCGGGGGCGGTTTCGACACCGGCGGGCAACTCGATTTCTTGCGATCCTTTGGCAATCCAAGCCCCATGCTTATCGCCCGCAAATGCAATCGCCGCACGTGCGCCAGCTTGTTCGAGCCGATCGACTTTTTCATCGGTCAAACCGCCATCTTCGGTATCGCTTTGAATCGAAAGCGTTCCGCGCTGGACGACGCTCCCAACCATCGAAATCGACGGCAAAGCATCGGGATCTTCGAGATATTCGAGCTTGCCCTCTTCGATATAATTGCCCAACTTCGTCGTCGTCACGATTTCGCGATAATCGATGCCACGCAATATCGCCGCTTGCAAATTCGTCGGCGAATTGAGCATGACTTCGGCCTCGACATAGCCATTTGCCCCCTCGACGCGATCTGTTTCGAGCGCTATCGCCCGGATTTCTTCGTAGTTTTCGATATACCCATCTTTCGCACTGATGACGACATGCGCCTTGGAACCGGTTATTTTTTCGCGAAAATCGGCTTCAAAACCGCCCATCACGCTCAAAACGACGATGAGCGCCATCACGCCAACGGCAACGCCGCCAACGCTAATCAGCGTAATCACGCTTAACATGTTCCGATCGCGCTTCGCCATCAAGTAGCGGATGCCGACGAAATCTTCGAATACCATGAAATCCTCTTATGGATGCGTCTATTGGCAACGCACGACGATACCAAACGACCTAGCCCCCCACGCGCCTACGACAATCGGTTTGCGTGTATGGAGCACACGCCAAGCGCACGCAACGTTTTTTTCGCTTTTTCGCGCCTTTTTCGCTCTTACACGCCCTTTTCGCCCAAACGCCCTATATGACGCGCCCAAACGCCCTATATGACGCGCCCAAACGCCCGAACAACGCCGCCGCCAGCCGCATTTTCGCCCCCAAGCGCAAAAATTCGCGTGCTCAAAATCAAAAAAAAGGATGACCCAAAAGCCATCCTTCCAATGAGACATGACAGAATCGAACTGTCGACAAACAGATTAAAAGTCTGCTGCTCTAC
>ERZ1026772.594-NODE-594-length-25037-cov-8.021335_pt1 | contig 25037 bp, 27 predicted proteins | sample MGYA00380124_ERZ1026772 | MGnify/ENA primary metagenome ERZ1026772 (study PRJEB33269, sample SAMEA4719760) | human gut metagenome | biome: human-associated habitat; feature: organic feature; material: feces | place: Cameroon | collected 2013-10 ...
GCACTTCATGACGCTCTGGGGTATTTATGGGTCAAAAATTCCGTAGAAGCCGAGAAAAAGAGAAAAGCGGATATAGCGCAGGCAAATGCCAGGTTTCAAGCAGCCGTGAATGCAAAATGGGACTATGTGTATGCTACGAAATATTGGGGCACCACAGAACTTGGCTACTTCACCACAGCTCGGCCTGGTTATCCTTATAGATTGCATTGGTTTCCCAAAGATGAGTTTATTGCAATTCTTAAAAGAAGCGGTAATCCTGGTTTCCAAGGTCTTTGGTGGAATCCGAAATTTGGGAATATGGAAGACTACTTTTCCGAAGCTAAGCTTGAATATGTGCGGAGGTCGATGAAACCTTTCTTAATGAGAGGTAGTCGCGGAGATCTTCCCGATCTTCCTTATGAAAAGCGCGAAGATGTTGTTAAGGAAATTATGGAAGGCACGCTACCTCGAACGGAATTTGACGACGGAAGAATGTGGGAATAAAAAGAGAGTAGATTCAAGCGTCATTTGGTCGGGAATCATTGTGGAAAACTGAATAGCGTCCTCGCTCCCTGTATTTTCACAGGGAGCCTTTTCTTATCCTCCAAAGTTTTCCCATTTATTACCAGTTGACTTGACAATCCGCCTTCCGTATAATAGAATCATGAAATGCGAACTGATGTTCGCGTAACTTCGTTGAAAGTTGGGTGGCCATACCAATTTTTCATAGTTGTTTTTGTTTCTTTTGCTACAATTTCATTTTTGAGGAGGGAACACTATGACTCAGGAAATCGTTCTGAAAAATCCCACTTCTCTGCATGAGCATCCCCGCAATCAGGAATTTTTTGATGACATCACTGGTTCCAAGTGGGAAGAGTTCAAAACCTCCATTGCTCAGATGGGTGTCATGAACCCGCTGATCGTCACCGAAGATGATACAGTTATCAGCGGCTGGCAGCGTACCCGCGCCGCGTTGGAGCTGGGCATGGAAAATGTGCCCTGCATCGTCCGGCAGTTCGAAAGCGAGGATGAAATTCTCCGTTGCCTCATTGAGACCAACATCCGCCAGCGCGGGCGCATCGACTCCAACCATTTCAAGCAGGCCGCCATCATTGGGGAAATGGAGCGGCTGTACAAAATCGGGAAGCGCGGCGGCGACCGGCACAGTGAAGCATTCAAACAGACAAAAGCTGGAGTGAATGGCAGTGTCACCAATCAGGATGATCTGGCCGATATGATGGGTCTTTCCCCTGAACACATGCGGCGCATCAAATCCCTGCTTGCCATCACCCCGGAACTTCGGGAACTGGCCGAAGCGAACGATACGCCCATGGGTCTGCTTATCAGTATTGCGAAAACGATGGACGCGGAAGCGCAAAAGGAAATGGTCTCCCAGCTCGGCGTTTTCCAGCAGGAAGTGGATTCGCAGGTCAATAAAAAGATCAAGGACTTTTTGCTCAAAGCTCAGTCCGAAAAGCAGCAGCAGACGGAAGCTCTGATGGCGCAGTCCTCTGAAAACCAGCGGTTGAAAGAAGAACTAACCTCTGTCAAGAACAAGGCCGAACGTGCGCAGGCTCTTCTGAATGACCGCCCCGATGAAATGCAAAAACTGGATGAGGCCAGCCGCGTTTTGTTCGATCAGCTGACGCAATCTAATCAGGAAGTGGAGGAAGCCAAGGCCGAAGTTGTAGCGCTGAAAAAGCAGAAAGAGGAATTGGAGCAGAGCTGCGTTCCTTCGCAGGAGTATGAAGAAACCACCCGCCAGCTGAAAGAAGCTCAGGAAAAGCTCACGGCGGCGCAGGGCGAAATTGACCGCCTTCATAAGCGCTACGAGGGCTTGCCTGCCAGCTTCTGCGATACGCTGGGCATCGTTCGCCAGATGCTGAAGCCCTTCCTCGCCGTCAGCCGGGAAACATGGGGCACGTTCCCGATGGAAGACCAGATCAAAATCACCCGCGAGCTGAACTCCACTGTGTCGCTGCTCAACCCGTTGATGGGGGCGGCCTGATGGAAAAGTGCGCCATGGTTACGCGGGACGCGGATGGCATTGTCGTGAGACAAGGCTTCCCTTCCGTCCGCGCTATGAAATATAACGCCGCTCATACCAAAGATCGGGTACTGTACTGGTGGGCAGAACTCAACGAATTCAAGGAGGCTCAAGATGGAGAATCAAATGAGAACTGATACGGAAGCCCTGCAGGAGGCTCAGAAAACCTTCGCTAAAGTTCAGGAAGACGCGCTGCTGAATATGCCCATGTGGATGCGCCTGAATTGGGCGCTCAACGCTGTCGGGCAGATTTACAACCAGCGTCCCGAGCTTGTGCCAGATATTGATTGGGATAAGGTGAACCGCCTGCTGGCAGAAAATGTGAGTGAGTACGATTTCAACCTGATGGACGCTCCCATTCAATCGTTGGATGAACTGTGCCATGCGCGGGAATCCTGCATTCAAGCCAGCGTCCTTGGCGGCTCATGGCAGCGGCACGTCTGCAAAGATTGTGGCCATACGTTCTTCATGGACTACAACGAAGTGATGTTCTTTGAGCGAAATCAGCTCCGCGTCCCCAAACGCTGTCCCGAATGCCGTGCCGCCCGAAAAGAAAGGAAGAACGCCTATGCAGTGGACTGTCATTACTGAAAACTCTCCCATGCCAGCCAGTTGGCAGGTGGTGCTGGTAACGGTGGAGCTGGTTTCCGAACAAAAGGAGCGGGCGCTGCACACAGACTTCGGCGTGTATATGCCTGCGCCCACTCGCCGAAAAACCGTGCCCAGCGCCAATGGAAAAGGCTCTTTCGTTCTGAGTTTGCTGACCTGTTTCGACACTCGCGTTCTTACCCGCGTTGTTGCATGGGCTCCTAAGCCAGAGCCCTGCGACCCGAAAATGATTCCACAAAAATTTGAAAAAGAGGGTTGACTTCAGTCTCAACTTGAGTTATGATTCCCTCACTTGGTAAACTACCTTCTTTCTTCAAGGGCGCAAGCGTATCGCTTCGCCCTTTCTCTACAACTTCTCAAAGCGAGGTAAAATGAAATGATCTCTCAGGAATCTAAAAGAAAGAACTGGTATCGTTGGTCGGTCGATCATGATCCGCAGTGTATGCAGCTTGCTTTCAAAGACATGTTCTATGACGATGAGAGAGGAGAGTGCCGCATGGATCTGCTGGTGGAGGAGCGGGCACACGCAGGGGAAAGTTGTTATTTCACCGATTTTCGTTCCGTAATCGACTCCGAGGCGGCTGGCTATGGCTTCCACTATGCAGACCGAAATTATGCTGTCTGGGAAGAAGTCGTTGTTCCCAACTGGCGGGAAAATCGAGACCAGACCATTTGCAAGGTCATGCCCTATGCAGTCTATTCCTACCGGGAACGCGCCGATAAGAGCGGACCCGAGGTCTATATTCCCACCGTGGTCTGCGAGACGATCACCGGCCCCAACGGCGAACAGCGAAAAGTCTTCTTCCCGGAAAACGAACGAGACCGCCTGGCAGACTTTACCAAGGAATATTTTGGCGAATAACTCAACGGACGCAGTAATGCGTCCTTTTCTTATTTGAAAAAGGAGGATGCTCCACGAAAGTAAAATGCCGCGATTGCGTTCACTGCGATCAGCTTCTGATGAAATGCTTCCCCGAAAGTCCGGAGTGTCGTTCTTCTTATGACTTGACCCAGGAAAATCTGGACATACCGGGCAGATGTGATTTCTTCTGCTCCTTCTCGGCTTTTTCCGACTCAAACGAAAAAGTGCCTTCTCAAAAATAACCCTGCCGGTTCCGTCCGGCACGTGGAAAGATGGCAGAGCGGCTTAATGCACCGGCCTTGAAATCCGGCGAGGGCGAAACCTCCGTGGGTTCAAATCCCACTCTTTCCACCAGCCGCACAGGCGGCCAATTCATGTTCCTCCAATGACCGCGCAGGTAAATTGCCTGCGTGGTTTTCTTTTGCCCAAAAAGGAGTGATTCCCCATGAAAGCCGGGCGGCTCCGGCGAAAACGCAGCAAACGAATTTTCCAACCAACTCAATCTAAAGGAGATGAAACCCAGAGAATGCAGAATTCCATGGTTCAGGCCAAGACGGAAAACGGATTCCGAATTTTTGAAAACCCTTCATTTGGTCAGATTCGAACGCGGATGAAAGATGGCGAGCCCTGGTTCGTGGCGGCGGATGTATGCAAAGCGTTAGAAATCGACCCGACTGCTACTCGCCGTTTGGATAATGACGAAAAGAATACCCTGCGTTTAACGCAGGGAACTTCCGGCAACCCGAATGTGACGATTGTCAATGAACCCGGTCTTTACTCTCTCGTCCTCGGTTCTCGTAAACCGGAAGCGAAAGAATTCAAGCGTTGGATCACTCATGAAGTTATCCCCACCATCCGTAAGACTGGCGGCTACGTCGCCAACGAAGACGCATTTCTTCAAACCTATCTCCCTTATGCAGACGAAAATACCAAAGCGCTGTTCCGCGTAACGCTGGCGACCATCAACGATCAGAACCGCAAGATTGCCCAGCAGCAAGAGAAAATCGCCCTTGACGCTCCAAAGGTTCATTTCGCCAACAGTGTGGAAAGCAGCCAGACCAGCATTCTAATCGGCACCATGGCCAAACTTCTCAAGCAGAACGGCGTGAACACCGGCGAAAAGCGGCTATTTCAGCAGCTCCGCCATGACGGCTTCCTGTGTGATAAAGGTAAGCGTCATAACGTTCCCACTCAGAAGTCCATGGAGATGGGGCTGTTTGATATGACTGAGCGCACGTTCTCTTCTCCCTCTGGCGAAACGAAAATTTCTGTTACTACCAAAGTCACGGGAAAAGGCCAGACCTATTTTCTTAACCGCTATGCGGGGAAGGCCGTGACAGCACCGTAAGGAGGCCCACGAGGATGCTCCGAAAACTGTGGCTATTTCTGCGCTCCTTCTTTCGCCCGGAGGTCATTGAACCGCTGGATCTGGACGCTTACTGCGCTTCCCTGAAAGAAGAAGCGGCGCATTGGAAACAAACCGATCCCCTGACAGACTCGCTTCTCTTTTCCTATGATGACGAGCCGCTGCTTTCCTCCCGCTGGGATGACGAAAATTTTTATCGCACCTGCGTGGAGGAATACGAGCAGCTGGTTTGCGACGCGGAAAACGAATGGCAGTGGGACGAAAAATGGAAGTCCGCTGAACACTATGTGGATTCCTGCTACCCGGAACTTTATCAGGAATTACTGAATTTGATTTGAAAAGGAGACTTTAATGATGACTGAGGTTAACAAGACGATCCTGCGGCAGGCGCTGAATAAGGTACACATGGAAGGCTATGTCAAGAAGATGGAACTGGAGTCCAAGGTCAGTCAGGAGGGCAAGACCTCCATTCGCGGCTCTGTGACCATCATGACCGCTCCCGGCGAAGATCATGTGGTCAATGTGTTCGTGCCGCAGCTGACGAAGGATAACAAGATCAATAAGGCGTACACGGGAATGCAGACGGTGATGAGCGAGTTTGTTTCCATGGCTTCTCTCATGCAGGGCGGCAAGGATCAGCAGCAGGCCATGGCTGAATGCACCAAGGTGCGCGTCACGAGCGGTCAGCTCTCCAAGAACGAATATGCCGGTCAGAACGATCAGCTGGTGTCCCGTTCCAGCATTACCTCCAACTTCTTTTCTTCCATTAAAGAGGGCGATGAATTTACGCCCGGCACCCGCTTTGAAATTGAGGGCTATATCGCCAAGATTCAGGATGAAATGAAGGATGATGAAGATACTGGCCGCAAGCTGGTGCATCTGATCGTCCCCATCTTCGGCGGCAGGGTGCTGCCCATGGATTTTGTGGTTGAAAAAGATCTGGCCGGTGATTTTGAAAACGGCTATGAAGAAGGCCAAACTGCTCACTTCAATGGCGAGATCATTGACGTTGCTATCGTGTCCTCTTCCAATCGCGGCGGCTTTGGCCGTGCCAATGAAGAACGCACCTTTGTTCATGAGTGGCGCATTATGGGCGGCGATCCCGCTTACGCCGAAAATGATTTTCGTTCCTATTCCACCGAAGCAATTCGCGCCGCTATGACCGTCCGGGAAACGGAAACCATTCCCGCCATTATGGCTCGCAAAAACAATAACGCCGCCGCTCCTGCCGCTCCTGCTGTGACCGCCGCTCAGGCCAGCGGTTTCCGCATTTAAGGGGGTGAACCAATATGGGATTCGATTTTGCACATCCTCCGGTTTCTCAGATCAGCAGCGACCTTGACGGCGTGGCCATCCTTCTTTGGGGCGCTAACGGCACCGGTAAAACGCCTCTCGCCTGCGGTATGTCCAAGCCTTACTACGCAGCATTCGAAGGCGGTCTGACAGGTATTCAGGGCATTCCTTATGCTCCCATGAAAAACTGGAAGGACTTTCTCCAGTTTGTGAAATGGTGTACCTCTCCGGCAACGACTGAGGAAGCTCATAAAATTGCGCAGACCATCATTCTGGACACGGTGGACGTCATGGCCGACTATTGCATCGACTATACCTGCAGCCAGCTCGGCATTTCCAGTCTGGGTGCGAAAAAGCTCGGAGCAGATGGCAAGCAGGATTTCAGCGTGAATGGCTATACCGAATATAGCCGGGAGTTCAAACGGGCGACCCGCGCTCTGCGCAACGCGGGTTTCACGCTGGTGTATATTGCTCACGACGGCGGCACCCGCGAAGACACCGACCCCAAGACTCATGCCCGGTATCAGAAAATGTACCCCTCCGGCGATAAGAGGGCGATTGAGCCCATCTGTAACGATGTGGATATTATCGGCTATATGCAGGCTTCTCCGTTGGATGATAAGGGCTACCCTCAGTTTTCCAACATTTATTTTGCTCCCAACAATCAGTATCATACCCGCTCCCGTTACCCGGAAATCGTGCCTTACATTGAGCACGTTACCCCTCAGTCTCTGGCGGACGCGATCATTGAAGCCAAGCGCAAGGAACTGGCCAAGCAGGGCGCGAAGGGTGTGACCTTTGAGGAACAGCAGGCTCCCTTCACCACGGACGAGCCTAAGATGCCCTTTAACGAGCTGGTGGATAAGATCGGCCTGTATGCCGCGCAGCTCAACAGCTCCGGTCGGGTGGACGAGTACCGGGACATCGTAAAGGATCGCTGGGGTGCTGAAAAGTATGTATCTGACGCGACCGAAGCCCAGCGTCCCGTTCTGGAAATGATCCTCTTTGATCTGGAAGATCTGCTAAAGAACAAGCCGGTCACGGCGGCCTGACGCTTTATGCGGGGAGGGCTTCTCCTCCCCGCTGCTTTCTCAAAGGAGGAATCCATGCCCCAATATGATCTCTATTGTCTCTGCCTGTGCTTCACGTTTTGCTGCATGGTGTGTGCTGCGTGGAAGAAGCGGGGGCCGTGGGTATGAATTGCGTCAAATGCGGTCTGCCCATCGTCCCGGCCACGCTGGCCGTCAAGTTTCGCGGCAAGGCATACCATCCTGAATGCATGGAGGCAGTCAAGGATTCGGTTAAGACCAAAGAAACAAAGAAGGCGCAGAAGATCAACGATCCCTCTCTGGGGGAGTTGAAAAAGTATCTCTGCCACCTGTTTCAGTTGAAAGAGCTTACGCCCCTGCTGGAAAAACAAATTGGAGAGCTTTCCCATAAGTATTCCTATCAGGAATTGCTTCTGACCCTGCGCTATTTCTTTGACCTGTCCGAAGGAACCGTTGACCCTGAACGTCCGCCTACCATCGGCATCGTGCCCTATGTGCATGACGAAGCCATGCGCTACTGGGCGCAGGCGCAGGCCGCTCAGCAGCAGTCCGAACTTCCGCAGGCGGCGGACATCCTTTACCAGTTCACCCCTTCTTCGGCCACCAACCCATGCCGCTATGGCATGGAGGATCTGTAAAGCGTGGTGATGAGTTATCAAAAAAGACTATCCGATCAAAGACAAGTACGCCATCATGAACGTGCTGGCAGGCATCATCAAAGACCCGATGGTGCTCATGGACGACCATTATTCTCTCGTGCCGGATGACTTCCCAGAGCGTTTTCATCGCATCGTCTTCGGCGCTTTGGAGCATGTCATTCGCGGCGGTGCCAAAAACGTAGACGCACTGGTGGTGGACGATTACCTGCAATCCTACAAAGATCAGTACAAGGTCTTCACCGATAATAACGGCGTCGCCTATATCAACTCCGTCATGGAGCTGACCAGCGATAAGAACTTCGCCTACTTCTACAATCGTTTGAAAAAAGCATCCTTGCTGAACCAGCTGTCCCAGCAGGGCTTTGATATTTCCGAGTATTACGATCCCACCGTTATCTCCATGACGGACGCGGATAAAACCCAAAGCAATCTGGATTCGGTTTCTCTCGAACAGATTCTGGAACATTATGAAATCAAGCTGGGCAATATCAAGGACGCTTTTGGCGAATCACAGGGTCGCCACGGTGTGCAGGCTGGCGATAAGATGAAGGAGCTAAAAGAGGAGTTAAAGGAAAAGCCCGAGATCGGCGCACCCATGAACTCCGCCAAAATGACCACCATCTGCCGTGGCAGACGGCTGAAAAAATTCTATTTGAAGACGGCTCCAAGCGGTTTAGGGAAAAGCAGACTCTCCCTCGCCGATGCCTGTCTCGTTTCCATCCCCAAACGTTACGATCTGGAGCGGAAGCGCTGGGTCAAAACCGGCTGTCAGGAACCTACCCTGTTTATTACGACCGAGTTGGAAATTGAAGAAGTCCAGACCATGATTCAGGCTTACGTTTCCGGCGTGCCGGAGGAACACATTTTGGACGGCAAGTACGAACCGGGCGAAGAAGCCCGTGTGGACAAAGCCATTTCCGTTATTCAGGAAGCGCCGCTCTGGATCGAGCATGTCCCCGATTTTAATGTGGATGACATTGAGAACGTCATCAAGGAATACAAGCTCAAACACCAGATCGCCTACTGCTTTTTCGATTATATTTTCACCTCCATCAAGATTTTGACCGAGGTCGCTACCAAAGCGCGGGGCGTTAAGCTCCGGGAGGATAACGTTCTGGTCATGTTCTCCGACCGATTGAAGGGCATCTGCAATAAACTCAACGTCCACATTGACACGTCCACACAGGTCAGTGGCGATTGGAAAAACGCCAAAGATCCGGACGCTTCCCTCATTCGCGGCGCGAAGGGCATTGCCGATAAGGTGGACGTAGGGTATGTGGTGCTGGAACCGACCCAAAAGGATCTGGAGGCCGTGAAATCCATTTTGGCCGCTAATGGCCAGGCTTTCGGGCAGAAGCCCAATCTGATCTTTCATGTGTTCAAGCTCCGCCGAGGGAAATTGAACCACGTGAAGGTGTTCGTTCATTTTGATTTTTCGACTTTGCGCACCACGGACATGTTCGTCACAGACCGTAATTACCAGCTGCTGTCGGTGGATAACACCAGCGTTGAAATGCTGTTGGACCAGACGGACGTATCGGAGGAAGCCGCAAAGACGGACGGCAAGGCAACCCTAAAATGGTAAATTGTAAAGGAGAGATTCGATGAGTTCTATCCGGGTTAACAGTGGTACGCTGACTTTTACTCCCATCCCCTCTAAGAAGTATTACGCTCTGGTCACGTTCCCCAATGACACAAAACATCCCGGCAAGAAGTACGTTTTCGGCTTTGATGCTTTCGTGGGGATGCATCCTGTGGAAGCGTGGTACAAACTGCTCGATGAATACGACATTGCGGTTCAGACCCGTGAAGGCGGCCCCATGGATGCGCAGCTGAAGGATATCGTTACTGCCTGCTGTGCTTTTGATGAAGAAGCGCCAGAGCTTACTCCCGATCAGGCTATGGTCGAAGCCTACGGTGCAGTGCTCCCCATCAGGCCCATCTTTGGCATCGCCTATCATAGCAAAAAGAAGTCGAACCGCAAGGAAATCCCGCTGAACGAAATAGCTGTTCCTTTTTGGTTCTGGAAGAGCCCTCCGGCTGCTGCCAAGTTTGCCGAACACTATGAATCCTTTGTCGCAGCCTCTAAGAAACGTAAAAATTTTGGTGAGCCTATTCTTCCCGGCACTTTGAAGGTGCGGCAGATCGAAACTGGCTACCTTCTGACGGACGGGTTTTGTACCTATCTTCTCTATCGCGCCTTTGGCTGGGACAAAGTGATCGTTGAGGTCGTCAACAAATAAAAGGAGGCTGAGCCAGTGGAAAAACTCACCCCCGACGAAGCCAGCATCCTCCGCCGTGTTTTGGAACACGAACTGAACCTATGGCATGGTATTCTGGAGTCTGATTCGCAGCTGGATAATGGCATGGAGGCGGCAGACCGGCAGCACGTGGATGCGCTGCATTCCATCTGGAAGAAAAATGGGCTTTAAGATGAACGCCCTGCAAACCAAGCGGGATTTCACTCCCGAAGAAATCACCCGTCTTGTCACGGCGCTGGGCAGCAGCCCACCCCGCGCTTCTCCGGGCGGTGGTCTTATCTTTCAGACCATCTGCCATAACCCGCCTCACACCGGCAGCGAGAAGCTGTATTACTACCCTGACTCCAGCCTGTTTCATTGCTATACCCACTGTGCGGATAGCTTTGACATTTATGAGCTTATCATGCGCTCCCGGCACTGCTCCTTTCGGGAGGCGTTGTCCTTTGTTCAGCAAACGTTGGGCATTACCATGGAGCGCAAGATCGGCTTCGAAACCCGAACCATTGACGACTGGTCGCTGTTAGAGCGCTATGGCCGCATCAAGCAGGCACAGGCCATCACTGCCCCGGAGGATCAGCTCATCCTCCCTCCTCATCTGATCGACTTATACCCTCCCGCCTGCCCGGTCGCATGGCAGAAAGAGGGGATAACCGAAGAAGCTACCAGGCGCTTCCAGATTCGGGCGGACGCTTCGCGAGACGAGATCATCATCCCGCATTACAACGCGGATGGCCAGCTCGTCGGCATTCGTTCCCGGTCTTTTGACCCGGAAGTCGTGGCGGCAGGCAATAAGTATATGCCAACCCGTCTGGAAGGACGGGACTTCCGTCACGCGCTGAAATACAATCTGTACGGCCTGAACGTGGTCGGGCAGGCCGTTCGCCGCACCGGTAAGATCGTGCTGGCCGAAGCGGAGAAATCCGTCCTGCAGTCCTACAGTTACTACGGGGATAGCAGCTTTACAGTGGCAGTGTGCGGTTCCAATATCTCTAACTACCAGCGAAACCTTGTACTGTCCTATGGCGTTCGGGAGGTCTTTCTGGCCTTTGACAAGGAGTATCACGAAGCCTATACCGAGGAATCCGACCGTTACTCCGACAAAATCATCAAGCTCGCCAGCCTGTTTACGCCCTACGCCAATGTGTATGTGCTTTGGGACGTGGACGGGCTGCTGGATTATCAGGACAGCCCCTTTGACAAAGGCCGGGAAACACTGGAGCAACTCATGAAGAACAAATTTGAAATTGATACGGAAACCTGAAAGGAGTGTTTTGCATGGAAGAATTGATTCGCCGTATTGAAAATTTGAAGGATCGTATCCAGCACACGTTTGATGAGCAGTGGAGCCATATGGCAAATTCGACTGATCCTGCTGCGCTGATGAATGCGCTGAATGGTCACATCGCGCTCATGATGGAGGTGCTGGCCGCCATCCATGGCGTGGCAAACGAGGCCCAGAAGCTGCTGACCGAAGGAGAGGCAGATGACGAAGCGTGATGAGCAGGAGCTTGTGCAGCTCCTGCTCCTTTTTGCCAAAGATACCGCAGATACTGGGCTTTCTCAGGCGGCTTTAGCGGTCGCTCATCGACTTCAAGATTATTTTGAAAGGAAAGCAAAAGAATCATGACCTCTAAACAGAAAAAGGTTGTTTTAGACGTTTTGGGTTGGGTTTGGCTGATCCTGTTCCTTTTCATCCTCTTTCTGGTGCTTGTAGCTTCAACGGCTAGGGCAGAAACTTACTACGTTACCGCGAACGGCGGCTTGAATCTCCGCTGGGAGCCCAATAAGCGCTCCCGGGTTGAAGCTGTGGCCGAGCTGGGCGAGGAGCTGGAGGTCATTGCGCTGAACGGCCAGTGGGCTACCGTGCAGTGGGGTGCTGATACGCTTTATTGCAGTATCTCCTATCTATCACAGCAGGAGCCATCCCAGATGAATGGTCAGGGCAAGATTGTCAGCAATGGCCGCGTGGCACTTCGTGATCTGCCGGACGGTAAACGGATCGGCTGGATGCGTAATGGCAACAAGATTTCCGTCAGCGGCGTGATAGACGGCTGGTGCCGAACAGAGAAGGGCTATGTTGCCCAGGAGTATGTTGAAATGGAGGAGGACTATGGAGAACATTCTTAAAATTCTCAACGCGCTTCTTAAAATAAAAGGCCGACTGAAAGCGTTGGCTCGTGAACAGGGCGGAGAACAGCTGGATGAGCTCATTTCTCAATGTGAAGACGCAATCGCTCAGTTGGAAGAAGTTGACCACACCTGTCGAAAGTACGTGCTGGCCGCAGGACAATTTAAGGGAAAAGCCGAGGCATATCAGCAAATGGCCGAATTGCTTGCCTCCCAGCTTTCGACTCTCGCCTCCCCGTTTTATCAAAGGGCATGGCGATGTGACTGCGACTCTGACGATACCGCAATTCAGATGACAGAGGAAGATGCCCATGACGAATGAAGAACGCTGGTCTTTTTTCAGCCAGGAATTGAACTATATTTCCAATACCAGTATCCGGCAGTTTGCCCGCTTTCTGCTGACGAAGGTGCCGGAGTGGTTTTTCCATGTACCTGCCAGCAGCACGGGCAAATATCATCCCGGCTACGCTCTGGGCGAGGGCGGACTGGTGCGACATACCAAAGCGGCCATTGGCATTTACCATGCGCTGGCCGACGCAGAGATCCCGCTTTTCTATCTGCATGATACGCCCTTTGGCGGCAGCGCTGCCACGGAACTGGACGATGCCTGCTATCTGGCGCTGATGTTCCACGACTGCATGAAACTGGGCATGGGCGCTAATCCTCAGCATACGGTTCACGAGCATCCCCTGCTGGCCGCTGAATTTATGGAAGCGGAGCTGCGGGAGTTCCTTCATGAGCATGATTTTGATATGAACGATGCCATCATCGTGCAGGAGGCCGAACGCGCCATCCGTTCCCACATGGGCAAATGGAACATGAGCAAGTATTCCTCCGCCATTCTGCCTACGCCCATGATGGGCGACTGGGTGGCCAAGCTGGTGCATCTATGCGATCTGCTGGCCAGCCGAAAGCAAATTGAGTATCAGTTTGAGGTGATGAGATGAGTCTGAATCTGGAGCTTATGGAACAGGCGACCATGGGCGGCCCCTTTGAAGACATGTCCATGCTGTGTGAAATCTTCCGGCAGATCGCCAACGCCAAAGGCAAAGAAAAAGAGCGGGTGCTTCGGGATGTGGTCGGCCATTACGGTCATCGTTTTGACCACTATCTGTGCTATCAGTTCAGTCCCTATATCATTTTCCATCTGGGCAAGGGCAAACTGCAAAAGCCTCTCCTGCGGCGGGTGCCTGAGAAAGACTGGCCGCTTTTTGATTCTCTGGATGATGCCTGCTGGGCATTGATGGGCGCTCCTGCTGTCAATGATGATCTTTTGCTGAAGGTTCAGGCCACCCATGAAGAAGTGGCCAGACAGTATGGCAGTCCTCTGGCTCAGTTCTTCTATGATTTTCTTACCAAGTCCATCAAGATTGGCATCACCGCCAAGACCATCAATAAGGTCTGCGGCACGGAGCTGATCCCCGAGTTTAACTGTATGTTGGCGCAGAAGTATTTCGATAAGCCGGAGCTGGTAGACGGTTCGCGCAGCTTCACCATTACTCAAAAGTTGGATGGCTCCCGAATGCTCTGCATCATTCAGGGCGACCAGGTTTCCTTCTTTTCCCGCCAAGGCCAGCCCATTGAAGGGCTGGTGGAGGTGGAACAAGACGTCCGCACGCTGGTTGCCTCTCAGCCCATGTATAAGGACGGCGTCGTGCTGGACGGCGAACTGCTGGTAGACGACGCTTTTATTCTGGAACCGTGGTATCTGGATCATCTGGATGAACTTCATCCCCAAAACACCAGCGCTGAGGATTATAAGCGGGGGCAAAAAATTTCCCGCTCTGACGGCGAGAAGCATGGCCTCGCCTATTACGTTTTTGACACTCTGTCTCTGCCTCATTTTCAGGAGGGCGCATCCTTGTACAGCTACGGATTCCGCCGTGCCCAACTGGAACAGTGGTTTGGTGTGGCCATCATGCCGAAGCTCCCTCATCTCCGGCTGCTGCCGGTGCTGGAAAACTCCAAAGACCCTGCTGACATTCTCACTCACCTGAACGCCGTCCGCTCTCTCCATCTGGAAGGCGTGATGATAAATTTTGACGATGCGCCTTATGTCTGTAAGCGCACCTCGAATCTTTTGAAGGTCAAGGTCATGCAGGACTGCGATCTGGTGATCTCCGGTTTTGAGGAAGGTCAGGGCGCTAACGCCGGTACGCTGGGCGCTGTGCTGGTGGATTATAAGGGCAACACCGTAGGCGTTGGTTCCGGTTTTACCAAAGAGCAGCGGGATTTCTTCTGGCAGAATCAGGATTCGCTGCTGGGGCGGGTCATCACCGTCCAGTATTTTGAGGAAACGACGGATGCCAAGGGTGTTCCTTCCCTGCGCTTCCCCGTTTTCCGAGAGCTGCGGGAGGAAGGGAAGGAGGCCAGTCTGTTCTGATGCTCCCTGAGTATACGCATTACAAATACCTTGATCGTCGGGAGATGGGCAGTCTGCTCTATAACGAGCATAACCCGCCCATCTGCCTCCGCAATCAGATTGTTTACTGCAATCGTCACCAGTACCCGGTGCTGGTGCCTCCTGCCGGTATCTGCTTTCACTGCGGACAGAACGTATTCTCTAATGTCCACGATTTGAACAGAGATCAGACCCACCACAACGGCCCCGTGCTTTCCATCGGCTACACGCAGGAGGAAGCACGGGAAACCTATATCACCGCCTGCCCCCATTGTGGGGAGGAGTTTTGAGGAGGATTTATGAATTTTTTTGATCTTTTTAAGGTGGACGACGGCTCTTGGATGGATGATCCGCTGGAAAGGGCGGACTACATTCGAAGGCAAAAGAAGAGCATCCGCTCGCTTATATGTAATTTAATTCTAGCTATTGTTAATCTTGCTGTTCTGGCTTGTCATCTTTACCGTCTTTTTTGGATGAAATAGTGGCAGTTTTATCGTCTAAACCCCGCAACAGCCCCAACAATTCCTGCAATGGCTCCAATGATGCCAATGAGCAGATCAATTCGGTCTCTTTTGTCCAACGCATCATCGCGCTTCACTGTTTCCTTTGCGTTGTTGGTGCAAACGGAATAAAGGCTGCATGGCTCTGGCAAATTGACAATCCCTTCGCGCAAATCCCACTCATTTCCGCTTGCCCCAAGCGCCTTTAATAACCCTTGCTGCGTCAGTTCAAGCAACTCTTTGGGCGCGGCAATTTCTCCAAATTTCTTTTCAAGCTCATCCCAACGAACGCCCTTCTTACCAGCTTTCAAAATATGCTTCAACATTTTTCTTTGTGAGTATGTGATTTCAACCATGTACAGTCCTTCTTTCCTTTTTTTCACATTGTACCATATTTTGAAAGGAACGTGATCCTCATTTCCGATCTCGCTGTTAAAAACTACAGTTACTCCGCCCTGTCGCAGTTCAAGAACTGCCCCAGGGCTTTTTACTTCAAGTACATCGAGGGCCATTATCCCAACGAAAGCTCGCTGGCCCTTTCCCTTGGCTCTCTGCTCCATAAGGCGAAGGAGTTGATCTCGCTGGATCTGATTGCCGGGAAGAAACCCGACTACGCCGCCATCATGCGCATGGTCATGGAGACCGGTTGGGAGGGGCAGGAGAAATCCTCCAAGACCAAGACGGAGAAGCTGGACTCCGTGCAGGTGCTGCGGGAGCGTTATCCTGATGAATGGGCGGAACCCGATAATAAAAGCGGTATGACGTATGATGCGAAACTGCATCTTTTTGAAACTCATCTGCCTGATGAGGAGGCAGATTCCGTTTGGCATGCTATCGCCGTGGAACTGCCCTTTGATCTGGCTCTGGACGGGCAGACCGTTCCCGTTGTTGATAAAGAGACCGGCGAAGTCGAGGAGCGCCCTGTTCACATCAAGGGCGTGATCGACAAGATTGAACAGAATGATCTTGGCCAGCTCCGCATTGTGGACTATAAGTCCTCCAAGAAGGTCTTTGAGGGAGCTGACCTCAAAACGCCCTTGCAGATGTACATTTATCATCTGGCCTGCCAGACGCTCTTTCCCGACCGGGAGATCGTCGAGCATCTGTATGACTTCATGCTGCTGGGGCAGACCCAGATCGGCGGTTCCTCCGGTTGGCTCGCACGGGCAGAAAAGAAACTGAACCATATTCTGGACAGCATCCGTTCCTCCTCTCTTTCCGGCCAGTGGGAGCCAAAGCCTACGCCGCTCTGTCACTGGTGCGCCTACTGTCCCACCAACGAGAATGCAGTAGAGTTCAAAAACCTGTGTCAGTTCTACAGTTTCTGGACTCCCACAGCAAAAACTTTCGAGGTCGCCCAGAAGTGGAGCCCGGAAGCCGAGCGCCGTCAGCAGCAGTTCAATGGTTTCAGGTGGTGACGGCATGAACGAACCGGTTCTTTATCAGGGCGACTGTCTCTCCGTTCTTCCCTCGCTTCCTCATGGCCTTGTTGATCTGGTGCTTTGCGATCCACCTTATGGCTGCACCGCCCGGAACCGCTGGGACGCTGTAATTCCCTTTGAACCAATGTGGCAGGCGCTTCTCCCGCTAGTGAAGCCCACTGCCCCTATGATCTTCTTTGGCTCCGGGCGCTTTACGGCAGAGCTGATCCTGTCCCGGCCAAAGCTGTACCGCTATTCTCTCGTCTGGCAGAAGACCACGCCCACCGGCTTCCTGAACGCTAACCGAATGCCGCTCCGTTCTCACGAGGACATTGTGGTTTTTTATCAAAAACCGCCTGTCTATCACCCCCAAAAAACGCAGGGGCATGAGCGCAAGGTTTCCTCCGCCCAGCATAAACGAGGCTGCAAGCAGTCCACCGATTATGGCGAGTACGGCCTGCATTCCTATGACAGTACCGAGCGTTTCCCGACCTCTGTTTTAACCTTTCCTACGGACAAGCAGAAGGAGGCCCTGCATCCCACTCAAAAGCCGGTGGCGTTGCTGGAGTGGCTCATCCGCTCCTACACCAATGAGGGCGATACGGTGCTGGATCTCTGCATGGGCTCCGGCTCCACGGGCGTAGCTGCCCTTCATACAGGGCGGCACTTTATCGGTATTGAAAAAGACCCCGATTACTTTCATATCGCGGCGCAGCGTCTCAGCAGCGCAAAAGGAGGTGCCGCTTGACCGAATATGATCCCAAGGCCGCCAGCCAGCGTCAGGCGCTTTTCTGCCAAAAGCATAACTATCCCATGTACGCGCCGAAAAGCGGCCTCTGTTGGTATTGCGGGAAGAACATCTACTTTGGTTATGAGCACAACAATTTCTCTTATTCTGTGCAGGCAGCGGGCGAACAGCTGATTACCGGCTGCCCCTACTGCCATCACAGTTATTGCGATTAAGGAGAATGCTATGAAGAAAGTATCTTTTGTTTGTGATTGCTGCGGGCGCACGGTCGATAACAGCACGCTACACGCACTGGTGCGTTTCAAACAGTGCTATCCTCTTTGCCATCATCCCGCATGGCACAAGGTTGATATTTGTCACTGCTGTCTGGCTGAAATTGGAGAGAAGGTTCGTAAAATGAACGCGCAAAAAGGAGAATCTGCATGAATCAATATTATGTCTGGCCGGATTACGCCACCCAAACCCTGAACGTGGCCAAAATCGTTTACGAGAATCAGTCCTATTATGTAGCTCGACGCAATGGGGACGACAGGCTGCTCTGCATCCGCCGTCAATATCTTCCTCATGCCAACGATGCCGCATGGCGTCCCCATGAAACCGGCAACGGCCTTGGCTGGAATGTGGACTGGACGCTGCATCTGGATGCCGCTGTGGTCAAGGGCAAGAAGGAGCTGGCCGCTTGCCGGGAAAAATGGCGGTTGAAATTCAATCAAGTGGCGCTGAGTGCCGCTAAAAGCCGGATTAACGTTGCCAAAAGCCGCATCGTAGAGCTGGAACAGGAGCTTGCCGAGCAGCGCAATCTTCTGCGGCTGGATTCAGAAGCGCTGCTCAATCAGCTTGGGTCGGAAGGAGCGCTGGATGACTGAGTTCGATTTCACCGAGATCCATTGCCATACCGATCAGGGTTCCAATCTTCGCTTCAAGGATTCCACGGTCAAGGTCGAGGCTGGAATCGACTATGCCATCCAGATCGGTCTGAAGGGCGTGGCGATCACCGACCATGAATCTTTGTCCGCCCACATCCGGGCGCTGAATTATGTCAAAAAGCTCAAAGCCAAGGCAGAGGAAAAGGGAGAAGCGTTTGACTTCTCCCTTCTTCTGGGCAATGAGATCTATCTGATCGACCAGACGGAGCAGAAGGACGACTTCAAAGGCCAGCCCGGCACGGATAACTTCTGGCATTTCCTGCTGCTGGCCAAAGACGCGCAGGGCCACCGACAGCTGCGGGAACTGAGCACCCGTGCCTGGCAGCGGGCGTATTCCTACAAGGGCGTTGTTCGTCCTAATACTTTCTATCAGGATATTGAAGAAATCGTCGGCAAGGAGCCCGGTCATCTCATCGCCTCTACTGCCTGCCTTGGCGGACGGCTGGCTCATCTGGTGGCCGCAGGCAATACGCAGGGTGTGATCGACTTCTGCGCCTGGTGCCGCAAGCAGTTTGGCGAAGAAAACTTTTTCATTGAAATGCAATGCGGCGTTACTCCAGAGCAGATTGACTTCAACCAGCGCATTCTCCGCTTTTGCAAGACTTTTGGCTATCCGTGGGTCATTTCCAATGACGTTCACTACTTGTCAAAGGACAAGCGCAAGCTGCATGAAGCCTTCCTCAATTCCAGCGCAGAAGACGAAGCCGCCAGCCGGGAAATGGGCGAGTTTTACGAAAGCACCTATTTCAAAGCCCCCGAAGAAATGATGGAGCGCCTGTCTTATTACGAGAAAAGTGATATTGTTGCAGGTTTCCGTAATTCTGAGCGCATCCGGCAGATGTGTGCGGATGCCGGGGACTACGGTCTGTTCCGTAAAACCATCGTGCCGGAGCGGAAGATGCTCCATCCTCCCGTAGTGCGCGGCACCTTCGCTTCTTATTACAGCGTCTGCCCGAACATTAAAGCACTGGCTGACAGCCCCTATGAGCAGGATCGCTTCTTTTTGCAGGAGTGCGAGAAGGGCCTGGCTGAGAAAAATATCTGCCTGACGGAAGCCATTGCCCGCCGCGTGGACGTGGAAGTGGAGCAGATGCTCAAAATCTCCGACGCGCTGGGCTGCCGCATGTCCGGCTACTATAACCTGATGCAGCGCATTATTGAGATCGCGTGGACGGTTTCTTTTGTGGGCAACGGTCGTGGCAGCTCCTGCGGCTTTTACTGCGCGTATCTGATGAACATCACACAGGTCGATTCCATCAAACACAACCTGCCATGGTGGCGGCATATCCACCAGACCAAGGTAGAACTGGCTGACGTGGACAGCGACTTTTCGCCCTCCAAGCGCCCTCAGATTTTCGAACTGCTCAAACAGGAGTTTGGGTACGACCGCTGTTTGAACATCATCACCTTCCGCTCGGAAACGTTGAAGTCCGCCATTAAGACGGCCTGCCGTGGGCTGGGCATTGACAGCGATACGGCCAATGAGCTTTCCCCGCTGGTTCCCGTCACACGCGGCCATGTATGGACGTGGAGCGAATGCTGCAAGGGCACCGAGGATAACGGCTTTCAGCCTGTTACCGAGCTATTGAACCGTATTCGGCTGTTCCCTATGCTGGAAGAAACCATTCAGGAAATCGAGGGGCTGGTTTCCGGTTCCGGCATCCATGCTAGCGGCTTCTACATCTTTAACAATCCTTATCTGGAACAGGTCAGCATGATGCGGGCACCCAACGGCACGCCCGTTACCTGCTGGGAAATGGCAGATTCGGACGCTGCGGGCTGCCTGAAAGTAGACCTGCTGGTGACGGATGCCGTGGAGAAGATGCAGAAATGCGTGGAGCTGCTGTGCACTGATGGCCTGATGCAGTGGCAGGGCAGCCTGAAGGCTACCTATGATAAATACCTTCATCCCGATGTGCTGAACTATGATAACGCTGACATGTGGGATGAAGCGGGCGAAGGTAAGATCATCGATCTGTTCCAGTTTCAGGGGCCGCTGGGCATTGAAGCCATGCGCAAGATCCGTCCCCGCACCCTGAAACAGCTGGCACTGGCCAGCTCCGTTATGCGTCTCATGGGCAATGAGGACATGGAACCCATGGATCATTACGTCGCCCTGAAAGGCCACCGGGAAAACTGGATCAAGGAAATGCAGGATCATGGCCTGAACGATGAAGAACAGCAGGCGCTCATCTCTCTGCTGGACGAGAACGACGGCTGCTCCATCGAGCAGGAGGACATGATGCGCCTGGTGCTGGATCCTCACATTTCCGGCTTCACCATGCCGGAGTGCAATAAGCTCAGAAAGGGTACCTCCAAAAAAAAGAAAGATATTATCGACGCAGCCCTGAAACGCTATTACGAGAAGGGGCAGCAAATCGGCACCCGGAAGGCGATGCTGGATTATGTTTATACATTTGGCATCAAGCCTCAGCTTGGCTAAAAGGTTGGTCAAGTAAAATTCAGTGAACGCAAGCAAAAGCGGTGTGGGCTTCGGCCTGCTAACGGTGGAACCCTAAACGCATAAGCGCATGGCAACACCGTGCCGAGCTGTTTTACAGCAGGTGTAGAGACTAATGGTACGTTCGAGATTAGCACGGACGGAAGCTCTGAAATGCCGGTCGCAGGAATTTCAGGAAGGAGATTTTATGGGCAAAAAGAAATCTGTTTTTAAGGTACACAAGAAAAGAAAGCCCAATGTTTGTTACATCCAAATAGATTGCGCCATCCACAATTCGGCGCAAATGCTCGCTGAACTTCATAGGCTGGAAGCCGCCGTTCGAGCGGGACGGGAAGCGTTTGAAAACATTGCCAAACTCACGAACAGAGCTCCGGTAATGGATTTTTACTTTAGTGAAGCTGAAGAACCCCAACCAGTTTCGTCCCGCACTCAGGACAACGCTTTGTCTTGACTCCAAAGCCAATGTTGGCCCCGCATTCGGGGCATTTCACTTCAACTGTTTTCTTTTTTAGATGTTTGGTTGCCTTGGTTTGAATTATTTTTAATAGGGCGGGGTCGATTTTAACTTTGTTGCCTGCCATTTCCATCATCCTTTGCATAAAAAGAGTGTGACCTATTTTACCGCTTTTGACCATCTTTTACAAGCCTGCGACCGGCATAAGAGATAGTCCACTCCCGCTGGTGAAACAAACAGCGTTCAAGTACCGGGAAACCGGGGGTATTCAGAATTCCTTTTCCTCCTGTCACACCCTTCCCTACGCGGCCATCGCCCTGCAGGAAATGAATCTGTATCACTTCTACCCTCACATTTACTGGCAGACTGCCGTACTCACCATCAATGCCGGGGCCAATGAAAGCAACGACGATAACGGCGCTACCAACTACGGCAAGATTGCCAAAGCCATCGGCGATATGAAGCATCAGGGCGTGCAGGTAGCGCTCCCGGAGATCACCTCCGCCTCCTTTGGGTTCAAACCGGACGCGACTAATGACCGTATTATCTTCGGTTTGAAAGGCATGGTCGGCATCGGCGATGAGGCGGCACAGCAGGTGGTGGCCAATCGCCCCTATACTTCGCTGGCTGATTTTTATCAGAAGAACATGAGCCTTGGCAATGTGTCGCTGCTGGCGCTGGTCAAGGGCGGCTGTTTTGACTGCTTCGGCCTTACCCGTCAGCAGGCTGCTCAGCAGATGCTTGATTGCATTGCCTTCGCCAAGGTGGAGCCCAAGGCAGCGCTGACGTTCCAGAACTTTCCTGCCATGAAGGCCATGCCGGGCTTCATCCCCAGCCAGATGGATTTTCAGGTCAGCCTGGTTTCCTTTCGCTCCTATATTTTCAAGAAAGAGTTCCTGTTCAGCAATAAGCCTAAAGCCTATAAGCTGGATGATTACGCCGCCCGGTTCTTCGAAAATGAAGCCATTCACTGCTTCACCGAGGGCTTGGAATATGACTATCAGGGCGCTGATTTTATTATCTACCAAGCCAAATTTGAAAAGCGCTATAAGGAACTCATTCAGGAATTGACGGAATGGATGCAGCGGCCTGAAACTTTGGCTGCTTTCAATCAGCGGCTCAATGACGCTTTCTGCGGCGATCTGCGCGATAAATACCTGAAAGGGTCTGCCTCCAAGTGGGAGATGGACAGTCTGTCCTTCTATTACACGGAGCATGAACTATCACACGCCAATTTGGCTCAATATAATGTGTCTCCGTTCGCTTCCATCCCCGAAGACCCCATTGTGCTGGCCGTCAAGGAACGCAAGGATCGTAAGACCGGCGTGGTCAGCACATGGAACCAGTACCAGCTTTTTCGTGTTGCGGGCACGGTGCTGGATCGTGATAACACCAAACACACCATTTCCCTCCTGACCTTGGAGGGCGTGGTCACGGTCAAGTTCTTTGCCGGGAACTTCGCCCATTACAACAAGCAGATCTCCGAAAAGCTCCCCGGTCAGGACAAAAAGACCGTTATTGAAAAGAGCTGGTTCGCTCGCGGCACCAAGCTGCTCATCACCGGCATTCGTCGCGGCGACAACTTTGTGCCTAAGAAATATTCGGACTCCGTATACAACCACACCGTTTGCCTCATTGAAGAAGTGCTGCCAGACGGAAGCCTGCAGCTGAAATTGGATCGAGAAAGGACGGATGACTGATGCCGATTCCCTATGCCACCAAAGGCCGCTTTGATGAGGCTTGCGATAAAGAAATCTTTGGTCTCATCGCCAAAGAGTATGAACGCCAGATGGATCATCTGGAAATGATTGCCTCGGAAAATTATCCCTCTTCTGCCGTTATCACGGCTATGGGCAGCGTGCTTACCGCCAAGTATGCGGAGGGCTATCCCGGCCACCGTTATTATGGCGGCTGCGAGTATGTAGACCAGATTGAGGAGATCGCCCGCTCCCGTGCTTTGCAGATGTTCGGGCTGAATGCGGACGAATGGCACGTCAACGTGCAGCCTCACAGCGGCACACAGGCCAACATGGCCGTCTATGCCGCCATCCTGAAACCGGGCGATAAGGTCATGGGCATGAGCCTTGACGCTGGCGGACATCTGAGCCATGCCAATCCGCAGGGCCTTGCGGGAAAGCTGTACGAGGCGCACCAGTACGGAGTCAGCCCCGAAACGGGTTTGCTGGACTATGAAGAAATTGCCGAACTGGCTCAGAAAGTGCGCCCTAAGCTCATCATCTGCGGTGCTTCGGCCTATCCCCGTACCATTGATTTTGCCAGAATGAGCGAGATTGCCAAAAGCGTGGACGCTTACCTCATGGCGGACATCGCCCATATCGCCGGTCTGATCGTGTCGGGCGATCATCCCAGCCCCTTCCCGTATGCGGACTTTGTAACGACTACTACTCATAAAACGTTACGCGGCCCTCGGGGCGGCATGGTGTTCTGTCGGACGGAGCTTGCCAAGGCACTGGATGTCGCCGTGTTTCCCCGTTTACAGGGCGGGCCTCTGATGCACGTCATCGCCGCCAAGGCCGTCTGCTTTGGCGAAGCCTTGAAGCCGGAGTTCCAATGGTATCAGCATCAGGTGGTCGCTAACGCCAAGGCGCTGGAAGAAACGTTCCGTGGGTACGGTTTGCCTATGGTAACAGGCGGTACGGATAACCACTTACTTCTGCTCAATACGTGGGACAGCGTGGGTCTGACCGGGAAACAGGCGGAAGACACGCTGGCCGAGATCGGTATCACGGTCAACAAAAACTCCCTGCCGAACGATCCGCTTGCCATCTCAAAAACCAGCGGCATCCGTATCGGGACGCCTGCCCTGACTACCCGTGGCATGAAAGAACACGAAATGAAGGAGATCGCCACTATCATTTGCGAAGCGTTTCTCCGGCGTGCAGACGCTCTTCGGGCTGGTTCTGATCTGAAATGGCAGACGGGGAAGGATTTTTATAAAACTCAGGTTCAGGCACTGCTTCAATCGTTTCCCTATCTGTACGCCTACTAAACTAAGGAGGCTTCATGAATTCCAACTATTTGAAAGCGCAGGTTCGGGTTGACCGGATCCTGTTCCCTAAAAATGACCGCGAACCGGGAGGGTGGATCGTGGCCACCTGCGAAGTGGAAGAAGTGCTGGAGGGCGAGCTGGACTGCGATTACATCAAAGTCACCGGCTCGCCCTACGAGATCACCGTTGGCGGCGTGTATCTGCTGGAGGCGGAGCTTTCCAACCATGCCCGGTATGGCGAGTCGTACCGCATCAAGGTCTTTTCCCGCAAAAGCGATATGAGCGACCCAAATGACAAGCGCAACTTTTTAGAGTCCCTGTACACTGAACGCCAACTGGCGAATCTGTACGCCGTTCTGGACGATCCTTACACTGTGCTATTAAACTCTGACGCCCAAAAGCTGCTGAAAGTGGAAGGCGTAGGCCCCGCTACGGCCAGACGCATGATCGCCACATTCCATGATAACTTCACTAAAATGCGAGCATACGTGGCTTTGGCCGAGTACGAGCTGCCCGCCTCCCTGATCGCCTCCCTCATCAAACGCTTCCGGGGCGATATAGACCGCATGGTCGATACCATCCAGACGAACCCCTACGTCATGATGTATGAGATAGACGGCATCGGCTGGAAGCGTGCGGACGAGATCGCCAAGATGCGGGGCATCGCCTTTGATTCGCCTCTGCGTATCGAGGCCAATATCCGCTATCAACTGAATCAGGCTGCGGACGAAGGCCATACATGGCTGGCTCCCTCTGCGCTGGTACAGGCCGTGTGCAACGATCTGGGGCTGGACACTGCCTATTTTGACGCGATCCGTGCCGCGCTCAATCGGCTGCACGACCAGCAGATCCTCTGGTGGGACG
>ERZ1026772.606-NODE-606-length-24835-cov-6.298426_pt1 | contig 24835 bp, 29 predicted proteins | sample MGYA00380124_ERZ1026772 | MGnify/ENA primary metagenome ERZ1026772 (study PRJEB33269, sample SAMEA4719760) | human gut metagenome | biome: human-associated habitat; feature: organic feature; material: feces | place: Cameroon | collected 2013-10 ...
GTGGTCGCAACAGGACTCGAACCTGTGACCCCATCGATGTGAACGATGTGCTCTCGGCGGTCGGTAGGTTTGTGCGAGAGGCGCATGAGTGTGCATTTTCCTGAAAGTCCCTTGAAATATGGGCTTTTCGGGCTTTTTTTATTTTTGGAAGGAGTGTGCATTTTCTGCCTGCACACGGGTGCGCAGGCCTTTTTGCACACGGGTGTGCGCCTGTATGCACACGGGTGTGCAGGCCCCAAGGTGTGCACGAAAAAACCTGACGGTTGTAGCCGCCAGGTCGTTGTTTTTATTTGTCCTGTAGCTCGAAGTAAAGCTCCTTTGCAAGTTTCTGAACCTTGGGGACGGTTTCATAGACCTGACTCTTCCCCAGGCCCAGAGCCTTCGCAATGTTGAGAGGCTGCGTGTTGCCCTTCAGGAGCTCCCGGAAGATCGCGCCGTACTTCGGCTTGATGGCAGCGAGACGATCAATCAGAATTTTCATGATCTCGGTGTATGCTTCCTCCGACCGTTGATCAAACTGGTCAGTCGACGGCTCTGTCATCCCGGTGATTTCTTCCCCAGCCAGGTACAGTTCCTCCTCCTGCTCCGCATAGAAATCCTGCAAAGCCTCGTAGCTGGTCGGATGATTGTTATCGAACCTGAAGGACTTACAGCGTTCACACTCACTGCACTTGTTCTCCTCCGGGCACCGGATGTATCCGCCGCTGCCGTCAGCGAACCAGCACCGAGCCTCACGCTGTTCCTGCTTTGCTTCATTCTGCTGGAGCCGCATGAAGCCTTTTGCTTCGTCTTCCGGCAGCAGATAGATCGCACAGGGGTACCTCCACCCTCCAATCTTCACCATCCGGATGGAGACCTTCTGTTCCTGATCCGCATACATGGCGCGGAGCTCGTCTATGGTCTCCGGGTTAATGCGCACGGCAACCTTGACCATGCGCGGGTCGGTTGTAGTGTTCTGATTGCCAATTTTTGTCTGTGACATCTCGTTTGTCCTTTCACGATGGTCGTGAACGGAAAACCGAGATTCACTTTTTCATATCTGCGTGTCATCGCCGATCCTCCGTTCGGTGATGCACGCGTTCCAATAAACCGTGTGCAGGGGGCCGTTGCTCATTCCGGCCTATTGGATGTCGGAGCGACCGAGCTCCGGAATGAGCAGCGTTTGTAAATTGAGCAGGCTGATCAGACCTGCCTATAAGCATTAATCTTCGTCAGCATCCTTGGCTCTATCTTCCAATTCGCCAAAGATTTCACTGTAGTAGCAGGGCGAGAGATTGTCGAACGTAGTCGCTCCATACTTTGCAAGGATGGACTTGACTTCAGTGTGTCCGTAACTCATCGCGACCGCAGCCGCAGCGCTTTCCAAGTTGACCATCCAATCTGAGTGCTTCAATTCCACTCCTCCGTTTTCAAGACGGTGCTGCCAGCCGTCAAATTGGCAAGGGAGTGAGAGACAGCAAATTTCTCCTCTGTCTTGCCTTGATCAAAGCGCGTCCGCTTTGTGAAGTAAATATTAGCCGTTGCTTACCTGAAATGCTCCCGCCGCAAGTACCTGAATCGTCCACCGAGAGTACCTGATTTCTGCCGAATTCGACGGCTTCACAAACATGGAGTTTAACTTGATATTTGTGCGACTATCTGGTATAATCATTTTGTGGCTTTATCGGTAGGAGGTGAGTCAATGGGCTTTAGCTACAACAAGTTATGGAAACTACTAATTGATAAAGGAATGGCAAAAAAAGACCTTAAAGCGGCTACAGGTTTAACCTCAACAACCATTGCAAAACTTGGCAAAGGCCAAACTGTCAACATGGAAGTGTTAGGAAAAATCTGTAAAGCCCTTAAGGTTAATGTCGGCGATATTGTAGACTATCTTCCTGATAAAGAATAAGTGAGAGGGGGTGTTCTGATGAGGTACTGCTATGGTACATGTCAATCGGTTTTCGATTTTGGCAAACGTGTTAGATATGTGAAAGATGTACGGAATACTATTGCAATATCCGTAGCGCCAGATGCATTTAATTACGGCGTTCGTCAGAACAAACTCTCTGATTTGGTAAATGGACAGGACGAGCTTTTAGGCGAAATGACCACTGGTGCGACTCAAAAATCCGTTGGAGAAATAGCAGCATATTTTCGAGATAAGGTTATGCCTATGCTTGATCCCAATAAACACAAGACAATGTTTCTTGCTCTTCAAGCAATCATTCGTAGCGATGATTCAATTGAAAAAGATACGATTGTTGACCTTGTAAATGACCTCACAAAGGAACAGTTTCTTGCTGCGAAACGATTTTTACCGTATAAAACTTTCGCAGGATTGTTTATATTTGCCGTCCGTTTGGATAACAACAAAGGCTGTGGCCCGGATGTAAAAATGCTAAACAAAGAGTTTTATGCTCAATTTCAGGGCCAGACGGAGGAGATCTCCATTGAAAAAGAAACGGAGCATATTGATCCAAACGAGATCACACCGCTGATCACGGATGCCCAGATTGCGATAGCGCAGGCACGGAATGATGGTTTTTGTCCAAGATGTGGGAAGCCTCTCATCTTCAAAGATGAGGATGGCATAGAGATAAACCGTTCTGCTCACGTTGAAGAGAACGGTCGTGTTATGACGGTGTGTGAGGACTGCAAGAGAGCAGCGGAGGTCAATCTCTCCGTATTGGCTGATGCTTGGTTAACCCAGGACGATATAGATATGGGGCTTGAACTCGCCAATCTTTCTGTGGGAAACTCACCGGCTAAAAAGGATATCATTACCGTCCTGATGGCAATTGATGAATTCGAGCCTGGAGAAAACACGGGAATCAATGACCCGCATACGATTGCTGAAAAGATTCCAAATGAGAAAAGTCTTCGAAGGAAGGTTCAGAATATGATCTCGCCTTCCTATCAGGGAATACAAGATATATTGAACGACCTTTCAGGGAAGAATGCAGTTGATACAGGCCAGCTTGGTTTTAAGGTCGGAGCTATGTGGCGTGATATGAGTACTTCGAAGGCCACACAAGAGCAGCTTTTTGATGCACTTGTCAAAAGGATCAACGACAAGAGTGGTCACAGGTATAAGAGCGCCTGTGAAATGTTAATCTGCTACTATATTCAAAGGTGTGATGTGTTTGCGGTTCCCCGATAAAGATACTCCGTATGCGGGAAGTGTGCTGGCTCTCTTCCCGGATATTCTTCAGAGAATTCAGGCTAATGAGACTACCGTAGAGCAAGTATACCAAATGGCGCTGGAGAAAGACTGGGATTTGGCAAACTTCTTCTCTGCATTGGATTGCTTATGCGCTATGAATCGTATTTCGCTCGATGAGGAAAGGAAGGTGCTGCATTATGTTGAAGAGACTTCGGTGTGATGCATTTGCGCCACAGTATCGCGATCTTTCTTTTGATCGCGGGCTTAATATCGTCCTTGGCGATGATGCTGGAAGTAGCGCTATAGGCAAGACGGCTTTCCTGAATGTCATCGACTATGTATTCGGTGGAGACGCCTATTACACTGGAGATATTCAAAGGAATGTTGGCCTGCATACATTCTTCTTCGAGTTTGAATTTGGGAACGAACATCTGTATTTCTACCGAGATACAGGGAATACGATGTCGGTTTTTCTTTGCGATGATCAATGGCATTATCGGGAAGAGATGGAGTTGGCCCATTACAGGCGGCTTCTTGCCGAAAAGTATGGCTGCTTATCTGGAAGCTATGGGCTTGAGGATGTTATCTCACATTTCTTCAGAATATATGGCCATGGCAATGCATTGGAAGCAGCGCCATATCGTTCCTCGATTCATGAAGACGATAAAAAGGCAATTGACTTTCTTATGTCTCTCATGGGAAAGTATGCTGTTAATGCAGCTTTATTAGAGAAAGCAAAGGAACTTGGTCTTCGAGTAAGCCAACTCGAGAAGAAAACAGCAGAGCAAGACCATAATGATGAGCAGCTTTTGCAGGAAAACCGTGAAAAAATCGAAAGCCTCACGGAACGATACAATGACTTGATGGATGAAAACGAGGACTATCAGTTTGGCTACCTCGGGTTTTCTGAAGCGGAGGATGATCCGGTTAAGGAAAGATTAAATAAATTGCGCGATGAAGTTCGCAGGCTTGTTGAAGCCAGGGATCGATATCAATCCCAGATTGACACGATAAAAGGCGTACAGGAAACCAATGTCCTCTCTCTGACATCGGAATTTCAGAGCCTCAAGCGATTTTTCCCAGATGCCAATATGGTTGAACTTGAACGCGTAGAGCATTTCCATTGCCGTATTCGTGAAATATTACAAGAAGAAGCACAGGTGCAGATCGATAAAATCCAGAGGGTTATCAATCGATACGATAGTGAAATTGCCATGCTGAAAAAACGCATCCAGGAAACTGGACTGACTCGCAAGATGGCGGTTGCTGCTATGAGCCAGTGCGTTGAGATTCAGATGCAGATTGAGCGATTGGAAGCTGAGAACGAAAAGATAAAAGAAAGTATCCAAAAACGTGAAGAAAGATTGCGGGCTGAGCAGGAGCTTATGCAGTTGCTCAATGAACGTAAAACTGCTATTGAAACATTGCAGAATCAGATCAATGACCAGATGCGTGACTTGTACGATGTGATTACTGGGAAAAAGGAAACAAGCGCCCCTGTGCTAACCATCAACGAAGATAAAACTGCTTCCTTTGAAACGCCAGGAAACACAAGCGAGGGTTCTGCATTTAAGGGGCTCGTTATCTATGATCTGGCTCTTTTGAGCTTGCGTGATCATTGCACGCCTGCGTTGATTCATGATTCCAATATTCTTTCCAGAGTCGAAGCAGATTTCCTTGCACCGATCCTGGATCAATACAAGAAATGCGGCTATCAGGTGTTCATCTCCATCGATAAGCCAAAGGAAACAAGTCCGGAAGCACAAAAAATCCTGTTTGAACATCCACTGCTTCAGCTGGCAGCGGGAGATGGCAGAGAACTTTACGGGCATTCTTGGAGTAAACTGGCACAGGAAGAGAATGCCTCGGAAAAAGACACCCAATCCGAAGAAGGAGAAGATACGAATGGCCAGGATTCATGAATTGCTGGAGCAGGTTAAAGATCCCATCCTCCGGAAACGGCTAACTGATGAGATTGAGAACCTTACCCGAAATAAGAAGTTCGGTTTGGTTTTTGAAGATCACGACGTGGAGCGCACCCCGTTATACGGGGTTAATGTTCGTAGCGGAATGCCGGTTGTAAAGAAGGCTGGGAAGATCGATGAAGTGTGGGATGTGCTCCGCGTAGAAGATGGGCAGGCTTTGTGCCGTCGGACAACGACTGGAGAAACTGAAACGATTGCCATAGATGAGCTGGTCGCAGTGGCACAGTTTGGTGATCCCATTTTTCCGATGCTTCAGCCTATTGACAGTATTCAAAATGCACCAGACAGCAGTCTATGGCATACGCTGATTGAGGCTGACAATTATCATGCCCTGCAGTTGCTGGAGTATCTGTATGCGGGAAAGGTGGATTGCATTTACATTGACCCACCGTACAACCTTGGTGGTGATTTTGTCTACAACGATAACTATGTAGGAAAAGATGATCAATTTCGTCACTCAAAATGGCTTTCATTTATGAAAAAAAGGTTGGTTTTAGCTCGACGACTTCTTTCGCCTGATGGTGCTATACTTATAAGTATTAACGATACGGAATATGCACATCTTAAAATGCTGTGTGATGACATATTCGCAGCGGATAATTATCAAGCTACTCTCATTTGGAGAAATAGACAACGCGCTGATAGTCGAAATAAAAACATGATCTCAACGGATCATGAGTACATTTTAGTTTACGGTCGAACCGATAAAGTTTCATTTGTCGGTGAGGAAAAGGATGTCTCAAAGTACTCAAATCCGGATAATGATCCTCGTGGACCGTGGGCAAGTATCGACTTGTCGGGACTGGCAGATGCTACAAGAAGGCCTAATCTGCACTATTGCATTATAAATCCAAATACGGGTATCGAATATCCACCAAATCCTAATCGTGGATGGTCTAAGAGCCGGGATACTGTGGCCAAAATGATAGAGGAGGATCGAATCCTGTGGCCTTCTTCCCCGACTGGCCGTCCTCGAGAGAAGAAGTTTCTCCGTGACTTGCTTAGTGAGAAAACCGGATTTTCAAGTGTGCTTAATAGTGAAGATGTTGGTTTCACTACAGATGGTACTAAGGTGCTCAACACCATTTTTGAGGGAAAAGCATTTAATTTCCCTAAAAGCGTTAAATTGATAAAGACGTTGATAGCACAATTTCCCAAAAAAGATTGTACAGTGCTTGACTTTTTTGCCGGTTCAGGCACTACCCTACATGCTGTCAATTTACTTAATGCAGAGGATGGTGGTCGAAGGCGGTGTATCTTAGTAACCAACAATGAAGTATCCTCAGAAGATCAAAAAATGTTAGTTGCAAATGGATACCATCCAGGTGACCCAGAATGGGAAAAAAGAGGAATTGCTCGTTCAGTTACATGGCCACGCACAACTTGCAGCATTAAAGGACAGGATACAAAGGGCATGCCTTTAGTGGGCAAATATCAGATTTTGGGAAAAGCTATCGCCATGTCAGACGGTTTTGCGTCTAATGCTGAATACTTCAAGCTCGGGTTTCTTGATAGAAACCGTGTGTCCTTGGGTATGCAATTCCGGGAGATTCTACCTCTTCTGTGGCTGAAGACAGGAGCGGTTGGAAAACGTCCGGAATTACGGGATGGAGAAGATCTTCCTGAGATGATGGTGCTTCCTGAAAATGGATTTGCCATTCTGCTGGAGGAGGAGTTTTTTTCCTCCTTTGCGAAAAAACTGAAAACAACTGAAGGCATCAAGGCAATATTCTTTGTAACAGATTCGGAGGATGCGTTCAGGGAAATGACAGCGAATATCGGCATCAATGAAACATATCAGCTGTACCGTGATTACATTGAGAACTTTGTGATCGGTGGAAGGAGGTAAGACACGATGAGGGATGTACTTTTTCAGTTTCAGGAGGATGCACTTCGCAACCTTCATAACAAAATCAACAAAGCGCACTTGATGTGGAGCGATAGCGATCCCCAAGTGATTTCCTTCTCCGCTCCAACCGGTGCGGGCAAAACGATCATCATGACAACGCTCATCGAGGAAATTCTGTATGGCTCTGATGATCTGCTTGCGGAACCAGATGCAATCTTTGTGTGGCTGTCCGATTCTCCGTCTCTGAATGATCAGTCTCGAATGAAGATGGAATCGAAGTCCGACAAATTGCATGTGCGAGACCTGATAACCATCGATTCTGCTTTCCAGGCTGAATACTTGGAAGGTGGATGTGTGTACTTTTTAAACACGCAAAAGCTCGGCACCGATAAGCTGCTGACAGCGCGGTCTGAAAAACGGAACTATACTATTTGGGAAACGCTGACAAATACAGCCAAACGCTTCCCCCAAAAGCTGTATTTTATCATTGACGAAGCACACCGGGGAACCTTGAGCTCCGTCCGCGAAGAAAACAAAGCGCATTCAATCATGCAAAAGTTCATTCTCGGGAGCCCGGAGGATGGACTTTGTGCCATGCCACTGGTAATCGGCGTTACTGCGACTCCCCTTCGCTTCGACAATCTGGTGTCCGGCAACACTACATCTACCATCCAAAAGGTGCAGGTTCCTCCGGAGGACGTGCGCGATTCGGGCCTGCTGAAAGATCGCATTATCATTCATTACCCCACAACCTCCCTCGGGGCAGATATGACAATGCTACAGAGCGCCATCGAAAATTGGCAGTTAAAGGGGCTTCATTGGGAGCGGTATTGTGCTCGTCAGGACGAAAGAAAAGTGGAGCCTGTATTAGTTATCCAGGTTGAAGACGGTTCTTCGAATGAAGCAACAAACACCGATTTAGCAACCTGCGTTGATATGATCCAACAAACCATCGGACGGAAGCTCATGCCCGGTGAAATTGTGCATACATTTAATGACCATGGAGATTTGACTGTCGGCGAGACGGTCATTCAGAAGATTGAGCCCGCCAGAATCGAGGATTCTTCCGAGGTCAGGATCGTAATCTTCAAGCAGAATCTTTCCACTGGCTGGGACTGTCCTCGTGCTGAAACCATGATGTCTTTCCGCAGCGCCCAGGATTATACATATATCGCCCAGCTTTTGGGCCGTATGATTCGCACGCCACTCGCTCGACGGATCATGGAAGATGCAGAGCTTAATAATGTCGGATTGTTTCTCCCCTTCTACAACGAAAACACAGTCAAGCAGGTGATCGAAGCCCTTAAGAATAGCGAAGCCGTTTTGCCGTCAGATTCCGGATCGAGCAGCGACATGAAGACCTTGCGGCGTGATCCACAATTTGCTGATGTGTTTAGCGCGCTGGAGCGTCTTGAACTGGTCACAGCAGTTGTGGAAGCAGCACATAAAATGAATCCGATCAAGGCCTATATGCAGATGGCGCGAAATCTTACCATGGACGATATTGACCACAACGCTTTAAAAAAGGCAAGATATGCATTACTTGATAAAATGGATGCTGAGATTGCCCGAATCAAGTCTACTGGTGCTTATGATGAGGCTGCATCACGAGTTACTGGCTTCCCAATGGGTGCAATGATCTACGATTATGGTGAAAGCACATATTCTTATGACGCTGAAACAAAAGAAATGACAGTCATTGAGTTTGATATTCGTAGCCACTTTGAACTTGCCGGAAAAATCCTTTCAGAAGGGCTGCACAAGGACTACTGGCGTAGGCATTTTGATCGACAGGATGATATTGCTGTTCAGACTGAAGTCATGGTGCTTATCGAGGACAAGACTGCAATGGATAACATCATTTCTTTTGCAGAAGCACAGTTCAGCACACTATATAATCAGCATAAATTCGACATTCGAAGCCTTCCCGAAAGGCGAAAAGAAGCATATCATCGTTTGATAAGCTCAGCATCTACAGCTAAGGAAGAGCCATGGGATTTACCACAGACGATTGATTTCAACATTAACGAATCCAGTGTTTCTTTTCCCAAGCACATGTATTTTATGGAGGATGGAACTTTCCTTGCGACTCTCAACAACTGGGAAGCAGGCGTTATTCGCGAGGAACTTGCCAAACCTGACGTTGTCTGTTGGCTGAGAAACCTGGATCGGAAGAAGTGGTCAATAGCTGTTCCTTGTGAAGTGAGCGGATCAAAAATCCCGATGTATCCTGACCTTATTGTTATTCGTGCGGTTTCTACAGGATACACTGTTGATATTCTTGAGCCCCATGATCCAAGCCGGAAGGACAATTATCCCAAGGCAGTCGGCCTTGCAAAGTTCGCTTCCACACATTGGGATAAATTTGGAAGGATTCAGCTGATCCGCAAGATGAACGGGCCTGATGGAAATGAACACTTTTATCGCCTTGATATGTCTGACTTGAATGTGTGCCAGCGTGTAATAGGCATCACTTCAAATCAGGAATTGGATCATATCTTCGATGAAGCTGCAACACGGGACGAGTGACGGCAATAATTAATCTTTTGCGGAGGTGAAGCCACTTGAAGCTGAAGAAACTGATTCTACCTGCAGTTGGGCTGCTTGGAACAGCAGCGGCTGTTCTGCTTCATAAAAGACCAAAGGATGTCGCGGAAGTGGCAAAAGCCATCACACCCGAAACAGAAGAAATGTTCAACGGCGTACCTCTTTCCCAGTTGAACAAGTTGGCAAAAGAAGTGTACCATGGGATTAGATGCTCTGTTGATAAAAGTGGATTTCTGTGGTTTCATTTTAAGTCTAAGCGCGGCCATCAGACCCTCCACACGCAGATGTACATCGATGAAGCAGGAAAACTTGCAGGATGGGTACATCACTTTCCTGGCGAAATACGATCCTCAGCAGATGATTTTATTCAAAAGGCAAATGAAGTGTTCAAGTTTATAAAGTGAGCATGTGATCACAGCGCCCACCATCATCGGTGAGCGCTATTTTTAATCCTTTCTGTACCATTCCGTCTCGTACCCGTCGGCTCGCAGCACGGCTCCCGGGAGCCAGGGCGGTACCCGGCCCATCTGCTCACAGATTGCCTGCAGATCTACTCCCTGACTGGCTTCGATGATGAGTTCATCGTGAATGTGTCCGCAGATGAAGCAATGACTCAGTGTCCGCATAGCGTAACACAGGATGTCCCGCGAGATTGCCTGCACGATGTTTTCCACGAATTTCGGGCCGTAACTTTCGATCCGTTCCCATTTTTTCGTCGCGCCGACGCCCTCGTAGGTGACGGACTCACCGCCGAATTTATTCTCGCCGATCTTTGGTTTCACGTAGGCCAGCCGCCTGCCTGATGGAAGCTGGATGAACAGCATGGCGCTCTGGTAGACAAACCTGATGCCGTGTGTTTCTGTGACCGTCCGCCCTCGGATCGCGGTCTTCACGGCATCGTCCACATCCCACCAGAAAGCAACGATGTTCGGATTGGACTGCCGCCATGCGGATACCAGCGGCTGAAGCTCCTCCTCTTTCAGCCCCATGTCCAGAGCGCCCATGGCTTTCAGAGCGCCGACGCTGCCGCCGTAACCGAGAGCCAATTCTGCGATCTTGCCCTTCTGACGGAGGTGCCCGTTGACACCGTGCTTTTCCACGGGCACACCGAACATCGCCGACGCCGACGCGCAATAGATGTCGCCGTTGTTGCGGAAAACCTCTGTCCTCCATGTTTCCCCGGCCAGATGCGCGATCACCCTCGCCTCGATAGCGCTGAAGTCGCTGACAATAAACTTATACCCCGGTTTCGGCACAAAGGCTGTTCGGATCAACTGGCTCAAAGTATCCGGCACATCCTCATACAGAAGCCGGAGCATTTCATAATCCCCAGCCTTTACGAGGCTGCGGGCATTTGCCAGATCCGGGATGTGATTTTGCGGAAGATTCTGTAGCTGGATCAGCCTTCCCGCCCAGCGCCCGGAGCGATTGGCACCATAGAACTGGAACATCCCCCGGCATCGACCATCGGCACATACACAGTTTTTCATCGCGATGTACTTCTTCACGCTCGACCGGGCAAGCTGCTGCCGAAGTTCCAGCGCCTTGGCCAGTTCCGGCGGCGCAGTCTTCAGCAGTTCCTTCACGGCTTTCTTGTCCAGCGATTCCACCTCCATCCCATGATCCGCCAGCCACTGCTTCATCTGAGCCACAGAATTCGGATTCTCCAACTGTGTCAACTTCTGCATTTCAGCCGAAAGCTCATCACGGGACTGGGCATCCAATTGGATGGCCTGCTCGACCATCTGCCGATCCAGACCGATGCCCCTGTCGTTAATCTCTTCGGAGAGATGGTATTCCTCCCAGACGGAATCAGGTACCGGGAATTTTGACAGCATCTTCTGGATGGACATCTCCACCTCCACGTCGCGCTTGTTGTACTCCTTGAAGGTGGCCCACTTATCCGGCGCGTGCTCCGGACGGTTCCAGAGCCTGCCGCCGTTCACCTTTGTCGGCTTACAGGGCACGGAGAAGTATTTGATCAGCGCTTTGCCTTCCGTCATCTTCTGATCCTGCAGCTTCAGCACTGCGCCGACGCCCTCCAGCGACAGCGGCAGGCCGATGTATGCCGACCAGATCAGGGAGCATTTCCACGATGCCGGGTTCAGATAATTGCCGACGCTGTCCTCCGGGATGCTGTAGCTGCAGAACAGATCAGGCCGGTGCTTCCGCAGCCATGCCGACAGACAAATTCTCTCAAACGCCGCATTGAACGCCCATTTTCTTACCGACTCGTCCACGATGGCCCGCAGCACTTCTTCCGGAATCTGCTCCCCGCAGGCCACATCGATGACGGACACCTCGCCGCCGTTGACAGAGTAACCGAACAGCAGGATTTCAAATTCCGGGTCTTCCGTATATCTGTACAAACCGCTCTTGGACAGGTCGGTGCCGGATTTCGTTTCCAGGTCAATGGAGAGATATTCGATCATGTGTCCTCCTGAAAAAGGCGGCACCCGTCCTGCCGATGCCGCCTTGGTACTTACGCCGTCTGCTTGGCGTTTTTCTTTTCCTTCACTTTCTTCACGATCCAGCAGCCCAGACGGGTCAAGGCTTCGAGGATAGTGGCGACCCCAGCCCCGATCACAGAGCCAAAGGCAACTACGACGATAAACTGTTTCATAAACTCATACATGGTCTTTTCCTCACTTTCTCCGGGCGGCAGAGCTCATCACTCTGCCGCCCGGCTTTTTTTGTCTCAGGACAGGAAGTCCTCATCATCGTCAGTGGCGAAATCGTCTTCGGCGCGGCTGCGGCTTCCCATGGGCTCGCCGTCCCGGATCTTCTGCAGGTTGTTCAACCCGCAGGCGATACCCTTGTTGCCGTTGCTGTTGAAGGCGTACAGGTTGATGCTGGCCCGACCATAGACGCCGGAGTACACCTCGGAGCGATCCAGGATGGGATTGCAGTCCGCATCCACGATGCCCGGCGCAGTGCTGCTGTTGGCGTTGATGAACATGCACCCGGCATAGGCGGGATCGCCCTTGCGCTCCTTGTCGCCGTCGCGCAGCGGCAGCTTCAGGCTCTCCAGGTCGGGGATAAACTTGCTGTTGCCGCGCAGCTTGCTCTGGCCTTCCTCATACGCGGCCTTGATGGCCCGGTTGATCTTCTCGATGGTGGCCGTGTCGGTCTTCGGGATGATCAGGGAGACGGAGAACTTGGGAGTGGAACCGTTGATGGACTTGGCCTCCCAGACGTTCGCATAAGACCAGCGGGTGTTGGGGCCAGTGATAACCTTGGTGGGATTGACAAACTTACTCATGATCTTTTTCCTCCATAAAATCGTTTTTCGCAGTGTTCATGGCCGGACGCTTGTCCGACTCTGGTACTAAGGTTGGCTTTCCCGGCGGCTTGAATGTCAGCCCGCCCAGGATGTCGTCGAATCGTTTCTTGCCCAGAAGCGCCTTCATGGCGGTGAGGCCCAGCAGCTTCCGTTCATAGGGGTCTTCGCCTGCCGCTGTGACGGCGGCGGCTACAGCTTCCTCATTGGTGTACCTGGTGACGGAGCGCCCCTCCACCACTTTGAAGCCAGGGTAGTGTGTGCCTGAGACCGCCTGTTGCAGCGCGTATTCTTTTACATCATCGCCCCATGTGATCAGTTCATCGATCCTGGGCAGGATGGCAGCGATCTCGTCGTCAGTGAGTTCGGAGGGCACTTCGAAGTCGTACCGGGCCATCTCCAGGTTGTACTCCGTCCGCTTTCGGCAGGTGGCCTTTGCGGTGCAGAATTGGCAGTGATCTCCGGCCTTGAACTCGCCCTCGCCATTGAAGGCCAGCCTGGCTGTGGGGGCCAGCACGTTCTCGGCCCAGGCCAGTAGATCAGTCGTGCTCATTTCGAAGGTGGAAATGTTCTCTCGCCGGGGCTGGAAGATCGTCATCCGCACGGTGCTCACATCGTAGATGCCGTCGAAGGCTTCCAGCAGACCCAGCGCGTAGCACATGGTCTGCGGATTCTGTGTCGCGTCCACCATGATGCCTACACCGTATTTCAGATCAATCACGTGGAGTACATCGTCGGCCACAATGCAGGCGTCCCCGGTGCCGAATCCCTCCGGCACCCACTTGGAGAAGTCCAACCGCTGCTCTACCAGCACGATGGGATCAGCGCAGTGCTTCCGGGCCTCGGCCAGCTGTTCCATGACGAAGGCACAGTAGGCATCCGTGCAGTCAGCCATCTCCTGATCGAAATACTCCAGATCCTCGGTGGGGTCTCGCGCCTTCATGCCCAGCGCTTTCTGCACCTTATAGGCCGCAAGCTCGTGAGCGTCGGTGCCCTGTTGGGCATAAGGTGAAGCCTTGTCCGGGTGTGACGCGCACAGCTTTGCGCTGGGCGGGCATTCCAGCCAGCGGTGACTGGAGGATGCGGAGAGCAGTGCGTGTTTAACCATGGAGCGCCTCCGCTTCCGCGACCAGATCCGGGTACTTCGCCGGATCAATGTCCGTCAGGCTCCCGCCGTCGCTGTACTTTCTGACCAGGGCCTTGGCCTCATTACGGAAACCGTTCTGGGACAGATCCGCGAGGATGGCCCGGACTTCTTCCTTCGTGTACGTCTTCGGTGCGGGCGTTTCCGCTGCAGGCTCGGTCACCGGCGCAGGTTCCTCCACTGCGGCGGATGTATCTTCCGTAAAGCAGCTCCGCACATGGGCGGCGGCTTTCAGCAGGCTTTCCCCGCAGGTGATCAGTGTTCTTCCGACCTCGGTCATCTCATCAAGCGCCGTGGCCAGTTCGCTCATTTTGCTCATGGTTGTCTCCCTTCTGAATGACTTTCTTTGCCAGCTGCTTGGCCACCACGCTGATGGCGATCAGCACCTCGAACAGTTCCTCATCCGTCGCCTGCTCCACCGGGGCAGGCTTTTCTTCACGCATCGCATCCTGCATCTGCAGCACCTCTCTTTCCGAAGGACTCTGTGTCCCTCCGTCCCCTTACGGACAGTTGGGAATGTGGTTTTCCGGTTTTCCTGAAACTTTTTTTCGAAGCCGCCTCCTGTCATCCTCAATCCCTATCGGACAGCGGGCGATCTGTTTTTCCGGTGCCGCTGCAAATTTCCCCAGGCGGGCACACGCATATAAAAGGAAGCAAAATTTTCCCGCCCCAAAACCGGAAAAAGCGTCCTCCGACTGTCCGTAAGGAAGCGGAGGGCGCATGGGCGCTCCTCACATTACAGGAAAGGAGCGAGTCCAATGGGGCAAGCGACGATTCAGGAACCCAGGAATAAACACAGGTTGGAGGTACAGGCATGAAGTTGGTTTTGCAGACGGCGAACATCGTCGGCGATGAGAAAAACTGCCTCTATCCGAACAGGGCGGAGGTCACCAGCGCCGAGGAGCTTCAGGAAGCCGTCAAGATGGATCACGTGTGCGCGGAGTATGACAACGACTACCGCAGCAAGGAGAACTTCCGTCAGTCCAATGTTCTCGTCATGGACTGCGACAATGACCACACGGAAAACCCGGCAGAGTGGATTACGCCGGAAAAGCTGGATGAGATGATGCCGGATATCAGCTACGCCATCGCCTTCAGCAGGCATCACATGCTGGAGAAGAATGGCAAGGCACCCCGGCCCAAGTTCCATGTGTACTTTGAGATCGAGCCCACGCAGGACGCGGATTACTACGCGGCGCTCAAGGAAGCCATCTACCGGAAATACACCTTCTTCGATGACAACGCCCTGGATGCCGCCCGGTTTATCTTCGGCGCGGATGTGGGTGACGCCATCTGGCATGAAGGCTGGCTGACCATTGACAGCGAGGTTGAAATCGGCACTCCAATAGAACGGAATGATGCGGGCCGCGTCGGCAATGTCATCATCGCAGGGACACGGAACAAGACCATGTCCAAGTTTGCGGGCCGGGTCATCATCCGGTACGGCAATACGGACAAGGCCCATCAGATTTTCATGGACGAGGCTGCGAAGTGCGAGCCGCCACTGGGTGACGAAGAGCTCGCCACAATCTGGGCCAGCGCCGTTCGCTGGTATGAGAAGAAGATCAGCAAACAGGACGGCTATGTGCCGCCGGATCAATACAACGCCCAGGAATTTATGAGCCTGAAACCCGGCGACTACTCCGACATCGGCGAAGCCAAGGTGCTGGCACGGGAATATGGCGATGAGCTCCGGTTCACCGACAGCACGGATCTCATCCGTTACAACGGCATCTACTGGCAGGAATCCAAGCAGATGGCCATCGGTGCCATGATGGAGTTCCTCGACCTGCAGTTGCAGGACGCGAAAGATCAGGTTGCCGCGACGAAGCAGGCGCTGCTGGACAGCGGTGTGTCCCAGGAGAATGTGGCTGCAGGCGGCAAAACGCTGTCGAAGGCTGTGTCCGGCGACGATCAGCTGAAGCTGCTCATGGCCTACATGTCGGCCCTGCAGTATTACGCCTTCGTCATGAAGCACCGCGATTACAAGTATGTCATGTCCAGTCTGAACCAGGCCAAGCCCCTGGTGCTGATGGACATCAACCAGCTGGATGTGAACCCGTATCTGCTGAACACACCGGAAGCCACCTATGATCTGCGCAGGGGGCTGGACGGAGCGCAGGAACATGATCCGTTAGATTACCTGACCAAGTGCACCAACGCTTCCCCCGGCGATGCCGGAAAGGATCTGTGGCTGGATACCGTCAGCCGCGTATTCTGCAATGACCCTGAACTGATCGACTATGTGCAGACCATTGTGGGCATGGCAGTCGTCGGCAAGGTGTTCTCGGAAGCCCTCATCATTTCCTACGGCGACGGCGCGAACGGAAAATCCACCTTCTGGAACACACTGGCCCGGGTGCTGGGCAACTACAGCGGCATGATGAGCGCCGACGCGCTGACGGTTGGCTGTAAGCGGAATGTGAAGCCGGAAATGGCGGAGCTCAAGGGAAAGCGCCTGATCATTGCCGCTGAACTGGAAGAAGGCATGCGGCTGAACACCAGCACGGTGAAACAGCTGTGTTCCACCGACGAGATCGAGGCTGAGAAAAAGTACAAGGATCCGTTCAAGTACGTGCCCACGCACACGATGGTCTTGTACACCAACCACCTGCCGAAGGTCGGAGCCAGCGACGACGGCACATGGCGGCGGCTGATTGTGATCCCCTTCGGCGCGAAGATTCAGGGCAAAACCGACATCAAGAACTACACCGATTACCTGGTGGAGAACGCCAGCCCCTACATCATGACCTGGGTGATCGAAGGCGCGAAAAAGGCTATCGACGCCGGATTCAAGCTGCACCCGCCCAAGTGTGTTCAGGATGCCATCAATGCCTACCGCGAGGGCAATGACTGGCTGGGCCATTTCCTTGAGGAATGCTGTGATGTTGGCGCGGCGCTGAAGGAAAAATCCGGATCGCTGTACCAGCAGTATCGGGCCTTCAGTACCGAAAACGGTGAATACGTGCGCAGCACGACGGATTTCTATTCCGCGCTGGAAGGCGCAGGCTTTGAACGGAAGCGCCTGAAGGAGGGCCGGATGGTTTTGGGGCTGAAACTGAAAGCCGGACAGGATTTCGCATAAGGACACGGCAGTGGTGACGGTCGATGACGGGCAAATCAGAAACTTTTTTCAGAATGACTGTAGTTGGTGTCAGTCGATGACGGTCATATCTAAAAAAGTCTCTATAGGGAATTTTCAGAAAAAATCTTATATAGGGGGTTTTTGAAAATGACCAGCATCGACCGTCACCCTGGCCCGGAAAGGTACGATTTGATGAGAGAAAAGACTGTGGAACAGAAACTGGTGAAGGCCGTGAAAAACCGGGGCGGCATCTGTCCAAAACTGGTGTGTCCAGGATTTGATGGAATGCCCGACCGCCTGGTCTTATTGCCGGATGGGAAGGTTGGCTTTGTGGAGGTGAAGGCTCCCGGCGAGAAACCCAGACCGCTGCAGGTATCCCGGCACAATCTCCTGAGGAGCCTGGGCCTTCAGGTCTTCACCCTGGACGATTTAACCGCCATCCCGCGCATGCTGGATGAGATCGGAGGCAAGCATGACAATCCTTCTAACGGATAAAAAGGTCGCAACGATTCTGGAGCCCCGGCACATGCTGGAACTGGTCGACGAGTACATGGGCACAGACGCCCGCATGTGGTTTGAGGACTATCTCGCCGGGGCTGACAGCCAGACTGCGGATGTGACCGCAATGGAAACCTGGTACGAAAAGCGGATCGAGCATTACCAACAGGTGATTCGGGAGCTCCGCACACATGCGGATAAGCTGGCCGGGCTGATCCGGGAAAAGGAACTGAACCGGACGGCCATCTCCCATGAAGCCGGACAGATCGGTGTGATTACGGGGAGGGAGCTGCGATGAAGTATGTGCCCCATGAGTATCAGCGGTTCGCCACAGATTTCATCGTGACACACCCGACCGCTGCCATCTTCCTGGACATGGGCATGGGCAAAAGTTCCATTACCCTGACGGCGATTGAACGGCTGATGTATCAGGAATTTGAGGTCAGGAAGGTGCTGATCATCGCACCCCTGCGGGTGGCGAAAAACACCTGGCCCGCTGAGATCCGGAAGTGGGATCACCTGAACGGGCTGACCTGGTCTGTGGTCATCGGGACACAGCAGGAGCGCATGGCGGCGCTGCGCAGAGAGGCTGACATCTACCTGATTAACCGCGAAAACACACAGTGGCTGATTGAGAAAAGCGGGATACCCTTTGACTACGACATGGTGGTGATCGACGAACTGTCTTCCTTCAAAAGCTGGCAGTCCAAACGATTCAGAAGCCTGATGAAGGTACGTCCCTTTGTCCGCCGCATCGTCGGCCTGACGGGCACACCCAGCAGCAACGGTCTCATGGATCTGTTTGCGGAATTCCGAGTGCTGGATATGGGCCAGCGGCTGGGCCGCTTCATTGGGCAGTACCGGAACGCGTTTTTCAAGCCCGACAGGATGAACGGCCCCATCGTGTACAGCTATAAGCCGCTGCCCGGCGCGGAGGAAGAGATCTACCGCCGGATCGGAGACATCACGATCAGCATGAAAGCCTGCGGGCACCTGAAGATGCCGGAACTGATCTCCACGACCTATGAGGTGGAAATGTCTCCCGACGAACAGGAACAGTACGACGCCATGAAGCAGGAACTGGTGCTCTCCCTGCCGGACGGTGAGGTGACCGCCGCCAATGCCGCTGTGCTGACTGGCAAACTGCTGCAGATGTCCAACGGCGCGATCTATACGGATGAGGGAAACACCATCCAGATTCACGACCGGAAACTGGACGCCCTGGAAGACATCATCGAAGGCATGAACGGCAGGCCCCTGCTGCTGGCCTACTGGTTCAAGCATGATATGCAGCGGATTACGGAGCGCCTGGCACAGATCGGTGTGCCCTTTGAAAGGTTGGATTCGGAAGCCTCCATCAAAAGGTGGAACGCGGGACAGATACAGGTCGGACTGGCGCACCCGGCATCCACCGGGCACGGTCTGAACCTTCAGGATGGCGGGAACACCATCTGCTGGTTCTCTCCAATCTGGTCGCTTGAACTGTACCAGCAGACGAACGCCCGCCTGTTCCGGCAGGGACAGAAGGCCAGCACCGTTGTGGTCACGCATATCGTAACCAAAGGCACCGTCGATTCCAGAGTGCTGAAGGCACTGGAAGAAAAGGATCGGATTCAGGAGGCGCTGATCGCGGCGGTGAAAGCCGAGGTGAAGCGATGACCGGATATCAGGCGCTGGCCAACGGCATCATCGAACAGGCCGTGAAGGATTACCGGGCGGCGCTGAAAACCCTGCGGCGGCACCCGGATTCCAAAGCGGCAATGGCGACGGCCATGGAGGTGGAACGCTTCTTCCACTCACAGTGGTACAGCCAGCTGACACAGATAGACCCTGATTACCTGATTGAAAGACTGAGGAAGGAGGCGGCGAAATGACCGCAAAAGAATATCTGAGCCAGGCTTACTGGCTCGACCGCAGAATCAACAGCAAGCTGGAACAGCTGTCTTCCCTGAACGATATCGCGACCCGGAGCACATCGGTCATGAGTGACGACGTGGTGAGCCGCACCCGGAATGTGCATGCGATGGAAGATGTGATTGCCAAGATCGTGGACATGAAGGCCGAGGTGAACGCGGAGATTGACCGTCTGGTGGATCTGAAAAGGGACATCATGGAAGTGGTCAAGGCCGTGGATGACCCGGAGCTTCAGACTCTGCTGGAACTGCGGTACCTGTGCTTCAAGGACTGGCCGGACATCGCCTGCGAGATGCACTGTTCTGAAAGCAACGTGTACAAGGTGCATTCCAGAGCTCTGCAGGCGGTGCGGGTGCCGAAATTGGATAGCAAATTACAGTGAATTCCACTGTTTTCCAGTAGGCCCCTTATGATATGATAGACTCAGCAGAACAGGATCGAGAGAGCCTCGCAGGGACACACCCGGCGGGGCTTTTCCCGTGTCCGGACAAGGAGTTGAAGTGCATGCTTTTCACCAGCGAGCAGGTGTCCGCCGGGCACCCTGACAAGATTTGCGACCAGATCAGCGACGCCATCGTAACTGACTGCCTGAAGCATGACCGGAACAGCCGTGTTGCCGTCGAGGCCATGATTAAGGACGATCATGTGTATGTGGCTGGAGAAATCACATCCAAGCATGAGCCGAATATCAGTTATCTCGTGCGGAATGTTCTTCTGTTCACCGAGCCGGAATTGTATGAGAGCTTCAAATTGGAAACACAGATTTCCAAGCAGTCCGGCGACATCGCTCTCGGTGTGGATAAGAAGGGTGCAGGCGATCAGGGGATGATGTTTGGATATGCCACTAATGAAACCCGGAAAATGCTGCCTATGCCATTCGTGCTGGCAACAGAAGCCATCGAAGGGCTGGACATCAAGCGGCATCCAGGTCTCTTGCATGACGCAAAGGCACAGGTGACCTATGATTACCAGAAGCACCGGATCGACACCTTTCTGATGAGCGTGCAACATAAGGAAGACGTGGAGCCCGAGGATGTGTTCCATCTCTGCAAACGGATCATGGAGAATGTGGCTGAAGGCCGCAGTCTGAATAAGGATTTCCGAGTGCTGGTGAATCCTACTGGGCGATTTGTGACCGGGGGCAGCTTTGCCGACACTGGCGTCACCGGACGGAAGATCATATGCGACACCTATGGCGGTGCCTGCAGGCACGGCGGCGGCGCTTTCTCCGGGAAAGACCCGACGAAGGTTGACCGGAGCGGCGCGTACATGGCCCGAAAGATTGCCAAGGATATCCTGCGGCACGGTTTTGCCCGGCGCTGCGAGGTACAGCTTGCCTATGCCATCGGCATTGAGGAGCCGGTTAGCGTGTACGTGAACACATTCCATACGGGCAAGGTGCCCGCCGCGTATCTGGTCAGCTGGATTCGAAAGCACTACGACCTGACGCCTGCCGGAATCATTTCTTCCCTGGGACTGCGGGATGTGAATTACAACAACACAGCGACCCTGGGGCACTTCTGGCACCAGTGGATGCCGTGGGAAGAATGATTATTTGCATTGTGTGCCCACAGCCCGTTGACTTTACAGGCATTCAGAGTGAGTAATGGCATGCAAAAAACGCAAAGGAGGTTTTTCTCATGACCATTACGACGAACACGACCGACCGCAAGGCGCTGGCCAAGGCCATCGCCGAGGAACTGGGCACGACTGCCCGCTATCTGGGCCTGCCTTCCTACGGCTACCAGATCGGCGACTTCACCGTTGATCACGACGGAAATATCATCGGAGAGGATTTCGGAGCCCTGCAGGATTTTCTGCGGAGGAACGGATACGTCAACGACGAGCCCGCCGCCGATCAGGAAGCCGTCACCGAAGCACAGCCGGACGAGGAAGTGCATGCCGATTCAGAAGCGGAGCCCATCACCCAGATGGACATTTCGATTCCGGCGCACGACGTAACGGTGACACAGCTGAAGAACCTGATCTTCATGCTGCACAGCCGCCAGACCCTGATCAACCGCATGACCGACAGTGATTGCCTGAACATTCCCGACATCCTGATCGACAGGCTGCAGGAGAGCACACCGGAAACCCTGGAGGATCTCACCAGCCTGCTGGACGATTCCAGAGCGGTGGCCGAACTGACCGGATTTGATTTCCGGGACGGCAAGGTCAGCATGACCTTTCCCTTTGATGAGACACAGCCCACCAAGTGGACAGCTTACGCCAACCTGCTGAACCGGATTTACGACGCGGCGATGAAGGCCACACGGGTTTTCCCGGAGCGGGTAGAGCCGGACGACCAGAACGAGAAGTACCTCGCGCACGTCTGGCTCCAGCGGCTTGGATACCACGGCGCGGATTTCAAAGCCGAGCGGAAAATCCTGCTGGGCCACCTGAAAGGCTACTGTGCCTTCGGAAGCGGCGACAAGATGCAGGCCCACAAGGAAAAGTACACCGCCCTCTGGCGGGAGCGCAGGCTGGCCGAGCAGGAAGCGGCGGTGCTGGAGGTCATGGTTGAGGAGGCGAACACCAATGAGTAAGAACATTCAGGAAGCCCTGCTGGATTTGAAAGCCCGGCAGGAAGCCGGAGAAAAGATGCCCTGCCCGCGATGCGGGCGGGACACCATGAAGCCGGATCTGTACACCAACGCGCTGAGCCGACATGCCGACGGCATCTACGTGTGCGACGACTGTGGCACAGCGGAAGCGATGCTGGACTTCATGCGGAACCCGCTCCCGCTGGAGTGCTGGGCGCAGTTCCGGGAAGGTGAAGCCACAGCGGATTTCAAAGCGGTGCCCGGCGAGGAAGCACTGAAGACCATCAAGGCAGAGCATGTGCCGCGCCTGATCCGGATCTTCCAGCAGTGGAAGGCGGGCACAGATTTCAAAGCCCTCCGGATCGCGGCGATGAAGGAATGCCCCGGCCTGACACAGATCTGGGACGAGCCTTTCCAGGCGCTGTACACGGTGGCCGACGGTGAGATCGTGATCCGGTTCCGGCAGAACAACGATGCGGTGGAGGTCGCCGCAGACCACCTGACCAAAGCAAAGTAAGCCCCTGCGGATTTGAAAGCGGTTCAGCCAAGCGCTGGCCGCTTTTCCTTTTGCCCGTGTCGCCGCCACGTTTGCCCCTGTCGCGGGCTTTGGGGCGAGGGCCGAGGAAGAACCCGACCGGGCGAAACGGCGCGAACGTGGGCCAAACACGGCGCGGATTTGAAAACCGCCCAGAGACGAGAAAAGCCGCCTTCCGGATTGGAAAGCGGCTGTATTCGTGTGTCCCTGCAGGGGATGTTGTCTGGGTGTTGTCTTACCAGTGTGTGCCCCGCTGCAGGCTCCTTTCCAGCGCAGGCTTCAGGATGGTGTTGATTTGAGAGCGCAGGCCGAGCTTTCGGTAGGCGTCTTCGATGCCCTTGTAGTAGGCGCTGTGGGGCGGTGACTGGCGAATCATCTTCATGATGTAAATCATGCCTTCGATTTGAGAGCCGTCCGACATGTGCACGGGCCAGCGCTCCTTGATGTAGTAGCTGGGGTATCCTTCGTAGCGGTCAAGGCTCCGTTCGTCGCGGTCGTTGATTTCCCAGACGGCGACGGGGACGCGGTTGCGCTGGTCGCCTGTCTTTTCGACGGTGGCGTGGAGGTAAAACTCCAGCCGGGCTCCAGCGATGTACCCGGTGCCGATGAGCCTGGCGTCCGGACAGCGGAATGCCATCTGTTCCTGAACCATGTTGCTTCCGTAAGCGATGTACTTCATTTTCTGTGTCCTCCTTGATTTCAAAGCTCCCGCGCCGGGCAGGTTCAGTTTCCCTCTGCAGCCCGGCGAAGTCAATACGTTTGTGTGCCTGCAGCCCAGCTTAATTCAAAAGCTGTGCCCGCAGGCGAAGGGTCAGACTGCTGATTTCCCGGTGTGCCATGCCGATGATTTCCAGATCGTTCCGTCCATTGATGGTCGCCATCAGGATTTCGAAGAGCTCCGTCTTGAAATCCGGCGCGTGGTTTTCCGGGTCTTCTTCCCGGAACTGTGCCCAATCGCGGCGCAGGTCTTGCAGGGCGTAAACCCTGTCGTCGTTCAGGTCGATGAACTGCATGGTGTGTACCTCCTTCGTGATTTGGGAGCCTGTGGCTCCGGGTGAAGGTTCCCGATTCAGGAGCCCTCAACCGGAACCGCCGGAGCGGTTGCCGTGTGCGTCAGCGGATGGTGTACCGCTTGCCCTTCGCCGTGATTTCGAAGCGGCGCTTGCCGTCGTCGTTCCAGACCCGTTCCATCTTTTCGATGTCTTCCAGCCTGCAGGTTTTCATCTTCGGCTGTTTCCGGAGCCAGCGCAGGGCGGTCGATTTGAAAGCGCCGTCCAGCGTCTCCCGGCGGTCTGTGTGGCTGGCGCGGTAGCGCTCCATCTGGATGCGCCCGATGCTGGCGGCTTCGTCGAGGTCGATGTACCAGCCCTCGCCGCGACCGTTGACCTCGGCCCACTTGATTTGGAAGCTGGGCTCCAGTCGGCTGTTCCAGATGGTGCCGTCCCAGCGGTCACCGACCCAAGTGTCTGCCGCCGCCCGCCCGATGGTCAGGGTGACCACGTCGCCGTGGAAGCCGTCGCTGATGTGGCTCCAGCAAAGCCCGCGTTCGAGGAGAACCCGGATGATTTCGGAGCCGTTGGTGAGGTCGATGTGCGCGATTTCGCCCTGCGAACCGTTCATGGTGTCCGGGAAAATGGTGTACCCCTGATTCAGGAGCTCGGTGACCTTCTGGGTGTACGCGTTGCGGATGTCCTGCTTTTTCATGGTGTGTTCCTTTCCGGGCTCTCGGCCCTCTCGATTTGAAAGCTGTGACTGGCGCGGGCTTACTTGGCCTCTCGGATTTCGAAGCGGGTCTTGCCGTGTGCCCATGGGTTGGTGCGCTCCTCGATTTCGAAGCGGCGCTTCATGGCCTGAGCCTGCTCGAGGGTCTTGGTGTCGCCGACCAGACAGCCGTTGCTGTTGTAGATGTGCCAGCGGACGCCGATGTACTTTCCGTACACGATGGCCTGTTCACGGTTCATCATGGGGTGTACCTCCTTGGGCTGTGTGCCCTGCTTGATTTGGAAGTTCGGGGGCCGACCTTCGGCTGTGGCTTCCCGCGACCGGGCGATTGCTGTGCCCGGTTTCGACTCGGTACCGCCGGGCCTCGTCAGGCGGGTGGATTTCAAAGCTGTGCCCTCCTCGGTGTGCGCCGCCGGGCTTCCTGAACCCGGCGGGTGGTCTCGGCACCGTTCCTCCAAGCGGCGTTGCCGGGCAGGTGCTTGAGCAGGTGTGTCCGGGCGGTCTTGAATTCCTCGCCGTTCATGCCGAGGCGCAGGAGCCAGCACCGGAAGGTGTACGCCGGGTTGTCCGTGACCGGGCGGGTCGGGC
>ERZ1026772.609-NODE-609-length-24776-cov-7.108491_pt1 | contig 24776 bp, 24 predicted proteins | sample MGYA00380124_ERZ1026772 | MGnify/ENA primary metagenome ERZ1026772 (study PRJEB33269, sample SAMEA4719760) | human gut metagenome | biome: human-associated habitat; feature: organic feature; material: feces | place: Cameroon | collected 2013-10 ...
GACAAACCTCTGAGTACAAGGAGTTTGAAGAGAAAACAAAGAACTGGACGAAAGATGATGAAGCTACCGTTGCAAATGAGTTTATGCAATTATTTGTTGAATTCGGACAGATGAAAGAAATGGATCCAGCAGATGAACAGGTGCAGGTGCATGTAAGAAAACTTCAGGATTACATTACGGATCATTTTTATACATGTTCTGATAAGATTTTAAGCGGCCTTGGAAGAATGTATGCCGGTGGAGGAGAACTTACGGAAAATATCGATGATGTTGGAGGAGTAGGCACAGCAGAGTTTGTAAGTAAAGCCATTGATACATTTTATATCAGTAGAAAATAAAAATTCAATGGTACATTGATGAGATAAGTATAAGTGTAAAGGTGGGAGTAGTAGCTTCCACCCTTTTCAATCGAACTTGGATGATTTTTAGTTTTCTTATTTTGACATGGATTTACAGGAAAGACAGCAAAATTAAGTCTTTTCTTGACTTATATTGACGCAGAAAAACATATATTTTCTGTACGGACTTGAACTCTTAAGCGGTAGTTGTGGGTTCGATTCCCGCAGGGAACATCGATTTTTTGCAACAATGATCGTGAATTATGCTGACTGTCTGGCTTCTATATACAGATCAATATCTGCAACAATGTACTTTTCACCGGTGGTATGAAGTGCCTCAAAGCAGGAATAAATATATTCCCACACACGGTATTTGGTAAAAAGTGCAGAAACCTGCTTGCCGGTTAAATTCTTCTCACTTTTATATTTTTCGATACAATAAATCAGGAAATTTCCTTCTTTACTCATAATCACACCTCCTCTGGAAATATAAATGCACCGGTTTTCTTTTCTTCATCAAACATGTTGAACAGTGTTAACGGGCTGAGATGCCATACTTTCGTATCTTCCTGCTCTAAAGAAGAATAGACTTCTGATTCATAAAACTCTCTGGAAGCAGTCACTTCATCGTATGGATAGTGCTCCGTAATCAAGCGGATTACCTGAGGAACCAGAAGTGTAAGAACTGCTTCAAATTTTTGTTTCTCCATTAAAACTCCTCCTCTGGAACTGTTCCGATAAATTTCAGATATCTTAACGCCTTTTCTGATGTAAATACCATCTGATTGTAGAGCTTCTTGATCTTTAATGCTTCCAATGTCTGTTCTTTTGATAATACACCGGCAGTGTATAAGTTAATGGTTGTGTAAAATCCAAAACCAAAGTCCAGAAAGCGATTTTGCGGGATCAGTTTTGGTTCGGATACGATTACATTGCTTCCGTGATATAAAATCATAGACTTCCCTCCAATATCTTTGTTGCAAGTCGCTGTTCTTCCGTCAACGACTTAATCATCGCTTCAATATGACGGCGTTTTTCTACCTGCTCCTTTACTTCCCGGATATTATCTTTCCCCACGTATTTTGAAATGACTTTTTTTCCATCTCTGTATTTCAAATAGTAGTAGGTATTTCCATTGATTAGCTTCTCAGAAATCGTACCCTTCGGAAGTTCAGAAAGTGTTTCCTGGTATCTCGCCAACATATAGTCTATTCGCTGTTTTTCCTGCAAAACCGTACTTAAAATCATATTCATGTCAATCACCTATTTATATTATATCCAACAAAAACTAATATATCAATATATGTTGTGTAAAACAGAGCAAATATCTTCACGGAAAATCCGACCTTTCAGACCGGGCAATCCGACCCGCCAGACCATAAAAAAGTAGAAGGCTTATTCTCGGTACAATTTTGTGATGCTTTTTGTGATTGGGCTGATCCGTAGAGAAAAGCGGTCACGGCTCAATCTGGTCGGAAGTAAATATGTTTCCTTCCGGAAAAAAATCATGTAAAAGAAGTGCTGCTTGCTCCTGTCTCTTTCTACTTTACATATTTTGCAGTTTATAGTATATTTTCATTGAATTGTGGGGATGTGTAAATTACAAAGACAGGAGGCCTGAATGATGGAGAGCTTAATGGACCTGTTGATGAATGGAGATTTTTATATTGTTATTTCGATAGGAACTTTTGCGTGTTACCTGTTTTTATCATCCTGCTTTATCAGTATTTCAAGAGATGAAAAGGTAATACGCTATCTGAGAATGATCCTGACGGCACTTCTGTGCTGGACTATGGGATCTATGCTGATGCGTCTGCAAATCAGTCCGGGGGAAGCCTTCTGGTATCAGTTTTCAATGCTTGGTCTGTTTATTATACCCATAGCGGTTTATGGGTTTCTTTTTTGTGTCCTTGAAATTACAGGAAAGACAAAGCTGCTGAAGGTCTGTATGCTGGTAACTTTGGCAGTTTTTATTCTGAATGCATTTACAGGCTGTCTTCTTCCTGTTCCTGAAATGCAGGTATTACCGGATGGAACTATTTCTTATGTATATCATCCAAGAGGCGGGATGTGGCTATTGATCGCAGCAGAAATAGTGCTCTTAGTCTATGTGACAGTTCTTGCCCATAATAAAATCGGGACACGTTATGAATACCGCCGTAAGCTGGGTCCCCTGCTTTTGGGAATCCTGTTGCTCTTTGCAGGAAATGTCTGCTGTCTTTTGCCATGGGGCAAAAATTTATCCCTGGATGCACTTGGCGGTGTATGTATGGCAGTCTGCCTTGTTTATGTGATTTACAAGCAGTATCTTTTTTCGCTCTCATCACGGATTATTTCCGGGGTTGTATATTTTACTGCAGCGATTGTTGCATTCCTTCCAATCCTGTTTTTTGATTGGAATATGAATCATATATTATCTGTACAGATGAAAGGTTTTGATCAGCAGACCATTATTGTATTTACTATTGCGCAATGTCTGTGGTGTGTTTTGATTTTAGCCTTTGCAAAGAAAAGAGTGGAATATACCCTGTTGCAAAAGAAGAAATATATTGTGGATCATCTGACAGAGTTTCAGGATGAAGTGACATCTGTTGTGAGCAAAAAGGTCCTGTATCAGATGATCCGAGATACTTTAAGTGCTGCGGTAACGGGTTCCCATGTGCATATTATTGAAGAAGAAGAAGGACATTTTACAGATTATACAGAGAATGGAAGACAGCTGTTAACCGGGGAGGTAGAAGCACAGATCCGTGGATTCTGCGACAGTGACAGGATTTATAAGGACCCTGCTGCTGCTGTTTTTAAATACGATAATCAGGTTTATGGATTTTTATATGTAGAGCTTTATAGAAAGAACCGGTTTATTTATGATGAAGTGGATTGCATCCGGCAGATTGGAAACAGTGTATCCGGTGTGCTGAAGAGTATTCATGCTTATGAAAAGCTGTATCAGGTGTCGATTCATGATGGACTGACCGGTTTATATAACTGGAATTACTGCCGGGAATGTCTTGAAAAACTGGATATCCGGCTTCATACTGCAGGAATGCTTTATCTGGACATTGATAACTTTAAACTGTATAACGATCTGTATGGAGAAAGTACAGGTGATGAAGTCCTGCACTGGGTAGCAGAACAGATGCGGAAGCTTACAGATGGAGATACACAGATATTTCGTGTAGGTGGCAATGAGTTTTTGATTATTATGCCGGACAACCGCAAGGATAATCTGATCGCCTTTGCGAAGCAGATTCAGAGTGTAATGCTCGAAACTACAAAGGATAAGCCGAAAGTAATTCAGCTTATTACCCTCAGTATTGGCATTGCCTGTGATATTCTGATTGCGGAAAATGCGACAGAGTTGTTCCGGCAGGCCAGACAGGCTTCATTTTATGCGAAAGAAAACGGCAAGAACTGTATTGAGGTTTATGAAAAAGAGGATTTAGAGGAAAAGAAGCAGGACAACGAAAAGTGGTATAATCAGGTATCGCCGACCATTTTTTCTCTTATGGCAGCAATTGATGCCAAAGATTCCTTCACCTTTGAGCATTCTGAAAATGTTTCAAAATATGCAGAGAGACTTGCCATAAAGCTGGGACTTCCAAAGGAGGACATTCAGACAGCGAGGGTGGCAGGACTGCTTCATGATATTGGTAAAATCGGTATTCAGGATGATATCTTAAAGAAAAAGGGAAAGCTTACGAAGGAAGAATATGAGGTGATTAAAACCCATGTGGAAAAATCAGTTGAGATGATTCGTTTTCTGCCTCATATGAACTATGTGATTCCGGCAGTTCTATCCCATCATGAACGTTATGACGGAAAGGGCTATCCAAATGGAATCAAGGGAAAGGAAATACCAATTCTCGGAAGAATTCTTGCGGTGTGTGACAGCTTCGATGCCATGGTATCACGCAGAGCCTATAAGGAAAAGCTAAGTGTGGAATATGCCATCGGAGAACTGGAGAATGGAAAGGGAACACAGTTCGACCCGGATGTTGCACAGGCATTTATTGAGCTGGTTGAGGAAGATCCTTCCTTTATTAAGCAGTAGCAATATTTGCTTTATTGGTAACTATTCAGAGCCATGCAAATTATGACAATATGGACGTCGAATGCTCGCATTCGTAAGGACATTTGGCATAATTTATATGGCGAAGTAACCACATGAGTAAACTACGTTGCGTTAGCAACGGTTTTACGAATGGGGTGCTGAATAGTTACCTTTATTATAGAAATGATAACAAAAGGACAATAACAAAAGGGTAGGAAATCCGTCATGAATCAGATTGCCAGAGAATATAAACAGGCTATTATCATCGGTGCTTCACCGATGGGAAATGAAGCCGTACAACTACTTGCATTGCTTAAATGGGCAGGCTACGGAGCGCAGGAGGAAAGCTGCACCCACGATTGTACAACCTGTCGAAGCGGATGCCGTAAGCCGGAAATGAAAAAGGATATTTATGTCATTGCTGCTGATGGCGGTCTGGGATTTTTATTGAAAAATAAGCTGCGTCCGGATTTTCTGGTAGGAGATCTGGATTCTATCAAGCATGATGATATTTTGACAGAAGCAGCAGTTAAAGCGGCAATCGGAGAGATTCCGCATGAGGTTGTTCCGGTTGAAAAGGATGACACGGATATGGGGCTAGCGGTAGCGAAGGCTTATGAAAAGGGATACCATGAAATCCTGATTTATGGCGGCTGTGGCGGAGCACGGGTTTCCCATACCTTTGCCAATGTGCAGTTGATGAGTCTGTATGCGAAGAAGGGCTGCCAGATCCAGATGATGGGTGACGGCATCCGGATGGAAGTTCTGTGGAACGGCTGCAAAACATTTTCTTCTGCCCTTAAGGGAAGTCTGTCGGTGATCTGTCTGAGCGACAAGGCGGACGGCGTAGTGATACGGGGACTTAAGTATGAATATGTCGGGAGTCTGACCTCTGATTTTACGTTGGGTGTAAGTAATTCCTTTATCGGACAGAACGCGATGGTGTCGGTAGAGGATGGAACCCTGCTTTTAGTTTATGAGAGAGAGTGATGACACAGCGTGTGAAAATATAAAGAGACAAAAATACGATTTATCCAAACAACCTATTTACATGGTAGGTAAATGGGTATATAATGAGCCTCAGAGAAAACCAAGCGGATGCGAAGCAGACATTTGGTTTTCTGGGCTCATTAACGAGCAAAGATCCTGCGAAGCAGGATGAAGAGCACGAAGTGCGGGTTTGCGAGTTTATGTAAATTAATTAATAAAAGATATAATGAGCCTCAGAGAAAACCAAGCGGATGCGAAGCAGGAGGAAAAATAAATGTCAAAACATACTTTGTTAGAAATTAAAGATTTACATGTGAATGTAGAAGATAAAGAAATTCTGGACGGAGTGGACCTTTCTATAGGAAGTGATGAGACACATGTACTCATGGGACCGAACGGAACAGGTAAATCAACATTGGGGTATGCCATCACAGGACATCCCCGTTATACAGTTACCTCCGGCAGTATTCTTTTTGATGGAGAAGAGATTACAGAGCTGTCAATGAATGAGCGTGCAAAGAAAGGAATTTTCCTATCCTTCCAGAATCCGATCGAGGTGCCCGGAGTGACGCTGAGTTCCTTTATCCGCAGTGCTTTGGAGCAAAAGACGGGAAAGCGGATCCGTTTGTGGGACTTTAAGAAGAAGCTTTCCGAAACTATGAAGCTGCTTTCCATGGATGAGTCCTATGCAGAGCGTGATCTGAATGTCGGTTTTTCCGGAGGTGAGAAAAAGAAAGCGGAGATTCTGCAGATGCTGATGTTAGAGCCCAGGCTTGCGATTCTGGATGAAACGGATTCCGGTCTTGATGTCGATGCGGTACGGACGGTTTCCAAAGGAATCCAGTTATATAAGGAGCAGTGCAGGGGAAGTCTTCTGATTATTACGCACAGTACGAGAATTCTGGAATCCCTGCATGTGGATGTTACCCATGTCATGGAGGAAGGGAAAATTGTCAGAAACGGAGATGCTTCTCTGGTAGATACAATCAATGAAAAGGGATTTGAGGAGTTCACAGCAGTCAATTAGTGCCGGGTAAAAGTAGTTCCGGATGAGGTTGGGGACAGCCATGAATTCCGGAAAGAAAGGTGTGCGTAAAATGAGAGAGAAAAGTCAGGTAGATGATATTGACCGCAGCATCTATGATATCCGTGATGAAGAAAAAGATGCTTATCGTATGGAGGAGGGTCTGACTCCGGAAATTGTGGACAAGCTGTCGAAGGAAAAGGATGATCCTGTGTGGATGCAGCAGTTTCGTCTTCAATCCCTGCAAATTTATAATGAAATGCCCGTTCCCGACTGGGGACCCTCCATCGAAGGTCTGGACATTGACCATATTGCCACCTATGTACGGCCGAATACCAGGATGCAGGGATCATGGAAGGATGTACCGCAGGATATCAAGGATACCTTTGAACGATTGGGAATCCCGCAGGCAGAGCGGAAATCCTTAGCCGGTGTGGGCGCCCAGTATGATTCCGAGCTGGTTTATCATAACGTAAAATCGGAAGTGGAAGCAGAGGGTGTCGTATATACGGATATGGAAAGCGCCTTGAAGGGTGAATATGCGGATATGGTGCGTAAGTATTTTATGAAGCTGGTGACACCACGGGATCACAAGTTTGCAGCATTGCATGGAGCAGTGTGGTCCGGAGGTTCCTTTGTTTATGTACCGAAGGGAGTGCAGGTATCGATTCCGCTGCAGTCCTATTTCCGTCTGAATGCCAAAGGTGCAGGACAGTTTGAGCATACCCTGATTATCGTAGATGAAGGAGCAAGCCTGCATTTCATCGAAGGATGTTCGGCTCCGAAATATAACGTAGCCAATCTTCATGCCGGATGTGTGGAGCTTTATGTGAAGAAAAATGCAAAGCTGCGCTATTCGACCATTGAAAACTGGTCTAAAAATATGTATAACCTCAATACCAAAAGAGCAGTTGTGGAGGAAGGCGGTACGATTGAATGGGTTTCCGGTTCGTTTGGCTCCCATATCGGCTGTCTGTATCCGATGAGTATCTTAAAGGGAGAGGGCGCCAGGATGGAATTTACCGGTGTAACCTTTGCCGGAAAAGGACAGAATCTGGATACCGGTGCGAAGGTGGTCCATGCCGCGCCGAATACAAGCTCTTATATGAATACCCGTTCCATCAGTAAGGGCGGTGGAATCAGCACCTTCCGGAGCAGTGTAGTGATCAATAAGGAAGCGAAGAAGTCGAAATCTGCGGTTTCCTGTCAGTCCCTGATGCTGGATTCCGAGTCCCGTTCGGATACAATACCGGCTATGGACATCCGGACAAAGGATGCAGCCGTAGGACATGAAGCAAAGATTGGAAGTATCAGTGATGATGCCGTATTTTATTTAATGTCCAGAGGCATGAGCGAGGAAGACGCCAGAGCGCTTCTTGTCAGCGGATTCGCAGACAATGTGTCGAAAGAGCTCCCGCTGGAATATGCCGTAGAAATGAATAATCTGATTCGTCTTGAAATGAAGGGCAGCATAGGATAAGGAGAGAGGGCCATGACAGATATGATTATCAATAAGCTCCCATCGAAGACCTGGAATTGGCTGAAGGTCAATGAGACAAAGCTTCCCTGGGATATGGAACATACAACCGTACTTCCGGAAGAAAATGTGGCGGTGAAAGAAGAACCTGTCCATTTTTCCATTCAGGGAGAGGGGGAATACAGCAGTAAGAAATTTAATATTCATGCGGCAAAGGACGAGCAGATCACCGTTTATATGGATTATATGCCGGAGAATAAGCTTGCCGTGTATACGAATCTGACTTTGGAAGAGGGGGCGCATGTCCGTCTTATCCAGTTACAGCACAGCAAGGAGGATTCCCTTGTATACAATACCATTCAGGGATCCTGTGAAAAGAATGCGCGTATCGAACTGGTTCAGGTTTATCTTGGAAAAGGAGATATTTATTCAGATACAACGATTGACTTAAAGGGCGGGAAAAGCAGCTTTAAGAGTGATATCGGATATATTGGAGAGCATACCCATGTCATTGATCTGAATGAGGTAATCAATCATTTTGGCAGATGTACGGAAAGTGAAATTAATGTACAGGGCTCCCTGCGGGATGGGGCGAAGAAGATTTTCCGGGGAACAATTGATTTTAAGACAGGAGCTTCTGATTCCGTAGGAAACGAGCAGGAAACCGTACTGATGCTGGGTGAGGATGTGGAAAATAAGACGGTTCCGGTGATTCTTTGTTCGGAGGAAAATGTGACAGGTAACCACGGCGCAACAATTGGAGAGCTGGATGAGGATACTCTATTTTATCTGGCAAGCAGAGGAATCAGCAGGGAACAGGCAGAAGATATGATGGCAAGAGCCGGTATTGAACGCTTGAAGAGTCTCATTGCAGACGAAGCTTTTATCACAATGATTGATCAGGAACTGGGGGGAGATGGCATATGATAGATTACAGGAGCGAATTCCCCCTGCTGACTTCGGAAGGATTCCGAAAAAGTACCGGCATGGAGCATGACTGGATTTATATCGACAATGCAGCGACCTCACAGCGTCCACAGACCGTTCTTGATGCAGAAGAAGAATTTTATAAAAAGCATAATGCCAACCCGTTACGGGGAAATTATCCTCTCAGCATCGAAGCAACACAGATGTATGAGGATGCCCGCAGGGCAGTACGTGATTTTATCGGAGCGAAGTCGGTCAGAGAAATCATTTTTACCAGGAACACAACGGAAAGCATCAATCTGGTTGCATACAGCTACGGTTTAAGTCATGTAAAGGCCGGGGATGAGATCCTGGTATCCATTATGGAGCATCACAGCAACCTGCTTCCCTGGCAGATGGTGGCAAGAACGACAGGCGCGGTATTGCGGTTCATGGAGTGTCGGCAGGATGGTTCTCTTGATCTTGATGAAGTGCGGGAGCAGATTACGGAGAAAACCAGAATTGTTGCTATTACGCAGGTATCGAATGTACTTGGCAGAGTGAATCCCATTAGGGAAATTGCAGCGATGGCGCATGAGAAAAATGCGGTTGTTGTGGTAGACGGTGCACAGAGTACACCGCATATGGCAGTCAATGTACAGGAACTGGGTGCAGATTTTTTTGCCTTTTCCGGGCACAAAATCTTCGGACCGATGGGAATCGGAGTCTTATATGGAAGGAAAGAATTATTAAAAGTGATGCCGCCATTTCTCACAGGTGGTGAGATGATTGAGTCTGTGAGCAGAGAAGGCGCAAAATACGCAGAACTTCCACACAAATTCGAGGCCGGTACGGTGAATGCTGCCGGAGCAGTCGGACTGCATGCGGCAATCAACTATGTGCAAAAAATTGGATTTGCTGCGATGCAGGAGCAGGAGCTTAAGGTGACAAAGCGTGCTTTGGATGGTCTTAGAGAGCTGCCGCATGTTCATGTACTGGGATCGGATCTGCCGGAAGAGCATACGGGAATCCTGACATTTATGATTGATGAGGTACATCCGCATGATGTCAGCGAAATCCTGATTGCGGATGGAATCTGTGTCCGGGCAGGACATCATTGTGCGCAGCCCTTGCTGCAGCACCTTGGAATCGGATCTGCCACACGTGCAAGCTTTATGTTTTATAATACGGAAGAAGAGGCAGAGCTCTTTGTAAAAAGTATCGCAAGCGTAAGGGAGCGGATGGGATATGGAAAATAGAAGCTTTTATAATGAAATCTTAACCGAGCATAATGTACGGCCGGAATTCAAGCATGATCTGCCGGATGCCGACATAGTTCTTGAGGGTGTCAACCCGAGCTGTGGAGATGATATTTTCTTAAAGCTGAAGGTCGAGGATGATACGATTGTGGACGGAGCGTTTGTCGGAGACGGATGTGCGATCTCGCAGGCCTCCGCGGATATTATGTTGGGCATGATCATCGGCAGAAAGAAAGAGGATGCCTTACAGCTTGGGAGAACCTTTATGAAGATGATTAAGGGAGAAGCCAGTGAGGAAGAAATTGACTCTCTGGAGGAAGCATCCGCATTACGCGATATTGCCCATATGCCGGCACGTGTGAAGTGTGCCGTTCTTGGCTGGCGTACCTTAAAAGAGGCATTGACAGGCGAAGACGCAGAGGATGATGAAGACGAATTTTAAAAGAAAATGTGTAACTATCTGAATAGCTACAAGAATATATTGAAATAGGCAAGAACATAACTGGAAGATGAAAATTCCCCACCCGGAAAATCTCTTGAGGATTGCGGATGGGGAATTTATTTTTTGCTTTATAGGAAATTCCGCTGGAATTTTCTACAAAGCAAAAAGCTCCGCACGGATGCGCAGCTCGCGGAGAAGAAATTAGTTGCTTTGCAACACCGCTCGCGCGCGAAGAGTTCGCGAGCGAACTCTTTATTTTTGTGTAATTGTTCCGTACTTTTATAGCTACGTTGTTTCTTACTATTAGAACTTTAAAAGGGATTAAAGCTGCTGATGAACCTTGCGGATCACAGCCTCTTTTAATTCGGGTGCCTTGTCAGGATCGAGATCCTCCGGAAATTCGCAGTCAATTGTGGAAACCTCCGGTCTGTAGTTTAAACGAAGTGCATGTGCCTGAATAAAATCAGTGGCTTTGTTGTAAACATCCTCACTTACACCATTTAATTCAATCGTATATAAATTTGCCATATTCTTTATCCTCCATTCCCTGATTTTCTGGTTACCGTGCGGTACCTGCCTGATACTGATCCGGTACCTTATATTTGCCTCAGGCTCTTTTATTATCTTTCCTGATAACTATAGTATATACCTGTTGCAGTAAAATTAACAGATACTGGAATGTAGAATATAATAATAGGAATCATTCCTATTTTAGTAAATATGTACAAATTACAGGAGTTCCTCAAATAAAATGGACATAAAGCATTCTTCAACTTTCGGGATGATAATAATATCAATGACCGAAGCTTGTCACAAAATACATCAGAGCGGCCCAGGTATACACCGAATAATAAATACCGTCGGAATCTGTTCCACGGTTTAAAATCTGCAGGGCCTCTTCTTTTGTTAAAAGTGAAAATCCGTTAAAGCATTCACTTCCAACAGCGCCATCGGTATTCAGTTCCGGAAGAGTATCACGGTTTATGGAAAGTAAAACGAGAGCATTGCTTTCATCGGTCATTCCCGGAGTGCTGAAAAGAAGAGGACTGATCACCTTTGCGGTATCGCCGTCTCCAAAAACAATGCCGGTTTCTTCCTTTAACTCTCTGGTTGCGGTGGTAATAAGGTCAGCATCCTCTTTGTCAATAAGACCGGCCGGAGGACTTAACAGAAACTGACCGGTGGGGTAGCGGAACTCATGACTGAGTAAAAGCTTCGGTTCAGAATCCTTTGTATTCAAAACAACAATGCAGGTCACAGCATCTGCCCGCATTTTCTTGAATTCTTCTGTGGACTTCGCAGCCACAAGATCATCAGCCGTTCGCCTCGTCGCATCGTAATAATGTTTTCCTTCTGCATATTGCAAATCAAATACCCGGATAAATTTTGACTCAAATAAGGGTTTGATGTTTTCCTTTGAAAAATCTGGAGTATCCATGCGAAATTTCCTTCTTTCTTTATATATGTCAGATAACTATTCAGAACCCTATTCGTAAAACCGCTGCTAATGCAGCGTAGTTTACCTCATGTGGTTACTTCACCATATAAAATTGCTATTCTGTTTGAATACAAGCATTCACAGAAAGCAATTTTGCATGGCTCTGAATAGTTACAATTTAAGTATATCGCAATAATTCAGCCATGTACATTCATAAGTTGCCGGAGTGGAGTAACAGTTTCAGCCATACTCATTCATAAGCTGTCGAAGTGCTGGGGTAGATACTTAGTAGTTGGAAAAATTGAAAAAACACACCAAAACAGGTTAGAAAAGTTGAAAAAATATGCCAAAATAGGTTGGAAAAGTTGAAAAAATCATGCTAAAATAGGTTAGAAAAGTTGAATATGTAATTTTAATTAAGAAATAAGGGGGGATAATATGCTTGACAGGTCGGCAGGAAAAATAATTACAGAATGGATTTCAAATGGAAAAGATGCTTTATTAGTTACCGGAGCTAGACAAATCGGTAAGACATATCTGATACGAGAGTGCCTGAAAAACAGTGGTTTTCCATACGTGGAGTTGAATTTCATAGAGAACCCGGAATTAATTGAGTTGTTTGCAGGAGCAAAGGATGCAAAAGAATTGATGATGCGGTTAAGCCTGGTGACAAAGGAAACACTTCAAGTTGGTAAGACTATATTCTTTCTTGATGAGATACAGGAGTTTAAAGATATTGTCACAAGAATTAAATTTTTAGTGGAGGACGGGAGCTTTCGTTATATTATGAGTGGTTCTCTTTTAGGCGTGGAATTAAACGATCTCCGATCAGCACCGGTAGGCTATTTGTCAGTTATTGATATGTTTCCGTTAGATTTTAAGGAATTTGCATGTGCTGTTGGAGTAAATGAGCATATTATATCTACATTAAAGGAACATTTTGAGGATAGAACCAGAGTAGATGAATTTGTTCATTCCAGGATGCTGGATGTATTTTATCTGTATCTGATTGTAGGAGGAATGCCGGAAGCAGTTGTTATGTATAATGATTCCAATGATCTGGCAAAGGTTGGAAGGATTCATGATAAAATCATCCGGCTGTATAAGCAGGATTTTTCAAAATATGAAAAGACATATAAATTAAAATTACAGGAAATCTATGACTCCATGCCGGGACAGCTTGATCAGAAAAATAAACGTTTTCAATTAAATATTCTTGGGCAGGGCATGAATTATGACAGGGTTGCAAATGATTTTTTGTGGCTTAAGGATGCGGGGGTAGCCATTCCGGTATACAACATCAGGGAACCTAAGCTGCCACTGATCATCAGTGAGAACCGTAATCTGTTTAAACTCTTTTTTTCAGATATCGGGCTTCTGACAAGTTGTTATTCAAATCAGACGAAATTAGCGATTTTAAATAAAGATGCATCCATTAACAATGGTGCACTTTTTGAAAATGCAGTCGCACAGGAGCTTCTTGCAAAGGGGCATAAGGAATATTACTTTAATAGTAAAAAACAGGGTGAACTTGATTTTGTAATAGAATTAAATGGTAAAGTTACCCCTTTAGAAATCAAGTCCGGAAAAGATTATAAGCGTCATTCTGCACTAAATAATGTTCTTGAAGCAGATGATTATGGTATTCAGGAGGCTTATATTTTTTCGGAAGGTAATGTGGAGGTCGATGGCAAGAAAGTATATATGCCGATTTATATGATTATGTTTATGGATAATCTGCAACTGGATAATCCAATTTACCGACTTGATTTAAGTGGACTTGAGTAGTGAAAAGTTTAGGGGATCATAGATAGATAATCGTAAGTAACAGCGATTGGAATTGCACATCCGGTCTCTTGCTGATAAAATAGAATCAATAATCTCTTTTATCAGGAGGATAAACCTATGGATGAAAATATGAAGAAGCGAAACGAACGCCTGGCACAGACGGTCATAAAAGGCTTACAGTCCCGTAATATGTCGGGCTACTATGCCGAAGACAAGGAAGCTGCTTTAAAACAGGCCCTTAAGCTAATCGAAGAAAACAGTACCATTTCCATGGGTGGGTGTATGAGTGCCCACGAAATCGGACTGGTTCAGGCTTTGCAGGAGGGAAATTATCAGTACCTTGATCGTTCCAAAATGGAGCCTCGTGAAGGATTGCTTGCCGCTTATGATTCCGATGTCTTTCTTTCCAGTGCCAATGCAATGACAAGTGACGGTATTCTTGTTAACATTGATGGCAATTCCAATCGTGTTTCCTGTATTGCCCAGGGACCGAAGAAGGTGATCTTCATTGTTGGAATGAATAAGGTATGTGATGATCTTGACAGTGCCATGAAGCGCGCAAGAAATGTGGCTGCTCCGATCAATGCACAGCGGTTTGAAGTGAAGACCCCCTGTAAGGAAACCGGTAAGTGCTTTGACTGCAAATCTCCGGATACGATCTGCTGCCAGTTCCTGATCACGAGATATTCCAGACATACCGGAAGAATCCATGTGATTCTTGTAAATGATAATCTTGGTTTTTAATGATGGATTGAGAATCATCTTTTCTTTTCTTCATATAATGATGTCGGGGTCAAAAGCCCCCGACTTTGATACCTACGGATTGCTTCGTGCTACGCACTCCCACAATCCTACCCAATATTCGCATATCGTGGGATTATCATCCCACTTCTATGCTCATATCGGGGCGGGTCCTAAGGTCTTTCACCCACTTATGAGCAAGCTCATGTGGGCTTAGACCTTTTGACCCTGGTATCATATAATAATAGCAGCAAGATGAAAAGGAGTGATTCATATCGTTGCCTGGATTCTTTTCCTGTTACGAAAAATCAAGTTAGAATATTAGCGCATGGTTCCGCCGGTAATCCAGTGGCTTCATTCCATGGAAGTCACGGAAGACAGTGGCGAAGCGCCCTTGATTAACATAGCCGCAGGCTTTTGCGATATCAGAGATACCAAGCTTTGATGTTGTCAAAAGTTCTGCGGCATATTTCATGCGTACTTCATTCATATAGGTGGACAGGCTGGCTCCGTATACGGAGTGGAAATAACGTTTCAGGCTGGTCTCACTTACACCCAGTGTATCTGCGATGGATTTCATGGAAATGTGCCGGCTTAAGTCCCGGGTAAGTATTTCCTGTGCTTTTTTGGCAAGCATAACCTGTACCCTGGGAAGATAAAGCATGTTCCGGGCATTCTCCGGCTTATGATCACAAAAACATTTTAAAAGCTGCAGTGTAAGGAGGCGGATTTTCCCGATATTTTCAGCAGGACAGCAGTCAGCCAGATCATTCCATAGTTTCAAAAATGGATCTGTAACATACAAGGCAGCTCCTTTTTCATATAAAGCAATGAGCATATCCATATCAATATCAAAGTATTTCAGAAAGTCCATTGTTTTTTCTGTGAACCATTCCGGCAGAACATAAATTTCATACCCCTTATAGCAGGAAGAAGGATAATAGAACTGATTCTCGGCCATCCGGGAGGAAATGCTCATCATGCGGTGATCCAGATAACTGTAATTGTCTTCATTCACCCGGAATTCGCATCGGCCCTCCATACAGTAATTCACGAGCAGAATTTTCTGTGACTGCTGTGTATTTAAGGGGACAATCTGCGTGTGAATATCATTCAATACCAGATAAATTCCCGGAAGAACATAGTAACCGGTCAATTCCATAAAACCATCGGGGGTATCCTGATGGATAATACCGATATCCCGTCCTTCTGTTACAAATTGCCTGACGCTGTTCATGTATTGTTCTTTTTTCATAAGATTCCTTTCCCTTACAAAGAGATCGTGGCTAAACGAACCTTTTTGACTGAATGAGGTATAGATATATTTTCAGTCAGATTGTAAAATATCACAAGTTAGACATAACGAACTAACAATAGTATACGCTGTCAGGACGAGGTAAGCAAGAGGAGGACGAATAAGGATGAAGTTATCAGAGGCAGATGCCGGATGTTATGCAACCGTATGTTCCGTAAGTGGAAGTCATCACCTGATTTCACGGTTAATCGGTATTGGAATTGTAGAAGGGACTATGGTACGGGTCATTCAGAACCTTAAGGATCAGCCGGTTTTATTCTATTGCCGGGATTCTGTAATTGCATTGGGCAGGCAGGATTGTGAGAAAATCGAGATTAAGGAGGGTGACAGAGCATGAGCAGGACGATCGTGTTACTGGGGCAGCCCAATTCAGGAAAATCTACCGTATTCAACGGATTGACCGGTGCACATCAGCATGTTGGTAACTGGCCGGGCAAAACGGTAGAGCGTAAGGAGGGGGACTTTACATATCAGGGAGAAAGCTATCGCGTCATTGATCTACCGGGCAGCTACAGTCTGTCAGCCGGATCGGAGGAAGAAAAAATTACAGCGAACTTTATCCGGTCAGGTGTTGCGGATCTGGTTGCGATTCTCGTAGACAGCTCTCAACTGGAACGTTCCTTATATATGTATGCAGATTATGTGGGAACGAATACGCCAGTAGTTTTAGTTCTGAATCTGATGGATGTTGCAGAGAAAAAGGGGATTCATATTAATATAAAGAAGCTCGGTGAACGGTTAGGAATTCCGGTAGTCGGCTTTGTAGCGTCAGAGGTGAAGCGGTATCGTGAGCTGAAGCAGCAGTTTGTAGATGCAATTCGTGAAGCAAAAATTGCGGATTCTGCACAGCTTATGAAGTTTTATGAGAGGGACACAGGGATTTCCTTTAAGGAGCTTGCAGAAAAACAGAAGGAAGAAAGGCTTTTTACAAAGGAAAAGCTGGCGGTTTCTGAGCTTGAGAGGACGGATCAGGGACTGATGATTTCCGGAAAACACAAATATGAATATATCGACAAACTACTGAAAGGTGTTGTCAGCAGACCGAATCGGGAAGTTGGGTTAAAAGGGTTTGATAAAAAAGCATTGGGAAAGCATTCCGGGAAATGGATGGCAGTCGGAATTATCGTAATGGCACTTGCAGCAGCGATGGTTGTGGCCGCACCTGTCATGGCACTTGGTTTTGGGTTTGCCGGTGTGATCAGTGGACCGTTAGAAAAGCTGATGACTGCAATGAATGTCTGGAAGCCACTGGCAGAACTGGTTTATGTGGTGATACCAAATGTTTTTGGGTTTGCAATATCTATGGCAGGATTTGTTCTTGGAGTGACCTTTGTATTTGCAATTATTGAAGATGTGGGTTATATGGCGAGAATTTCGGTCGTCTTTAATTCTGCAATGGAGAAGCTGGGCTTGCAGGGGAAGAGTATCTGTTCTCTTCTTATGAGTCTGGGATGTAATATGGCAGGTGTTGCGGGAAGCCGTGTCATTGACAATTCCGGACAGCGGTTTCTGACGATGATTCTTGTCTGGAGTATTCCGTGTGGATCGACGCTTTCCCTTGCTCCAATGCTTGCAACGGTATTTTATGGTCCTGTTGGAGCTATGGCGATTGTTCTGCTCATGCTGGTTACCACCATCGGATCCCTGTTTCTGGTATCCCGAATTTATAAGGGAAAACTGATCAGCAAAGAGGATCAGGGAGGTATCATCATGGAGCTTCCCCCCTACCATAAACCAAAGTGGGGACATATCATCCGGACAACGCTGATGAAGGCGTGGGATATTTTCAGCAGGGCATTTCGTGTGATTACATTGGTTTCGATTGTATTCTATCTGCTTTCCTATAACTGGTTTGGCGGTGAATACAGCATTTTGTCCAGGATCGGGCAGGTGATTGAGCCGGTGACGAACCAGTTTGGCATGACCTGGCAGATGTTCATGGCATATATCTCGTCCATGCTTACCAAAGAATCCCTGCTTGGTGTTATCAATGCGCTATACAGCAACAGTGATATGGTAAATGCTGCATTTAATGCAAAATCTCTGGGATTGACCGAAGGAATGATGACGCTTTTACCACAGGTAATCACAAAAGCGCAGGCTCTTGGATTTATTATGGCCATTGTATTTAATGTGCCGTGTACGATGACCGTGGCAGCGACCTTCCGTGAAAACCATTCAAAGAAGTGGATTGGGCTTTCGATTGCTTATTATCTGGTATTTTCGCTTGTACTGGCGTTTGTTTTCTATCACATCGGATTACTGATCTGGCATTAAACACAGTATAGAAAGCAGGTTTTCTTTTTCTATATGGTATGATAAAATGGCAGTGGTTAGATCATGCTAACTGCTGCTGTTTTTATTGTAAAAAAGGAAAGAACATATAGTAAATCCGGGAGGAAACGAAATGAGTAATGAGAAAATGCATATTGAGTCTAATACCGTTCAGGAGACGTTGGTGATTCCGTTGTGGGGAAGAAAATATTGTTCGGAGATTTATCCGGAAATTTATCAGGACACGACGGCGAAGAAGATCATGGAAAAGCTGGATTATGATTTTTCCACGCTTGAGGCAAAGAAAAATAATACGATGTTCCGCTTTGGTTATCTGGAAGCGGCCGCAAGATATACGGATCTGGGAACAGAGATAAGAGCTTATGTAAAGAGCCATCCGGCAGCAGCCATTGTAAATTTAGGCTGTGGCCTGGACTGTACCGCAGAGAACAATGCAGGAGATGCCTGCAAAATTTATAACATTGACCGTCCCGATGTGATTGAGGTAAGAAATAAACTCATTCCGCCTACAGCAAATACAACCAATATCGGTTCCGATCTGAATGATACGAAGTGGTTTGAGGAAATCGATGACAGTAATGGTGTGATTTTCTTTGCGGCAGGTGTGTTCTATTATTTTCTTTCCGATGAAGTAAAGAAGCTGTTTACGGCTATGGCCAAAAGGTTTCCGGGTGGACGGCTTGTGTTTGATACAGCCAATAAATCTGCGGTTAAGATGATGCTGAAAACCTGGGTGAAGACCGCAGGCATTACCGATATCAGCAAGTATTTTTACGTCAATGACCTGAGTACGGATCTGCAGGTATGGCTTCCGGACACGAAGGTATCTGCAAAAGGATATATGCTTGGCTATCATGACCTCAAAATTCCATCTGTAAGTGGATTTTTCCGTCTTCTGGCAAAAATCGGGGATGGATTTATGAAGATGCGTATTGTAAGAATAGATTTCAATAAGAATTGATTTTTCATCTGTACATTTCTGTGAATAAGCCGCATAATTAATAGGGAAAGATATGAGAATGTTTTAAAAACAATGGATGTCATTCTATGTTTCATATAAATGTGTGAGACTGATCCTATTAAAATGAGGTTTATTTATGAGCAAATCAGAAAAACAAATAGTAAAAGAAAGTGAACGTAACAGGAAGATTTTAGAGACAGCCTTTCGTATTTTTGTTGAAAGAAAGATTGAGCCGGTGAGTATGGGAGAGATTGCAGAAGCGGCCGAAATCGGCAGGGCAAGTCTTTTTCGGTATTATCCGAATAAACTGGAGCTTGTAATTGCAGTCTGTACAAAGGAATGGAAGGAGTATATGGATGAACTGGACAGGACAAGACCGATCAGTTCCATTGATGAGATTCCGGCAATTGACAGACTGATCTTTATCATGGACAGCTGTATTGATATGTACCAGAAGTATAAGGATTTACTCCAGTATAATGACAATTTCAACTATTATGTCAGCCATATGGGTGTAACCAGGGACAATGAACATCTGACAGAGTTTTATAATGCCCTATGCCCCATCAACACGCGGCTTCATATGATGTATGAAAAGGCCAAAGCCGATCATACTTTCCGCACGGATATCCCGGAGCAGGAATTTATACGGGTAACAATACATACCATGGTAGCAGCCTGTGAGTACTATGCAGATGGCTTTGTCTGGGGATCGGAAGAAAACAGGGACTACACACCGGAGCTGCTCATATTAAAAGAAATGATACTTAATTATGTCAGGAATTAAAGGTGTTTAGCCAATATAGTAACATATATGAGGTGTTTTCCGATGAATATGAATCAGCTGAAATATGTTCTTACTGTTGCCAATTCTTCCTCTTTACGGGAAGCAGCAATGAAATTGTATATTTCGCAGCCGGCTCTTTCCTTAAGCATCAGTGAACTGGAAAACGAGCTTGGGATTGTACTGTTTGAAAGAAGTAATCGTGGAATCGGGCTTACGGATGCCGGGCGCGAGTTTATTACCTATGCGAAAAAGGTGCTGGGGCAGTATGAAATTCTGGAGGATCGCTATCTGTCGCGTAATAAGGACAAGGAGCGGTTTTCCGTATCGACACAGCACTATAATTTTGCTATCCGTTCCTTTACCAACGTGATCCGCAAGTTTGGACCGGATAAATATATCTTTTCCATTCATGAAACAAAAACTAACGAAGTGCTTGAAAATGTCCGGGATATGAAGAGTGAGGTCGGGATCGTTTCCTATTCGGGAGCGAACGAAGCGGTAATCAGGAAACTGTTCAAGGACTTTCAATTAGAGTTTGTTCCGCTGATGCAAAGAGAAACCTATGCCTATTTATGGAAGAAACATCCCTTTGCAGACCGGAGGGAAATTTCGCTGGAGGAGCTGAAGGATTATCCCTGTATTGTTTTCGATCAGAGTGATGACAGTAATTTTTATCTTACCGAGGAAGCAATGTCGGACTATGATTTTGAAAAAATGATTAAGACAGACGACCGTGCAACCACCATGGAAATCATGGCAGAGCTTCTTGGATATTCGGTCGGATGCGGAATGCTGTCGAGTGAGGATGCCATTTTACAGGGGCTTGTATCGATTAAGCTGAAGGAAGAGGATCCGTTAACGATTGGTTATATAACCCGGAAGGGAAGCAGCCTGTCCAGATATGGAGAGGCCTATATTGAGGAATTACTAAAGTATCGGGAGAGCATGTAGAGCACTTAACGAAAACAAGCTAAAAGCGCAGCTAGAGTTTAGTGAAGCAGGTATATGTACATCATATATAGAAGTTAAATGAGGAGCAAGCCAAAATAGTGGCTTGCTCCTCTTGCGATAAGAACAACTTATCACACGCAATTAATTCTATGAAATTTTCAACCTGCCAATTCTGTAGTATGATAGGCACAACAAAGAGAGAACGAAGTTACTGGAACGAGGTACGAGAGAACAGTAACAGAACGAAAGGAGTAACGCAGATGAGAAACATGATGACCGGTAAAAACTGTATGAACTGTATGTGTCGAATGTCTTTCTCCCGGGCGGTAACCTGGCACCGATGTAGACTCATTTGTTGTGCATCTTAAAGGTTATGATTATCCTATATGATCATGTGTCAGACGCCCGGGAGTAAAATAATTACTTACCGGGCGTATTCATGTAGAACACTTAATGAAAGCAAGCCGAAGGCGCAGGTTGAGTTTATATGTAAAGCAGAAGAAAATCAATCAGAACTATAGAGGAGACAGATTATGAGAAAGAAATTATGGAGTGTAATACTTACAGCAGCAATCGCGGTGGGAACCCTTGCCGGATGTGGACAGACAGGAACCATCGCAGCGACAGATACAACACAGGAGGCAGATACAACAGCAGAAGCTGCATCAGATAATGAAACAGATACCGCTGCAGAAACGGAAACCGCCGATGCAGATACACAGGATGCGGCAGAGGAGACAACTGAGGCAAAAGATTACGGAACACTTTATGTATCGTTCCCGACCGGAAACATCCGGATCGCTATTGATATCCTGGCACAGCAGCTTGGCTATTTTAAAGAAGAGGGTGTAACCGTTGAAGAAGTAAACCTTGGAGGAATGGATGCACTTACCGCAATTAATTCTGCAGACGGAAATCTGGATATTCTGACGACAGGCTTTGTGGCAGATCTTCAGGCAATCGGATCCGGATATGATCTTACCGTAATTGGTGGAACTGCGGTAGAAGGTGGTGCGATCATTGCGAAAAAGGGAAGTGCAGATCAGTACAAGGATGCAGGAACAGTAATAAACTTCGATGCCGTAAAGAGTGCAAAGCTTGGCTTACAGAGAAATGAGGCAGCCTGGGTGATCACGAGACAATATCTTCTGGATAACGGTGTGACAGAAGATGAGATAAAGGCAATCGAAGATGAAGCGACCGGTAATATCGCATACTATGCGGATCAGACAGCCGTTGCACAGGCCGTTCAGAAGGACGAAGTAAATCTTGCCTTTTTACCTCTTGAATATGCACTTCTTTATGCAGATGCCTATGATCTTGAGGTTGTGGCAAAAGCAGGAGATCTTCAGGAAAATTATGTATGCTGCCGTGAAGTAACCTCAAAGGCAAGACTTGCTGATAAGAAGGCTGCCTTTGTTGCTTACGAAAAAGCAAGAATCCGTGCTTTTGAGTATTATAAGCAAGGTGAAACAGATGATAGTGTGAGACAGGATGTTGTGAATATCGTAGCTTCCTGGTCAGGAAAAGAAACCGATTATGTAGATACTTACCTTTACGGTGGCGTTACCAAGTATGCGACAGATCCGAATACAGCAGGAATTGTGAAGTATGTTGAGGCAGCAAACAACTCCGGACTTTTACAGAGTGCAGGTATTGATTTTGCAACCTATGATATCAAACAAAATGTAGATGCCTCTGCATATGGACAGGCGATTACTGAGCTTGCCCAGGAAAATCCGGACAATGCATTCTATGCATCACTTTTAGAACAGTACAATACAGATAATCAGTAGTCAGGGGATCAGTGGTATGGGAAAGATATATGACAATGTGATACAGCTTATCGGCAATACACCCATTCTTCATCTTCATAAAATGGAAGAGGAAGAGGGACTGGAAGCCAATATTTATGCAAAAGTAGAAGGATTCAATCCGGGTGGAAGCGTAAAAGACCGGGCGGCGCTCAATATGATTGAGACGGCAGAGAAAGAAGGAAAGCTAAAGCCTGGTGGAAGGATTGTTGAAGGAACAAGCGGAAATACGGGAATCGGAATCGCACTTGTATCCGCTGTCAAAAACTACCATGCCACAATCTGCATGCAGGAAGGAACGAGTGCGGAAAAGATCAAGATTCTGAAGGCCTATGGAGCAGAGGTGGAGCTGACACCAAAGAACGAAGGATTTGGACGGGCCGGAGGAAGAGCAAAGGAAATTGAAGAAGAGGAAGGGGCTTTTCGTCCTGCACAGGGCGAAAACCCCCATCATCCGGAAGCTCATATTTTACATACCGGGCCGGAAATCTGGAGAGATCTGGATGGAAAGGTAGATCTGTTCGTGGCAACGGTCGGAACCGGTGGTACAAGCGGTGGAATCGGAAGATTCTTAAAAAGCCGGAATCCGGAAATCGAAATTTACGGAGTGGAACCCAAAGGATGTCCTGTTTTAAACGGAGGGCAGCCGGGGCCGCATAAGATTCAGGGAATCGGTGGTGGAGCCATCTGTCCGATTACCGATCTTAATCTTTACAAAGAGATCCTGCTTTGCTCCGATGAGGATGCGTACCGCTACACAAGGCTTTGTCCGAAAAAGGAAGGCCTGCTGATCGGAATTTCTTCGGGCGCAGCACTCTGGGCGGCAGTAGAGCTTGCCAAGAGACCGGAAAACAAGGGAAAGAACATCGTGGTGCTTTTCCCGGATAACGGAAACAAATATCTTTCAAGTGACTTATATGATGAGGAGGCATAATCATGGCAAATGCATGTGGATTATTCAGAACAGAAGAACAGGTGGTATACACCGATGAGCTTGCAGAACAGTTTGCGAAGGAGGCGGGAGTACCGCCAAGACCACAGGAAACCAGATCCGAGATCGATGACCGGGGCGCTTTTATCCGTCAACCGAATGCATTTATCCGGCCATTTGGAGAAGGAGTAAATGACCTCAAGGCAGAAGCCAATCGTTATGCGATCTACTGGGCGCATGGCTGCCATTGGTCAAACCGTCCTGTGATTGTACGCGATATTCTGGGACTTACCGATGTGATCGGTGATGTCGCTACCTCCCATTCCGGTCAGTCCAATATTTATGGACATGGATTTGCAGATCAGAAGGATTTCAAGGATCCGATCTGCGGAGCACATTTCTTAAGTGAGTTTTATAAGAATGCCAATCCGGAATTTACAGGAAGAGCAACCACCCCTACCTTTGTGGATGTCAAAGATAAGAAGGCAGTAAATAACGATTACCACAGACTGACCAATTATATTGAGGTACAGTTCCGGGAGTTTCAGCCGGTTGATGCGCCGGATCTATATCCGGTGAAGTATCGCAAGGAGATTGATGAATTTAATGACTGGCTTTTCCCGACCGTAAATAATGGACATTACCGGATGGCTTTCTGCCAGTCATGGGAAGCCTATGATGAGGCTTATCAGGATTTCTTTGATTCCGTGGAAAAGCTGGATCAGAGACTTGCAGAGAATCGTTTCCTGTTTGGTGATTATATTACCGATTCGGATATCCGGCTTTATGTGACTCTCGTCCGCTGGGAGACAAGCTATTATCATAACATCGGACCGATGAAAAAGAGAATCACGGAATATAAGAACCTTTGGGGATATGTGGAGGATCTGTTCAATCTTCCGGTATTTAAGAAGTATACCTTCTTTGAATTTCCGAAGAATGACACAAAGGGAATTTTCGCAAGCTATCCGAAGCGTATTGCTTCCCAGGTACCTTATGAGAAGCTGTGGGCAGCAGATGGATCAAGAAAGGCGTTATCCAGGGATCCGGAGAACGTATTTAAGAAACATCCGGAAGGTGAGAGCGTAGAGGATTATCAGTCCGTGATTTCCACAGCAAAATGGAATTCCAGGGACTGGGCAGACCGGAACCCGATGGAGCGTACCCTTTCCACAGATGCTTCCATCAATCCGATCGAATCAAAACTCAGAGACTAGTATAACGGTTTCTAAATAACTATACCATTCACGTAGAATATTTTTCTG
>ERZ1026772.612-NODE-612-length-24681-cov-12.052181_pt1 | contig 24681 bp, 34 predicted proteins | sample MGYA00380124_ERZ1026772 | MGnify/ENA primary metagenome ERZ1026772 (study PRJEB33269, sample SAMEA4719760) | human gut metagenome | biome: human-associated habitat; feature: organic feature; material: feces | place: Cameroon | collected 2013-10 ...
CGAAGGCAAGATCGGAGGTCTCGACGGCTCCATAGCGGAGTTGAAGGACATTGTCGTCAGGGCGCTGAACAAATCTGCCAAAAACTGATAGGTTATGTATATGATTGAGATAGAAGAAAGCAAGATTGACAAGATGTCCGAACTTGCAGAGACGATGCTCCGTATTGGCGGACAGCTTATGTCCTGTATCGAGGAATTGTCTTCCGACGATGATTACGGGGAGCGCAGAGACCGTGAACGCGACAGGAGACGCGACTGGGACGAGGATCGTGACGACCGCGACTTGTATCGCAGCGGATACAACGAAAGGCGTGGTGTACGGGGAACCGGCCGTTACTCAAGGTTCAGATAGATGATGCCCGGGCGTGTTCTTGCGCCCGGTCTTTCTTAAATTCTTGAAGTTATGGAAAGATATAAACAACCACTGGACTGTTACGATGTCCTTCCGCCTGCTATGGTGAATTACCTTCGGTATAATGGTCCTCACTTCACCGAGAAGCTGTGCCGTTTTGCTGTTTCCAAAATGAAGATGAAGGACCCGGTTACGGGAAAGGCGGAGAGGATGAAGATGATTGACCGTGAGGAGTATCGCAAGCTGATGTCCGATAACTCCGTGGTGTTGGAAAATGACGTGCTCTGCGATGGCCTGTATGTTTTCAACATGGCAATGTCGAATTGCTACGGCTCGTCCCTTCCAGACCATAGGATGGTATGTCTTCACGTCAAGGACACAGTTGACGACATAGACCAGGCAGACGGATTCATCTTCAACCGGTTCTATGCGGACATGTCGCATCTCGGAATCCCTATCCCTTGGGAAGATGTTCTATGATTACTCAAGATGTAAATATCTCGCGCTGTGATTGGGTGGTTCATCTGTACTATTCGGTGAGCCGCCCTTCTGACGTGGATGAAGTTCTTGATAACCTTTCTCTCATAGACTGCCCGCAAGACATCATCAGACGTGCCGGAAAGACATTGTCCATGGCTGATTTCGATACGGGTATAACTTTCACGAACTCGTCGCTGCGCGAGACAGTTATCGTGGTGAGGGAAGCATCCTCTCCGGCGGAGTTCTTCAATTCCATAACGCACGAATCCAGACACCTTGAAGCACATATAGCCAAGGCTCTCGGACTTGACCCTTTCGGGGAGGAAATCTGTTATATAGCGGGGGAATTTGCGAAGAGCATCTATCCTCTCACCAAACTTTTCCTATGCGACGGAGGGAGTTGTCAGAACCAAGTGGAATCGTCATAAATGCTCTCTTGCCAAGGCTTGACGCCGTTCATTTGTTCGGGGCGTCTTTTTGATATTGCGGATGTCGCGTCCAGCTCGTCTCCGTAGGCATATCTCAGCACCGGAAGCATCCTCATCGCACAAGGGTCGAGCAAGTCCATACTTCGGTTACGTCCCAGTTTCTTATTCATTTCCGCCTTGCTCGCAAGCTTCTTTTTCCCATTACCCTTTTCGATGATTCTGACTACTGAGCACTCCTCAATGAATTCCACCTGCACGCTGTATTCCTCGCGGATTCCCGCATAATGATACTTGCGTTTGCCCACTTCCGGAGAAATGGACATCCTTTCGTTTTGTATGACGTCAACAAGCCTCATATAACACTCGTCCTTGAGCCTGTCCGCCTGTACGCGGTACAACCCCATTGGGGAGGCGAGAGACAGAAATCCGATTGCGCTCGGCATATAGTCTATCATATAGGCGGCTCTCGTTCCGTCATAAATGATGTGAGTGTCGGGAATGTCGTGCTTGGCTGCAAAGGCGTGTACATAGTCCGCGTTCTGCCTTGGAGTCGAGTGCTCAATTATCATCAAGTCGAAGACGTGGAATCCGTCCCAGGCAAGTGCAAGCAGATTGTTTTTTCCAACGTCAGCAAGGTCGACCGTGATCCACTTGTCACCATTCCGGCACTCGTCATTGGTGAATACGGCGCGAGCCTGCAAGGATGTGATTGGAGCGTCCGCGACTTCGGTCTCGTCGACATTCCAGTTGCCCTCAATAAGCTGCTGCGCCCTCTTGCCTCCTACGGCCGCAACGGCTGCGGCATATTTGGCATTGTTTCCTACGGAAGCCTTGTTCTCGCTCATCTTGCCGCTGTAAAACACAAATGAGCGGATGAGGTTCTTGTATGTCCATTGTGCGCCCCCAAGCTTCTTCAGCTTTCTGTCTATCTCCGGCTTGCACTTTTCATATACTTCTTCAGGACTGCGTCCCCATTCAAGATCGTCTACCGTATCGCCCATTTGGTAATACCACGACACGACCCCGTCCATCTGGGGAAGTATGAAGCCATCATCCCCGATATACCTGTCAAGCATCTTCCTTACCCAATGCGACCTTTTGGGGTTTGTGGTCGCGAACACGTGACCGGCATACCGGCTTTTCCCTCGGACTCGCGTTCCGATTATGGAGAATGTCGTGAACTGGTAGGATGTGAGCTCGTCGAGATAGAATATGTCATACTGCCATCCTTTTGCTCGCTCCATCAGCTTCTCCGGTTCCTCGTCCGCTATATGGAGACAGTCCACATAAGCCCCGGTAGGGAATGAAACTCTCGGATTGTCGGAAGTGGTGACTTTGATGTATTCTCCGTAGGCGTCCTTGAAATCGTCGACGATACCTCCTCCCTGCTTCAGGTTTCCGAGGTTCCTTCGCGTGAAGGCTGCTCGAAACTGAGGATCGAGAGACGGCTCGGCAACCATGAGGATGGCGGCGTAAGTGTTGTGGGTTACGATGAACTCGTCAGTAATGTAAAGATGCGAGTTCCCGGAAACAGAGATGCAGCGGCATACCTCCCTTCCGGCAGGGGCAATCCTGTTTATTCTCATCCTTACAATATCGTTCACCTTTCCCGAATCCGGAAGGCTCGGCGTGTGGTATCTTTTGATGTCAGGCATCGTCAGAGCCACATCGCAAACGCCGTTTGAGGTATATCCCACTCCGAGCATGCCGCCGAGAGAAGAAACGATTTCCGACAGTTCCCGTGCACAGTTGTAGCCAATTTGCATTTTTATCGTGGGGTTGTCTCCCGGCGGCATCTCATCGAGTTGTGCATCCACGAAACCACGCAAGAAATCTTCCCTCTCCTTAATGGAGCCATACTTGTATCTGTCCGGAATAGGAAGTCCCGCGGAAAAGATGCCCAACGGCTTTAGTTTCCGATAGACATCCGTGCCCACACGTTTCTTTCCAATGGAGTATGCCTTGCCCAATGAATAGGCATCTTCGGGCAGAGGTACGCCGTTATATAGACTATACTCAACAGGGGCGGTGCAGTCCACATACAACTGGTTGTGGTATTTCCGCATCTCTTCCGTAGTCATTGTATGGTAACACTTGTCTGAGACATTCCACACTCTCCACAGATGCTCCGCACAGCACATGGTGTATTTCCCGAGTCCGACATAGATCTTGAATACATCCCTTTCTCCCTTCTCGTATATCCTTGTCACCGTCTGAATACCGCCGGAAGGGTCGCATATAACATCTCCCTCCTTGAGGTCTCCCATATTCACAAACCCCCTGGGGGTGAGCACGCCACAGAAAAGCGGTTGAGCCTTGCCGCAGTTTTTCGTTATGAGGAAATCGTCGGTGATATAAAGCTCGTCATCATTTGACACCCCTATGCAGGCAACTTCTTTTTTGCCTATGTCCGAAACGGATTTGAGACGGACGGCAACCGGCCTTCCGTCTATGTATTTGAATACGCTTACATCGGACTTTATACCGCGCTCCTCGCAAATCTGCCAATGCTCAAGCAGCTCAAAGGCGATGGCGGTGCTGTCTCCCTGTCCGTCACGTATTATCCACCACTTATGGTCGAGCGCGCTCTCCGCGCTGCTGCCGTCCTCAAGTTCTATCCGGATACAGTCTTTCTCTCCCTCAATGTCGCAGTGTGTAATGTATTGTCTCCCCTTTTCGATACCCACTATTTCGTCACCGGCCTTAATGTCTGCAATTCTTTTGAAACCGGAAGGGGTGAGGATGGAAGAAGTGAGCGGTTGCGGATTGAGCACTCCGCCACCGAACACGACATCGCACGAACTTCTTGTAAATCTCTGCTGAAATCCCTCTTGTGGGGATATGATTTTTACTCCTCTGTTTCTGAGGATATTGACTTCTCTTTCTGTCATAAAAAACCGTTTTCCCAAAAATAAGGCTCTCATCCATAAGGCGGAAATCTAACTTCCTCTCATTCTTTTAATAGTGAGGAAGTTGCGCCCATTTTTATCTCTCTTGATGCCTCTACGAAGATACTTTTGCATATAGCATTTTTAACTAAAATCTATATGAAGTTCACAAAAAAAGAAGCCGTTGAAAAACTCACGGCGAACCTGACAAACGGCGGCAAGAAGCCCTTGCGCATGTCAGCAAGAAGTCTTGAGGAACAGACAGAAGACCTGATGTCCCTGCTTGACGACGATGAGATGGAACTTGATGCTTTTGTCGAGAAAGTGCAGAAGCAGTTTGAGAGGTTCAATTCCAATGTGGGACACGATGTCTCCGAAGCGATCAAGGCTCTGGAAAAGAAGAATGAGCCCAATGAAGGAGACGGCAAGGGTGGAGGCTCTGGCATTGAAGACACAATGGAGGAAAAGCTGCTCAAGCGAATCGAAGCTCTCGAAAAGGAGCGCGAAGACACTTTGGCGAGGAATGTCGCCGAGACCAAGCGCAAAGAACTCAAAGCCCATCTCCTGGAAAAAAAGGTGAACGAGACCTGGCTCGACAACATTCTTGACCTCCTGTCGCTGGACAAGGACTCGGACGTTGAGACTCTCGGCACTTCTCTCCTCGAACGCTACAACAAGATGAAGGCTTCGCAAGGGGGAGAATACGAAAGAACTCCCGGCTATCCTTCCGGAAGCGGAGAAGAGAAGGACAACTTCAGCGATGTCGCGGAATTGAAGAAGGTGAGACAGCCTAATCAGTAAGTTTAACAATTAAAATTTCTGAACGATGAATCCACTTTTCAATGGAGTTAATCTCGGCAACGTGCTCGTGCAGCAGACGGGTACGATTGGAGGCGGCAGGTTCGTGTTCGTGAAGCTCCAGGGTGTCAAGAACGACCTTGTATTTCCACCGATCGGCGGAAAACTCAAGAATCCGTTCAAGGGTGTGGCGAAAGCCTATGCCGGAGACCTTGTAGAGTACAGGACTGACGAGAACGGAGAGAATCCGGAAATCCTGCTTCTCAAAGCTTTCGAGGTGGCAGCCACTGTGGCAGCAGAGGCTACATCCTTGACCGTGGTGGCGAACGGTTATCGTCACATCCCTTTTGTCGGAGACGTGCTCATGAAGGCTCCTACTACCGCAACCGGTACAGGAACCGCAGTAACCGTTTCCTCGGTGGAAAAGGGGGACGGTGTTTATACCCTCGGACTCAGCGGCGCAATAGGCGCTTTGAGCAAGGGAGACATTCTCGTGGAAGCCGTAGAGGCGGGCACTGGCAAGAAAGCTCTCGTGCCTAATCCTAACGCCTTCCTTCCGTGCGACTACGACTTCGCGTATGCTCCGCAGGTAGATGAGAATGACTTCTACGGCGCACGCTACCTCATCGCTCCTGCCCTTCACGGCACGGCGTACATCACGAGGATGAGCCCCGTTCCGGCATTCGCACTCAAACTCAACAAGTCCAACGTGAACGGCTGGTTCGCACTTTAATGGGAGGATGTAACTATGAAATTTGAAAATAGCAGATATGCAAAATTCTGGGGCTCGAAAGCGGCTCAAGATGCACTCCGGGTATTCGTGAATAACCCGGACATCTTCAGCAGCAACTATGACTTCTGGAAAGGCCAGTTTGAAGTCGACCCCAAAATAATCGAGAGGGGGGCGGACGGTGTGGCTCTCTTTATGGCAAAACTCATTGACAGAACGCCGGGCAGGCTTCTGGACATGCGTGCGCCTCTCGGAGATGCCAATCAGGCAGATAAATCCGGCATCGAGGCTTGGACCGGCTCAATTCCGGATTTCATCGCGGCCGGGTATGTCGAAACCGCACTTGAGCGCGAGCACAAGAAAAGGATGTTTGACGAGCTGTTCGGAAGGGACTCCGAACTTCTTCTCGCATACGCCAACGACATTCAGAAGATGCTCGACGGAGCAAATCAGACCATGAGCAACATGGCCGCCCAAATGCTCTCCAAGGGTGAAATCATTTACGACGCAGGTCGTGGAATCAAGGGTAATGTCCTGAAGGCTCCTGTTCCGGATGCCAACCGCAGGAAAGCCGGAGCAGTCGCTTGGTCTGACACCACAAACTGCAAACTCATTGACCAGCTTGCGGAGATTGAGACAAAATTCCGTATGGACAACGGTCTCGAAGGCGCCGCTCTCAAATGGCAGATTCCGTTTGAAATGTATCGCAATGTCTTCCTGAAGAACGCTCAGGTGATCGAGTACATCAAGAACTGGAGGAAAGCCAACGACAAGGGATGGGCGGAGAGCATGCCGATCAACAGCAGGATGTTCGAGGAAGTGTTCTCTGACAATGAGCTGTTCTCTCCTATTGAGATTATCAGGGAGAAGCAGAGGGACGTGGAGAGAACCATAAGCGGATGGAAGACAGGAACCGCTGTCCTTCGTCCTGAAGGGTATGCCGGAAGTGTCAAGAGGGCAGACGTGCTTGACATCAAGTTGCACAAGGACTACGGCTCGACATCCATTGAAAAGGTGTTCGCGGACCGCGACATCTTCACTATCATCAACACGACTCTGGACAACGGAAACTTCAAGGAGTGGCATACCGACCTCGTGGTCGCAGCCGTGCCTGTTCTTGAGGAGTGGACGAACCACCTTCTTGTTGACACAACCACCGCAGACTAAGCGGTTATCTGAGAGCTATGAAAAGTCTTGGCATCATACAATACATGTCTGGTCTTACCGGGTTTATCCTTGAGGAGGATGTCCTCCTCAGGATAGCCCATGACAGACATTTCCACGAGGGAGTGATGGCTTGCGACCTCTCCCAGAGAGATCGCGACCTTCTTCTTGCGGATATTCTGTTCACCGTCCTCTGTTCCCCTTCCGGGCTACCGAGCCGCTCGCATCAACACGGGCAGTTTTCGGAGACCGTGGGAAAGCAGACGGTGGAGAACAGACAGATGTTGTATCAGATGATGCGGAGACTGTATGAGAAATGGAACGATGACAAATTGAGCCTCTTGGGTTCCGGGAGCCTTGTTTGGATTAACGAGACCGAGTGATGGGATATGTAGGAAGCATACAACGGTATCCGTATCATGGAGTTTTCAGTAAGGAGACTTCGGACGTATCCGCCCCGCTCACAGAACGTAAATTGGAGCTTGTGCCGGTATTCGAGACAGAGTGCGACATTCAGGAGGTGTCCAAAGCGAACAATCCGCTCCTGATAGGCACGTTCTCCATATTCTTTCCCTTTGATGTGTCCGGCAGTATCCCGGTGTTTCGCGGGATGCACTTTTCTTCGGAAGTATGCGGGCAGACCATTAGTGGAGAAGTGGTGAACGTTGTTCCGAGCCAGCTCAATGGTGTCGTCGCCTATGTCAAGGATTACGAGGCGGAATAATGCGGAGTATCGAAAACATAATGCGCAGGGTTGCCGAATTTCAAGAGAAATTCTCTCCCACATCGCAGTCCGAGATAGTGCAGCGTCTGATGAACGCCGGAAGGACAATCATTGAAGACGCCTACGCTACGAAAGACACCAATAATGTCAGGTACAATCAGCACGACGCCTACGGTTACGCAGTCTATTTTGACGGAAAAGAGATTGACGGAACGAGAGGGTATTTGGGGGCAGAGATGTCTCAACGCCCGGTAAAACTCAAAGGAACACTTTGGTACGGACGAAAGGCCGTTGACCGTTTCCTCGATTCGTTTCTGGCCGAAGAGGGCAATGTCGTAACACTCGTCGCTGTCAATGCGATGTTCTATTCCGAGATGCAGGAAAAAGGAGTTTCTCCGCTCCGTCGCTCATACAGGATTCTTTCACAGACTTTCAACCAACTCGAAGAACTAAAAGCAGAACTTGAAGAAAAGTACAATGTAACGCTCATAACAGCTCAAGACAATGGATAATGTAGAACTGATGAATTTGATGAGTGTGTCGAAGGTGGAGGAGTATTTCGATTCCATACTTCGGGGACGCTTGACGAAAAATCTTTTCTATGAACAGATACCTACAGCCTTAGGCAAGGGTTGGAAAAGCTTTGTTGTCGTGGACTGCGGTACGGCCATACGAGATTACAGCGCATACGGAGCCGGGACTGTAAGGGTATTTCTCTATCAGGCACCCAATGCCAGCGGCGTAAAGGACGTGGCGGAACTCTATCGCCTTGAGAGCACTTTGAACGAGATAATTTCAGAATCCTCTGACGAGCACTATGTTTTGTCTCGCAAAGGTTCCTACTCGGGTTATGATGCGATAAACGACATGTTCTTCAATGTAATCCAGTTGAATCTTGTAATTATATAGAATTATGGCAGAAGTAAAGAAAAGAATCCTTTCAAAGGCCACGAGGATCACCTTGAATCCTTGGACAGAGGGTGTCGACGGGACTTTCACGGCTCCGACATCGGCAGAAACGGCCATTCAGCTCAACGAGATTGTGGCAGACTCCACTACCATCACCCGCGAGGACCCGACCACAGAGTCCATCGACTGCGAGACATCCGACACCCCGATCACCGAGGTGACGACACTCGGCAAGGTGACGGTGGAAATGACGTCGGCCAATATCGGCGATGAAATCCTCACCAAGTGCCTCGGCTTCGAGAAGCTTGGGGAAAGCCTCGTCGCTGCTCCGGCGGCGCACAAGTGCCAGTATGCGACTCTTGAGGTCGAGTTCCAGGGCAGCAAGATTGTCGTGCCGAAGCTCCACCTCGATTCAAAGATTGACGCGTCCTCTTTCAGAAGCAACGTCGTCAAGGGAACCATATCCGGCACCGCGCTGGATGCCTACGTGAAGGCGAAGACAGTCGAGAAGAAGACACCTCTCTTCATTGCAGCACTGACCGACACCCTCGGAACAGCGTACACGTTCTCGGAGACAGCTACAGTGGAGGCGTAGAGAAAGACCTATGTCTGTTCGTTAGGAGGGGAGAGGGGCGTTATCCCCTTGCCCCTCCTTTTTTTATTGGGACGAAACGATTATGGAAAGGAATAGAAAACCGAGACTGAGTACAAACCCCACTCCGTTGGATGCTCAGGAACGGCTGATAGAAATAATGAACGATTCTCCAAGATTGCGTTCTTTTGACGGGACGGAGTGGGAGATTCGCGCATTGAAACCCGGAGTTCAGTGGCTTATTGCCCAGGAGGCAATCAAAATCCAGAAAGCGGAGAGCGCGAATATGTCCGATGTGCTCCGACAGTTTGCCGTGAACGTGCCTTCCGTGGTGACGGTGCTGACGCTCGCGCTCCTGAACGACCGCAGGAAGATATTTGCCAATGGCAGGGATGGGGCGTTCAGCGAAGTTTATAACGACACCTACGGAACAATACTCTATGACACGTCGCAGGCTGGATGGCTGGGCTTGCTCGTGGAGGTTATAAGCTTGCTTGATGTCGAAGTTTTTTTCTCCATTACCAGCTCGATTCAGATATTGCGCCGGAGGCTTCTGGAAAGGAAGATGACGGCGGAAGAACAAAGACGGTCATTGCGAGGACCGAATACGGAAGAATGATCGACTTCCTGAAGGCGCACCCTCAAATTACGCGGGACGAGTACCTGTGGGAATGGACGGTGCCTCAGGTGGAGCTGGCCACCATTGACAATACACATGTGGAGTACCTGTCGGAAGAACAGGCAAAAATCGAAAGGGGGCGCGTCATGGCCGAGGACATGAACAGCGAGGAGAACCTCATGAACGACCTCGGAATATCAATCCTTTAAGACCGAAGAACGATGTCCGGAGTTAATCAGAGCATAAGCGGCGTACTGTCGATTGACGAGAAGATAATAACGCAACTTGAAAAGGCGCAGGACAGGCTGCGCAAACTGAACAGCGAGGCTAACAGCCTTGAGAAATCCTTTGGAAGAGCCAAGGACGCGGCGCTTGGAATGGCCAAGGCCGTCAATGGAATTAAGCTGCCCAAAGGAACAATCAACCTCGGTATTGGTGATGCGAACAGGAAGCTGGCCAACATTAACCGGATGCTCGCGAAGATGGACTTCAAAAAGCCGTTTGATGATGCCGCGCAATCTGTCCAACGGCTTTCCGACCGTCTGGATACTGTGAAGCAGACAACGCAGGACATAAGGGACCTGGCAAAGCAGCTTGGTGCGGCATTCAACGGAGGTTCTGGTGGTATGGACAATGCCGGAAACGCTGCGGACAGGAACAGGGACAAGTTTAGGCAGTTTAATCGGGAGCTTGCCAGCATCAAACGCGACTCCAAGGAACTATATGACATCCTCATGGGGCTTGGGGCTATCAAGGCTTTGGGTAATATGCTCAAGAGCGCGGTGGCGGTTCGCGGCGAATTTGAAATGGCTCAACGCTCCCTTGGCTTTATCATCGGAGACATCGCCAAATCCGAGGAGATATTCTCAAAGATTAAGGAACAGGCGGTTGTTTCGCCTTTTGAGGTAGGCGACCTTGTAAAGCAGACGCGACAGCTTGCGGCTTATGGTATCGAAACGGAAAAACTTGCCGAAACCACGAAACGTCTCGGAGACATCGCTTCCGGAGTGGGTGTTGATATGGGGCGTCTCATTCTTGCATACGGACAGGTAAAGGCAGCGCAGTTTCTCAGGCTTACAGAGGTGAGACAGTTCACCGAGGCGGGCGTGGATGTGCTCGGAGGCCTTGCGCAATACTTCTCCGAGGTTGAGAAGCGAGCTGTTTCCGTGGGCGAGGTGATGACGAGAATCACCAAGAAAATGGTTACTTTCTCGGATGTCGAAGTGGTTCTCAATCGTCTCACTTCCGCCGGGGGAAAGTTCTATATGATGCAGGAAAAGCAGGCGGATACCATACAGGGAACCATATCCAACCTCAAGGACCGTCTCAACATCGAGCTCAACGACATGATGTCTGCCTATGACGGAGTCATTAAGAGCGTTCTTAACGTCACGCAAAACCTGCTCAAGGGACTGTCCGTCATCGCTCCGGCCATAGCTGCCGCTTTTTCCGGCGCGGCAGTGTCGGGGGCCGTGTTCGGCATAGGTAAGATTATAAACGCGGTGAAGGTTCTGATTACCGCCCTTTCCGGGGCGAGGGGTGCTCTCTCTGCGTGGTCGGGATGGCTTGGGATATTGACGATGTTGGGGTCGGTCGCTGTAATGACCTACACTCAACTCACAAAGCTGGACCGCGAACTGAGGAAAATCAATTCGGACGCAGAAATTGAGGCGGGCAACCTCGAATCCAAATATAGGCGTCTTACTGACGAGATAAAGAATGCCGCAGATGGGAGCGAACTTCAGCGCAAGGCCATGGAAAAGCTCCGGGCCGAGTTCGGGAACATACTTCCGGCCATTGATATGGAGGCTGAGGCCATAGGCAACCTTACGAACAAGTATGATCAGCATATCCAGGCAATCCGTAATTATACCATAGAAAAGGCGAACCAACAGCGCACGGAGAAGCTCATCAACAGGATGAACGAGGATGCGTCAGATTCTATGAAGTTCTTCACCTTTTCGGGAACATACTCCGGAATCCGGGACAAACTTCAGGAAACGGCTGGAATAGGCGCCGATGAAGCCCGTGAAATTGTCGAAAGTTCAATCAACGTCATTATACAGGAATTGCTTGACAAGAAGATAAGCGCCGACTTGGGAACCTTGTCACGCCGGATCGCGGAACTGATAAACAACTATGTCGGATCCGAGGTTCTGTATGACTTCGATATACTGAACAGCGGTCTCAATCCCCTCATGCAGAACCTTATAAAGAACATAAAGAAATTCAGTTCCGTCGGCAGTCCAAATATAGACCTCGGAGTTACCAGAGACCAGCAAGAACTTAATGGAGTGCTGCGTTCCTTTGATAACTTGGCTTCCGTTATGAGGGACACGCTCAAGGATTCCGGGCTGTTCAAGGATAATGTGGAGCAACTCGATTTGGCGGTGGACAGTATTCTTTCAGTGTACAGAAAACTACTCCAAGCCAAGGTCCTGAATCCGGATCTGAACTTGGCTCCGTTTATGGATTCTCTCAATGCTGCGATTTCTACGGTCAAGGGGAGTATGGACGAAAAGAAGCTGAAAGACGCCACGTCAAAGGCTTTCAAGGACGCGGTGGGCGCAATAGATTGGGCGCAGACATTCTCAAGCTCTGCCACTCTCATCAATAAGGAGTGGTGGGATAGCATAAACGACACCTTGGCATCGGACAGAAAGCATACTTCCATTGAAGATGTGATGTTGCAGCGCATCGAGGGGACATTGGGTTCTCGCAGCCTTGCATCCATCAAGCGGCGCCTCGTGGAGATAATAGCGGAAATAAATAGAGACTATTCCGCTCTCGCGATAAAGCTCCCGACCATTCAGGACAGGCAGGGATTGTCGGACTATGCCCAGACGGTATATACAGAGCTGAAAAAGTCAAAAGACAGCTTGAAGAAACTTGCGTCCGGGGCCGGTGACAAGGAATTGAAGAATCTTGAATATCTATCCCGTTTCGGCGGAGACACAGATAAGCTCAAGGATTATATTTCTGCAATGGAGCGGCTCTGGGCGGCATTGTCTCCATTCTATACTCCTCCGGAGACCAAAGGAGGCAAGAGCAGCGGCAAGCAGCCCAAGGACTATTTGAGAGAACTTGCCGAGGCCGTGGCCGAGTTCCCATCCAAGAGTGTGGATAAGATTGATGCTGAGGTTCGGCATCTGAAAGACAGTATGGTCGATTTGGCGAAGGGTGCGGGCATCCAGTTTGACCCCGATTCCGTCCTCTCTTCCGAAAAGTCCATCATTGAGTGGCTGAACTCAGTGAGAGGCCGCCTGGAAAAGGGAAAATCGGATGCACTGCAATTCAAAGTGGCAATCACTTTCGACAAGTTTGAAATAAAGGAACTCAAGAGACAGGCCAACAACCTTTTCACCAACTATCAGTTGTCGCTCGGTTTCGAGAAGAACGGATTGTCCATACCGGGGATGGAGTCTTCCAATATAATGCAGCAGATTGTAGAAATCGAAAACAAGCTGCGTGAGGTATATGGCGACAATACCGAGGCTGCCAACATAGAGACAAGAAGGCTTACTATCATCAAGAAGAACCAGGAAGACATCATTAATCTCATAGCCAAGAAACAGGTGGATGTCACAAAGAAGGCTGTGGGTATCATTGAGAGCGCAACGCGCGAAATGTCCAGCATGGCGGGTGTAAACAAGAACTCGGGCATTACCGGAATATCGGTATCCGATACTCATAAATCACTCGCTCTGCTGAATACTATGAAGGAGATGCTTTCCAAGGTCGGGCACGAGCAATATGACATCCTCCGCTCCTCGGAACTGTATGTGGATTCGTTCAACGATTTGGGCAACGTGTCATACGCGGCCTTGACTTCTCTGAAGGAAATGCTCGAACAGGTGAAGGGCAGCTTCGGTCTGACGCCTCGTGACGAGAGAATGATTGAGGGGCAGATTCTCAAGATTGAAACCAGACTTGGGGAGATGAACGGCGACAAGCGCACTTACCTTTTTTCCGGGATAGTAAAACAGTATAAGGATATAAACTCCGAACTGAAGAATCTCGGCGGGGCAAAAGATGATTATGTTAACGCCATAAATGAGAGGACTGCTGCCCAGATTGCACTGAACGAAGTGACTGATAAGTATCGTGAGTTGCAGGGAGTGGGAGAGGGGGGAGAACTGTCTGCCGAGCAGGAGGCGGAACTCCTTCAGATGAAGGACTATAAGGACGCTGTTGAAAGAGTGGCTAAAGCCACGGATAAGGCCAATAAGGCGACCGAGACATACATGGGCACCATTAACAGGATAAGAAACGCCCAGAAGCTGCTTAAGGCCCAAATAAGCAAGTTACAGTCCACCTTCTCCGAAATGACCGACCTTATCAGCGGTACCGTTGAGCTGTGTGAGGGACTTGCGGAGGGTTTCGGAATAACCTTCGGAGATGAGCACACCGAAGCCGTGCAGGCTTTCATTAAGGGATTTGAGTTGATGAGCAAGGGGCTTACGCTTGTGGCAGGCGGCGTGACTGTTGTAAACCTCCTTATGGATGTTCTCAATATCAAGGCAGACGAGCTCATGATTAAGCTCTGGCCGCTTGCCCTTGTCGCCGCTGCACTGGGGGCAACTTTCGCTGCAATAAAGATCGTTGACAATGAAAGGAAGAAGCAGATTGAGGAAAACCTGAAACTCATGGAGGCCTTGACTGACAGGTACGACAAACTCTCCGAAGCTATGGATGCCGCCGGCTCCGTAAGTACATTGACCCAACGGTTCAAAGAGGCTAACCAGGTCTTGATGGAACAACTCGCCGCGCTTGAGGAAGCGAGGAAGACAGAGGAAAAACGCGGTGTGAAGAAAGACGAGGAAGAGTTGGAAGATATTAACAAGAAGACGATCGAAGCTTACGAGAAGCAGAATGAAATCCGCAAGAAATTCTACGAGGACTTGGGGGCACCGACGGAGTGGAGTAAGGAGGCGGATGAATGGGCATCTGCTTGGCTGAGCGCCTTCAAGAAAGGGGAGAGCGGTATCGAGTCCTTGAGGGAGAGTATGGATGATATGCTTGACGAAATAATAGCCAAGCAGTTAAAACTGCATGTGCTTGGTACGTTGATTTCTGATTTGGAAAATGCCGTCAAGGATGCTCTTTCCGACGGTATCATTTCCAAAGATGAGCTTGCATACATCAACGCGATTAAGGAGAAGTCGTCGCAGCTTGCCAATGTCTACATGGAGCAGATGCTTGATAAGCTCGGATACGAGGCGAGCAAGACGCAGGCAGAGAGTGATCTGTCAAGAAGTATTCAGAATATAACCGAGAGCACGGCTGATGCTCTTGAGGCGATACTCAATTCTTCCCGTTACTACTCCGCAGATACGAATAGGAAGGTAGGGGAATTGCTTCTGTTGCTTTCCGATGCGGATGGGGCAAGGAATCCGGTACTGTCCGAACTCAGGGCCCAGACTTCAATCCTCCGAGACATCTACCGGGTCCTCAATGATAACACCAAGCCGGGAGGGCATAAGCTCGGCGGGAGTGGCTTCAAGACATTCGCTACGGTTTCATAACACTCCTTTCATAATCCACGCCCGGAAGAAAAATCTTCGCAAGATTACTTCCGGGCATTTTTTGTCGTCAGTCTTCATTGTCCACTGCGATAAAATCTCTTTTCGCATACATCCTTTTGCGTTCTCCTTCCGGAAGCTCGGAATACCCGAGCCTTTTGCGTAACTCCATAGTGGTAATTATGAATGGTTTCTGGATGTGAGAAGCTTCTCTTATGAACGATATTCCCGAGTGCACCTGCCTCCTGCTGAAACCGTAAATCTCTGACATCATTATAACCGGAACGCGATGATAGAAACGTAGGAAATACCAGATGAAGTACCGCGCTTCGGTTGCTTTCCGTGTGTGTATACCGCTGTTCATCGCTTCTTGTATAGTCACGCCGTAGTATTCGCATACGACGCTTTCAATAAATCTGTTAATCATAACATTGCGTGTTTTTGTGGTTTGTATAAAAACATTGGTGTTATCTGCAATGTCACGATTATACTGTGTTATGGTTTCCCGGCGCGTCCTATCTTGATCGGGCGTCCCGAATACACCCACGCCAGGAGGGCCGCGTCCCTCTCGTCCTGAGAGCATCTGGGGAGCGGACCGGTAAATGATTCCAACTCCTCCTTCGTTATTTTGCCATCCCGCCCTTTCCATATCTTCTTCAGTGGGGTGACTTCTTCTATCTTGAAACCGAAGTGAGCGGCCATTTCCACGATTTTTCTGCCGGTCTCGTGGTTCCTTCCGATGTCAATGCCTTGTTTCGCGGCATATCGTAGTCCATGATTGGAACACAGGTGATAGTTTGCCGTGTTGAACCATCCTTTTTCCACGACTATGGTATAGTCTACGCTCAGGCGGGCGCACAAATTGAGGTAGTCCATCAGTTCCGGGAACGGCATCTTGCAAAGTTTCAGTTTTCCATCCGGGTGCAGAATAGCAACTCCCGACTTTTCAACATCGGGGTCAATGCCTACGATAATTTTCTCTCTTTCCATTGATTCCAAATTATTTTTTGTACATTTGTATTGTTATCTGCAATGTAAGCGGGCGGCTCTCAAGGGGTCGCCCCCTTTTTAGTTAATCCAACGTATAACAGGCTCTCCCTTGAATCCTTTTTCCCAGACGAACCAGGCGTAAGCGATAGCCGAGCTCCCATTTATGTTCAAATAGTCTCCGCCGGGGATACACTGGAGTCTGCCGGATGCGACATATACCACTTTAGGCGGGTTCCTTTCAAAAAACTCTTTGCGCGTCTTCCCCTCCAGGAAAAGCAGCCGAAGGAACATGGCCACTTTATGCCCAATTCCTACCGACTGCAATGCTCTTTCCACAAACTCCAGGGCGCAGCTGTAAGGAGGGTTCGTGATAATGTCTCCGTCCCATTCGCTGATTTCCATGCCGAGGAAATCATACTCCTCTGTTGTGGGTGTACGCTGTACTATGTCCGATGTCCGTACCGAATATCCGTGAGCTTTGAGCACATCCGCAATATGGTTCTCTCCTGACGCGCACTCCCACACGTCGTGAGAGAAATGCTCGCTTTCCAGCAGCAGCTCCACTGCTTTGGGCTCAGTAGCGTAGAAGTCCTTGTCGACTCTCTGGTGATTGCAGTGGTTTGAGCCGATGTTCTTGAATACGGCGTTCTTGTTGCTTTCTATGTTTCGTGCTTGCTTTTTCATATCTTTATTATTACTTACTCAAAGGTTGACTTGTTTTGTAGCCAGTTCCCAATCATAAAATCTGAACTTTTCATAACTTTTTTAGTTTTCCAAATTAAAACAAAGTCGGCAAAGACATCTTCTCTTGAAACTCCTCGAAACTCAAGCCGCTAATCCACCACTCGAATTTTTCCTCCGCTGTTTCCCCCCCCCCTATTGTCCATCCATTTGGTCTGCTTTAGTTTATCAATCGTCTCAATCCATTTCTTTTTGAGAGACAATGTGAGAGTCTTCATTTCTTTTCCTCCTTGAGTTTCGTGATTACCATAACGTCCCTGATGCCGTTGAAGCCAATAAGTCGGCTGTACGGATATTCAAGAATCCCCTCGTACTCCTTCTGCGGGTCAAATACGATATTGCAGTCCTTGTCGATAATAACGCTGTGAAGGTGGTGTATCGGATGTTCTTCAGCGTTGGTGTATCTCGGAGAATACACACCGGCGAGGAACAGTCCGTCAATGCCCTCCTCGCGTCCAAGCTTATCAAGGTGATAGGTTCCGTCCAGATTCCAAGGCTTGAAGCATCCGCAGGTAGGGACTTCAAGGTAGTTGGAATTGGGATTGAAATACTCCCTGTAGGCGAAGTCGTAGCCGCGCTCCTTACAGAAGTCTATAGCGGCTCCAAACCAATCTTCCTGCTCGACAAAGTTTGGTACTTCGTCATAGTCAAGTTCCAGAAGGGAAGCAATGCAACATTTGAAACAATCCCCTTTCTTGGGGTCAATGATTCTCTGATAGACTTTTTTCATATTACTTCATCATTATGAGTTGCTCAGTTCTGTCATATATCTCCTTGCTCTCCTCATCCCAATCTTTGAGGGCTTTGGACAAAAGGGTATAATCGTCTTTCGCTAAGTCAACATTGTTGTATTTGAGCAAGAATTTTTCAATGAGGCTCCTTATCTCACTGCTATGATATTCGAGCCACATAGCTACTAACTTTCTTCTTGGAAAGCAGAATCGGTCCCAGAACCACTTTTTCAGGTCTGACCATCCGTAGATTTTAATTTTGATTTCTTTCATATCTGCTTGGATTAAAATGACTCAGATTATAAGATTATCTGTAAAGAATTGTCGGAACAACCAGGTACGAGTTGCACAAGCTGCCGCCGAGGGCAAAACCGCCGCTGCTAAACGCAATCCAACCCTCGTACTTGCTGAACCTGGAACAAGACCAAACGTAGCTGGTGAAGTCTCGGAGCAGGTCTGCTCCCTCGATTGTCTCCGCCAAATCGTCGATGTCTTTCTTCTGGTCCGCAATTTCCATTGCGGCAAGCAGTGTCGGCAAGCAGAAGATGTTGTACCTGTCAGATCCGAATTGAGATACCCACTCTACTGCTGGACTGTCAATATTCGACAATGCCGCTGTCCTGCTATAAGTGTCTTCAATCTTCAAAGCCTCAATCTCTGTCTCTTTAGGTGCTCCCCACCTGCTGATTTTCTCTCTTTCGAGAAGGGCTCTCTCCGCATACTTTGGATAGATAAGTGCTTTCTGTCTGTTAAGGAGTTCAATCTCGATTCCCTCGATGCTTTCGAGGCGGTTCTGGCCTTCAAGGCCTTCTTTGTAAATGATTTTTGCCATAACTTTTACAAAATATTCCATAGTTCTATATTAAAATTTACTTTTGTTTAGTTCATACCACGAAGCATCCCTGCCCTCTGACTCATTGTAGGCAAATTTCTCATTGAGTTTACTCATATTGAATCTTCTGGATTGGTTGAGCAAGTACAAACATCTTTGGGTAACTTTTCGGTCCAGGTCTTTCTTTCCTCCAAGCTTGCTGTGGAAGCACATGGAGACACATGTCTCGGCTTCTATCAGCTGATTCAACTTGTCCTCATTGATTTCCTCCAGTGACTTTGTGTAGAGGGTGGACAGCTTGACAAAGTCAATTTTCTTCTTCAGGAGAAGCGAGAGTAGTGCAAAGTCTACCTCCTCCTCGGATTTCTCTAATAGTTCATCAAGAAGTTCAAATGTATTCATAGCCTAAATTATTCCTCCCATTCTATTTGAGTTGTCGCCAGATACCCCTTCTGTATCTTCCCGTGTTCAATGGCTTCTTCACGTGTAGGGTAGACATACACACAGGAAGGATATTCCGCATCGGGGTGTCTATAGACATTCACCCACCCTTCTTTCTTTTCTGGAGCAAACATCAAATCCAAATTAGAACATTCATCGTTTGCCCGAAATTTTCCTTGTGTATTATAAGTACAGATGGTTTCAGTGCCATCTCTTTCTTTAATTAAAGCGATGATGGGACATTTTTGTTTTCTATCTGTACAGATAATTCTTACAGGCAATCCATTTCGTGTGACGACCTTTCTGTCAGGATTTTTTAAGTATTCTTTTATGCTAAACTGTTTCATATTATTTATCTGTCTAATTTTTTTATTGTTGTGTAAATAATTCTCGCATGGATTCTTTAATATCGGATAAATATTTAGCAATCATAGTGAGTTCGGGTACTGAGTTATAAACAGATTCGTTTCCGCGGCATAGTGCCTGACGAATATCGAATGTATTATAATGATAGTTACTTGGGTCTTCAAAGAACTTACAGAGAGTTACTAAACCCATTAAATATCTCTTTTTGGACTCATTCGACATTTTTTCGTAGGCAACTTCCTTCATTCTTATTTCATCTTCCGTCCCCGAATTGCTGACTAAAGTCCAAATTAACGTACTCGCAATCTTCTCGCTTAACTTATCAATTCTCTTCGACCGCAGTTCATCGTATTTTTCTTTACTAATATCTATCCACTCTCCGTTTGCATCTGTCGTTTGATACTTTTCTATGTTTATTGTTTCTCCGTCTGGAGTTTCGATGTAAAAAATACCTCTTGTGTCAAAATCACCATTTTTCTTATCTACGAGGAACGTCTGTGTATATATCTTATATTTTTCATCTGAGGGGAAATATGGCATTGTAATAGGGAAAATCTCATCAACTATTCTATTGGAAGTCGTAAAGGTATTCGATGGCGATTCTACATCTATCCAATATGCTCTACCGTTATCGTGATAAGATACCTCGCCTTCAAGAGTTTCATCTCTAAACAAAGAGCTCATTCTTGGGCATTGCAGAGACGATTTTAATCCTTCTTCATGTAACGCCTCTTCAGGCATAAAAGGTTCATTTCCATTAATAAAGAAGTCGTTATCCTGTATCGGGGTTAATGGCAGCTTATTTAATAGTCTTATAAGAATCTGTTTCGTGAAGTGGAAACTCGCTCCACTATGATCGTCACCGCATAGGCTTTCATAAGCCTTTAATGCAGATTTATAACAGCTGCATCCATAATCGAACCCCGACTCATCAAAATTAAATTCAGGATTCTCTTTTTTGCAAGCAATTCGGCACTCTTGCTCTGCCCATTTAAGCATACTCATAATTATTCCTCCATAAATTTTAAGAATTTCTGCCTACCGCTTATTCTTTGTTATACCATATTTATCACGCATTTTTCCCATCCATACAAGGGCTTCTTCCTTTGTATCAAACACGGAACCGACAACATCTTTAAGCCATTTCTCCGTATTGCAGAATGGACATGGGTCGTCACCCCCTGAGGTATAGCAACCATCTTCGTAGGAATCCATATCCCACAAATATCCGTCAATACAATGTGCATCTGGGTACGATGCCCCGAAATGCGGAAATTCAATGTTACACATATCTATTTATTTATTAATATAAGGTGCAAGATTTCTCTATCATTAATTAGTTTATCTGCCACTTCGTGTTTCATTATAGTAACGGTTTAGCAATAGTCAAAAGTTCTCTGAATGTCTCTGCAAATTCTTTTGCATCTTCTTTAGAGACAAAGGACAATCCCGTGGAAGTATGTCCACGAAAAACATCAAATCCTCCGTCCTGATAAAGGATTTTATATGTAGTTGGCAATTCCTCTAAATTCTCATTTTTTACCCACGCATTACGTAACTGGATAGTTTTCATATAAGCAATAAACGCATTACATAACTCTTTAGACATAGCATTAGCATCAGTTTTAGCGTTTCTTTTCATTCCTGCCCAGCAGTCTAATACTTCGCAATTATTCGAAATATGACAGTCAGTTTTGGTAAGTGGCGTATGCTCGCAGTACTCTTCCCAAGACATTGGCTTGCTGTTGGAGTTATACCATTTCTGGTATTCTTTGTTACGTTTTGACCATATATCTTCCCCTTGTACGGTCGCGCCCCAAAGGAATGCGTATATTAAGAAGCTTTCATTATAAACCCTTTTCGGCTTTTCATGATGAAACATGGCCTCATAAAATTCATATTTCCACGGCTGTTTATCCAGCCATGCTAAAATCTCTTCTTTCGTTTTCATATTTTTGCGATTTTCTTTTTGTAATAATCGTACTATTTTGATAAAATTCTACTTTCGCCAACAGTATCTCCGTTGGACATTCGATAATTAACTGCTATATCGTCATCATCAGCAATATTTATATAAGCCATAATTATAGTAGATGTAACCTCTGAAGATAATGCAGAATAAAGTGGCCTATAACTGACCTCATCTCCGATGTTGTACTTTGTTTCTATTGTCATGATTCTAATGTTTTATAAAATCCTCGACATCCATATAATCGCATCCAAAATTCTCCGCGGTCTTTTTATCAGAATCTGAAAATTGGTTCGGTTTACCACTTGCATCTCCAATCATCAACGATATTGTTTTAATATAGTTTATATCGTCACCTACATATCTTTCAATTAAGTGTTCAAGCATTCCCGTATTAGGCTTGCGATACGGATTGGATTTATCATTATATTGGCAATACTCACAATAACATTCACATAAGCAGTATTCTGCTATTGCTCGCCCAATATACTCGGCTTTAGCCTTGAAATTATATTCGTCGACAAACCCCCTCTCGATGCCTCCCTGATTTGAAACGATAAGTACATATTTGGGAGACATTTCTTTGATTTTGTCAAGGACATCAAATCTAAGTTGCATATCCCAAACGCCTTTAGGGAATGTTTCTCCACTTATTGTTTTGATGAGTGTGCCGTCCAAGTCGGCTATAATTATTTTATAATCTTTCATAATCTTTTATACTCTTAAATTTCTACTGGTTCATCCTCCCAAGTAATATGTCGTCCTATTAGCTTTTCATCAGCATCAGAAGGAAGCTGGATAAAATGTGTATCCGCGTGCTCATCCAAAAACATTTCTGTATTAAAGCTCCAATACGAATACTTTAAGCTTTTAAGATTAACGCGTTCTGGCTTATTATTACTAATTAGTAATGCGCCATTACTGTTTCTTACTATCCAAGCCATAATTATTCGTATTTATATTTCCAATCCTTGCAAACAAGGCTCTTTCTATAAGTGGGCTTATCTTTAAGCCCGCACATAGATATTGCAAACGGCTTTGGAGCCGGAACATAGTATTTGCAATCAAGGCATCTCGCCTTTCTTATGTATTCTATTATTGCCATAGCTATTCCTCCTCCATTGCTTTTCTGAAATTTTCTATACTTTTTTCTTTATCTATGAGCCCGGCGGTTTTCTTTTTAAGAAACCCAAGTAGATTGATGAAATCATCAAGCTCTGACGAGTAACGCTCTACTGCTTTTTCAAGCATCCATTGCGCCCCTCTCTCGAAACCATGTTCCCAGATGCCATAACCTTCTTGCCATTCGTGCTTTTCGTAGGGTGACTTGTATTTGTCGTCTATTTGTGTTGCCATAACTATTTAATTTTATGCAGCTGGTGATATTTAGTTGTGTCACTGGTGTCATATCTTTTTGTCCCCAGCCGCTGGTTGTTATTTTCTTCTTACGTCCAGTCCCAAGAGTTCTGCGTAGTTTTTAATCACTTTCGTTATAAGTTCTCTTGGCATTGTAGTTGAGATTGTGGCACCTGCATTATTCGTCAGAAACAAGGACACCATATTCGTATCGTGAATGACGAGTTCTATATATTCCTTGTCTTCAGGTTTTCTCCCGATTTTCCATCCTGTATGCTGTTCCGTAATTAAACGTTTTTTGTAATCTTATTTTGTCTGTAATTGGTATTATAAGGCTATTCTATAAGGCTTGTTTTTTAATGTAACCCACACTATTCTTCCATCGTATCTATCGCTCCCGAAAGAAAGGATGCAAATGTGTTTACGAAAGATTCATCATTATACAGCTTATCTTTGCCCATTACATTTAAGATTGCATGTATCATTTCGTGCCAAAAACACTGACGTTTCATGGATGCAGATAACTCCATCCCGCGTTTCGTCTGTGCCAATGAGATTACAGCTACAGTCGGATCAAACCATCCTAAGGCATTGTCATCAAGTTTCTGAACCATCTCGACGCTATGTTCAATTCCTCCGAGAATAAACTTATTTGGTATCTTAAATTCCATATTATTTTCTCCTTTTACATCTATAATTACTGCAAGCAACTGCTTTCGGGTTTCTGCTTTTTGAGCAGAGCTTTGTTTAAAACCACTTGCATGATTTACATTTCTTCTTTTCCTTATATGTCAGAGCGGCATCCGAATGTTTTCGGATTCTAAAGTCTCCGGTTGCGTTCACTCTGAACATTTTCTTAACAAGGTTGCTATATATCTCCAATATGTCACTCATTTCTTTTTCGATTCTTTTTTAGACCTTTTATTTTATGCCATTCTTCTCAAGTTTGCATAAACGGACAGACTGACCGCAAAGACGCATGCTGTAGTCTGCCGGATCGGCACTGCTGTAGTCGTTGAAGCAGAGACTCCACGCGCTGTAGTTAGAGGGACCAGGGGAGCCGGACCAGTAATAGCCGCTGTAGCCGATGTTGAACATCGTCACCGGATCGGGGCTCCGAAAACCCAACGCAGGAAACTCAATAGTATTCCCATTAAGTCTGGACTTACATATCAGAGCCTTCTTTCCCGAGTCAAATACACATTCACAGTTGTCTATTAACTCGCAGAATTGCCACCTTGCAGGGAGGTTGTTCCCGAATTTTTCAACAGCTTCATCAAAGGTGAAATACCCTTCTTCGTTTTCGGATGCCCATAAAGTTCCTGAAGGCAATCCCATATCGACGTATTCTTTTTCCATATCAAAATGCTATTTTAAATGGTTTGTTTCTTAATGTCGGCCTCTGCTCCTCAATGAACTTCCGGAGGTCTTGTTCGTCAAGTGGAAACAGCGGGCAGTACTCGTATGTGAGCGTGCATTGCCATCTGTCACCAAGCATAACATCAAACTTAATCTTTTTCATTTCCCGTTTCTGTTAAAACTCCGTTTTTCAGCATATACCAAGTATCTGCCTTAACCTGTTCTCCGTCCACCTTGAACGCCTTTACGTCCTTTATAGGACAGCCCTCGCCATTCCATTCATCGCGCTCAGCAAGCACAATCCAAGTTCCCAATGCTCCGCGTGCTTTGCTGTTACAGCCCACACTCATTGCAATAGAATGTTTCCCCGATGTTTCTGCTGCACCCCAATCGCCCGAATTGGTTGCTACACCATTATCGCCCGAATTGGATGCTGCACCATTATAGCCCGAATTGGATGCTGCACCCCAATCGCCCGAATTGGTTGCTACACCATTATCGCCCGAATTGGTTGCTGCACCCTTATAGCCCGAATTGGATGCTGCACCATTATCGCCCGAATTGGATGCTGCACCCTTATAGCCCGAATTGGTTGCTGCACCATTATCGCCCGAATTGGATGCTGCACCATAATCGCCCGAATTGGTTGCTGCACCATTATCGCCCGAATTGGATGCTGCACCATAATCG
>ERZ1026772.614-NODE-614-length-24630-cov-5.612818_pt1 | contig 24630 bp, 8 predicted proteins | sample MGYA00380124_ERZ1026772 | MGnify/ENA primary metagenome ERZ1026772 (study PRJEB33269, sample SAMEA4719760) | human gut metagenome | biome: human-associated habitat; feature: organic feature; material: feces | place: Cameroon | collected 2013-10 ...
TTAAAAAATTTTTTTGCGATTTTTAAGAATTTTCCAAAACAAATTCAAAATTTTTTATATCTATATTTGTGTGTATCTCGCTTCTATGCTCGTAATGGTCGAGGTAGCGTGTCTCATACTCCCAGCCGTAAATTCGCTTAACGCGGTGGCGATAACTCGTGCGGTAGTAGTGCAGCCAGATATAATTATAAACAAAGTAAAGATTAAAATAATTCCCCTTTGCGACATTTAAGTCAGTTTCAAAGGCAAAATTTCCGCTAGCTCCCGTCCAAGTGGCTTGATGTATGGCTTGTCCGCCGCTTAAATTCGCATTTGCACTTTGTTTAAAGTAAAGATAAAGCAAATTTGAGTTGTATCCGCCTGTGCCATAAACCTTTGCGTAAGTTTCATCATCGGGGCGGATTTTGAGCTTTAAATGTGTGTCATTTTTCGCAAAATAAATCCCTGTGGCGTTCGTGCTAGGCGGCTGATAAATACCTTTTGCGATTTCAAAGGTGTTGTTGATTAAAAGGTGCATTTTTATCCTTTAAAATGGCTTTTAAGTGCTTTTTCACTTCGTTTTAGATTAAAAGGCGCGGTATTTTTGAGCTATTTTTGTGGTTGTTGAGCGGGGCGCAAGGGCGCGGACTTGTCGTCCGTAACCGCAGCGCACCGCGAAAACTCCGCAAAAAGAGCCAAAAAGACAAGCCGTCCTTTTTAAGAGCGTGTCAAACGCACTTTATCTCCATAAACCGCATAAGAAAACAGCTCAAACTCCCCAAGTCCTTGCAAGGCAACCCTAACATCAAAGCCTGTGCCAAGTGCCGTTTTTAGCTTCTTTGCGCCCTTTACCGCGATAATGCCCGTTTGTCCTTGCAGCTCGTTTAAAATCTCTACGCCTTGCACGCAAAGCGCAAAATTTGTTTTTGTTTCACTTGTCAAATCAATGCTGAAATTCTTGCCATAGCTTAAATTCAGCATAACTTTTGGAGTATCGCCACTATCTATCACAACCGCATCGCTTTGGTTGGTGTGGTAGCTTTCGTCCTTTCGCGCGATTTGCTCATAAAGCGTGGCAAGGGCTGAGTTTAAAGCCGACACGCTAACAAGCTGTTGCGGGTATTTAGGCGCGATAAGCTCGTTAGCTTGCACTTTTTGCGCTAAAATCCCATCAGGCAAAATCAGCCTTTCGATGATTTTCACGCGTTTTTCAAGCTCGTTTTGCCACTCATAAGCCTTTATGTCGTTTTGATAAATCGCATCTACCCACTCATAAACGCTTGCGACATTCATACAAAGCATAAATTCATCATCGCTTAAAGCGTTGATTTTAGAAAAATAGCTCAAATCATCGCTGTCTTGCCACGCTTTTTGCTCGTTAATCACGGGCAAAATCACGCTACCGCTGAAAAACTCTAATTGTGGCTCTAAACTCTCGCCATCGACAGCTTGGGTGTCTTTTTGAAAAAGCATTTCTTGCGCTTTGGCGTTAAATCTCGGCATTGCGATACTTTGCCAGCCTTGAAATTTACGCATTTTCCAAAAAGTTTTTGTTTGTGGTGGTGTTTCTTGTTGCTCGCCTTGTGCCGTGCTTTCAGCCCCTTGTGCCGTGCTTTCAGCTTGTAGCTTTATCTCCACGACAAAGGGCATAAAGGCGTTGCATTTATTGACAAAGTTAAAATACCCATTGTAAAAGATATAAAGCTCATCGCTGTAAGGACGATACCAAGCATCATAATCCTTGCAGTATTTGGTGTCAGGGCGCACTTCGCTTTTAAAGGCGGCGTATTTTTTTACCCACGCTATGCTTCGCCACTGCGCTTTTGGATTTTTAGGCTTTAAAACCTTTAAAACCCCGCTTGTGCCGTCAGCACTTTGTTTGTCATCGCTTTTTGTCTTAAACCATAAATCATTCTCAAAAAGCTCTTGTGGCTCGCTCGCGCCTTTAAAGCGGGCATTTGCTATCAAATCCGCCTTTTTTACCCACGCATACTCGGCGTTTTCGGCGTTTGTGCCGTCATAGCTTGTTTTAAGGCAGTAGTAAAGCTCGTTTTCATCAAAGACAAAAACTAAATCCCGCATTTGAATTTTAGTTAAATCGCCCGTTTCATCATCGTTTGCGATTTCATCATCGCGTGGCAACGAAGCTCTTTTAAATTTCGCGTGTTTGTAGGCAAGTTCTAGCAAAGTCCATTCAGCTTTTGCGGGTATTTCTGGCGTTTGCTCGCTATTTTCGCTCGTTTGTGCTGGCACTTTTGGCGTGTAACTCGTGCAAATATATACTTCGCTTTCACTTTTTTTCCAAATGTCATTAAGCTGTATCGTCTCATTCGCTGCATTTGGCTCGGTGTCGCTTGTAAATCGCACAAGCTTTTTATCAATTTGCACGAAAGATTTATTTTCAAGGTAATATACCTTTAAAGCGTCCATTTTGAGCCACGCCTTGCCCTCGTTTTCAGCATTTGCTTCAACTTCATCAAGCTGTTTAAAGTCGATTTTGTCAAATTCAAGCGCGTTCATTTGCAAGGCTTGCCACTCGTTCAAACTCTTTGCGGTTTTAAACACAAAAAGGCTTTTTTGCTCGTTTTCGTTTTCGCTCTTGCACCACGCATCGCCCAGCCTTGCAAAATTTGTAGGCTCTGCACTTTGCGCAAAACGCACCTTTGAATTCGCGCTAAAAATGTTTATAAGCCCCTTGCTCGTATCCAGCCAGCTTTGCCCGTTTAGCCCTGAAAGTGGCGCGGTTTCTTGCACAAAGTCGATTTCATCTAAACTTTCTCTAAACTGCGCTACCCATTGTTCTAAATCCGTCTTAATTTGTGGCAAAAGCTGCTCGATTTCTGCTTTTTTCGCGTCAAATTGTGGCAAAAAGGCTTCGATTTGCGCAGCTTTTTGCGTGAGAATTTGGGTTTTTTTGTCTATCGTTGGCATATCAAGGCTATTGACAAGGCGTTGAATTTCATCTTTTTGCTTGCTGATGTTTGTCGCCATTGCTTGTAGGCTTTTTTCAAGCTCGGCGATTTCATTTTGCAGGATCTCTACTTTTTGAATGCTGTTTGCAAAACTCTCGCTTTTTTCGTTCAGTGTCGCTAAAATCTCATCATAACTTGCTTCGAAGGTTTCTTTTTGCGCGACAAAGTCGTTGTAAAGCTGCTCGCTTTTTAAGTGATTTGCGTTGAATTTCTCCATATCACTTGCATAATGCTCGTTTAGCTCCGCAAAGGTTTTAACAAGCTCCCACGCCACTTCAAGCGTGGTTTTTATCTGCGCGGTAAAGCTGTTTGTGTCGATGACATCTTGCACGCGCTTGTCTAAATCCTTTATCGTTTGTGCTGTGTTTGGTAACTCTTGCTTTGTTTGCTCGCTTTGCTCTTTTGTTTGTGGCATTTGCTTTCCTTTCCTTGCGTTTTACAAAAAAACGCCTTTTCATTTAAAATTTAAAACGCAAATTAGCAAATTTTACGCAGTAAAAAAAAGGATTAAAAAAGCAAGCATTTTTTTTAAATCAAAGCCTTTGAGTGTGCTTATTTGTTGTTATTTTCGCCAAAGTCTAATTGCTCGTTGTTTGGGTCGTTAAACACTTCTATTTCTATGCCTTGCAGGTAGTTTTGTATCATAGGGCTTTGCCCGATTTCGTAAAATTTTTGCAAAAACTCGTAACTTTCTTTGCCTAAATTTGCAAAACCTGAGGCTTCGAAAAAGCCGCCATATTTCCAAGTTTGATGAAAATCTCTGGGTCCAAAGCGTTGTGAGCGAGTAGTCCATTCATAAAAATAGTAATGAGTAATCGAACTAGTATATAAAAAGCCATAATAACCCGCATATGTATATAACTTTTTTAACACATTTTCACTAATGATTTTAAAAATTTGAACTCCGCTAAATTTTTTATTTGTTAGAAAATAATCACGCACTTCGCCACTTGACATTGCAACAAAAGAATAATTATTTATATAATAATTTCCTAATCCACGCCATTTAACACAATCATTAGTTTGCCACCCGACATTAAAATTTTCATTCGATGGCATATAATGACCACTATCCAAAAAACCATAAGTGCTTTTATCATTTTCTTGCATATCGTTGATTATATCCAAAATCTCGCAAATCTTTTCAACATATATTTGCGCCTTTTTCTTGCCGTCTATTTCCGCACTTTGCATCACTTCTAAAAAGCTCTCGCCCGAAATCGCATTTTCCCAGTTGCTCGCTGCTTTTTTGCGCTCAAATTTGCTTTTAAAAAAATAATCAAAATCCGCGCGTAAGTTGCGGTTGTAGTTTTTCATTTTGTTTAAAAAGTCAGTATCATAAAGGTTTTTTTTCGTGCCGTCTGTGAGGTTTTTGGCTACGACATTATAAACTCTTTGTGCGTTACCATCAGCGTTAAAAGCCGCATCGGCTAGCTCGCTAAACGCGCTTGCGATGAGTTTTTGGATTTTATAGTAGCGTTGAAAAAGCGCTTCTTGCACTTTGTTTATATCAAGCTCAAATTTCGCTAGCGGTATGTCAAGGTTCATTATGTTGGAGTGAAAATTTTGTCCGCCTGCTAAATCCCCGCCCACTCGTCCCATTATTTGCTCATCTAGCCCGTCTCTTTGAATGTCCCCGCGCAAACCTTTCGTGGTGTCAAAAGCTATGGTAGGGCTGAAATTCTGCCCTGCACCAGCCGCGCCTTGATTGTAAATGCTTCCATTTGCATAAATAGCATACTCGCCGCAAATCATCGTATTTGTGAGTGCGTAGCTTTGCTGTTCTTTTGCGCTTTTTTCTCGCAAAAAAGCCGTTTTGCTCTGCGCAAACATAGCCAAACCGCCCAAACCGCTTGCCTTATCGCTGTAATGCCTTGCCGCGCTCACGCCGATATAAGCTGCTGTCGCGCTTACTATCGCAGCCGTTAAGCCAACGCCACTTAAACCGCCAAAAAGCGTGATACCAAAGGGCGCAAAAGCCGGACAAACAAAGCTTACAACCGCCATTACAACCGCGATGACAAAACTTAAAATAGCCACGCCGTTGCCTGAAACAAGGCTTTGATACCAAGTAAGCGAGCTTGCGGCTTTGTTTTCAGCGTAGTTCCAAGCGGGGTTGTGGATTTCATAATAACTCAAAAGCATTCCGTCCGTGCGTCCGCCTTGATATGCTGTGCTGTCTCTATCAAGGGCGTTGCCAAAGCCTAACTTGCGAAATTCGTTTGTCCATTTTGCATTGAGCCTTTCAAGCTCTGCTTTTTTGCTGTTGTAGTATCTTGTCCTTTTCTTGCGATAAGGGCTTTCTATCCACGCCATTTTCTGCCTTTTTTGTGTTTTTGTCAAAATTTGACTTTGTTATCAAAAAATTATATAATCCTATCAAGCATTTGCAAAAAGCACTACAAAGTCGAGCTACTTGTAGCCTTTCGGTTTTGCATTTAGCTTCGCTAGGGCTTACGGCTCGGTAGGCATTAACCTAGCGATTTTAAATTTTACTCACGCTTTCTAGCTCTATCGTGTAGATTTTATTTCCTTTATAAAGTCCTTTTAATGTTTCTTTAAGCGTGATTTTTGCTTGTGCTGGTTGTCCATCAAGTATAAAATCAATCTTATAGCGTGGCATTTTAATCTCTTTATATCCGTGTTTAGTGTCATCGTCTATATTTCGCAAGTGCGCGTTTTCGTAAAGTTTTTGTATGTGTTTGACAATCTCCATATGTTGAGCGGCTGTAAAATCCTTGTTTTTTGTGCTTTTAAGCACTGCTTCATCGCTAGTCATCTTTTCACGCCCTTTTCTACTGATATAAGCCACTCGCCCATCATTTTTGTTAGTGATGGGCTTATTAGAAATCTTTTCAAGGGCTTTTAAAGTTTCGGGGCGTAATTCAAAGGCGGTTTTATCCTTGTTTAAAGTTGTAAATTCAAACTTTGGCAAATCGCTATCCTTATTTTTTTGCGACATTTTACCAAAATTTTGTAAATTTGTTTTGCTTGCGCTCTCATCACTTCGCTTTGGCGCAAAGGATATATCAAGCACTTCATCGGCGTTTTCTTTGTCGATTTTTTCGCGCACTATATCTACTATTTCTCGGTATTCTTTCCCATACCTTGCTTCTAAACGCGCTATTGTGGCATCAGTTGCTGACATTTTATCCACGCGCCCGACATATAAATTTAGCTCATCAAGCCTTGCGAGTTTGTCGTTTAATTGCCTTTTCTCATCGCTTAAATCCTTGTTTTTATACTCATCAAGCACCTTTTGCGCTTTGGCTAGCTCATCTTTTGCCTTTGTAGCGGCGTTTTCTAACTGCTCTTTTGGCTTTGTTTTTAGCACATTGTTAAAGCGTTGGACGAAATTTGTTTTGTTTCCTTGTAACGCGCTAAATTCGTTTCGTTTGATATTTTGCGTTATGGCTATGGCGTTTTCTAGCGTGTCGCCCAAAAAGAGCTGAATTTCGTTGCTGTAAGGGTATTCTTTGGCGATGATTTTAAAGCCTTTGAGCGTAGCTATTTCTTGCACGCCGCCGTTAAAGCCTGTGAGTTCTTTATAAAGTGCGTCATTTATGGCTTTTGTCGCTTCTTTATCGTCAAAGTCAAAACTCTTTCCGCTCACTTCTAAAACACTGCCTTTTGTGTTTTCAAAGCGGTTTAAAAACTCTTTTTGCCTTGTGATTTTTTCTAACTCTTTATGCGTTTTGTTTATGTAGTTTGTGCGGCTAGTGATGACACTTTGATTTGTTTTGAGTGCATTTTCAAGCGTTGAAACTTCATTTTGCAAGCTAAAAATTTCCATAAGTTGTTTCGCATAAGGCGAGCTAGCCGCTTGTAACTGCCCAAACAAATTATCCTCGCTCGTATCTGAAAGTTGGCGCAAAGATATATCGCGTTTTTGCAGTTGCTTTATCAGCTTTTGTTTGCGTGATAACACTTGCAGCATAAGGCTGTCGCTCATTTCTTTGGTTAAATAATTAAACACCCTTGCTTCAAAATTTGGTATGTTTTCAAAGAGTGAGTTTCCTTGTCGCTCGATACGCCCAAGCCTTTGTTCCATATTTGCAGGCGTCCAGTCTAAATCAAGGTTATGGATAGCCGCTAGCCTTTCTTGAAAATTTGAGCCTGCGCCCATTTTTTTGGTGCTACCAAGTAAAACACGAATTTCGCCATCGTTGATTTTGCGGTTGAGTTCTAACGCCTTTTTCTCCGTGTCATAATCGTGTATAAAGGCTATTTCGTCCTCTTTTATGCCCTTTTGGATTAAGAGTTCTTTTAAATCCTCATAAGCACTAAATTTCGTTAAATCGTGGCTTTCTAATTCCTCGCTTAACTTTTCAGCTTTTTGCGTCATCTTTTCTAACTGCTCGTTTGAGTAGTTTTCGGGTTCATCTAGCTTTGCTTGGAGTTCTGCTAGCTCTTTTTCTTTTTTTGCCTTTGTTTCAGCTTTCATTTTCTTTTTGCTTTTTGGCGTTGAAGTGTCTAAAAACACAAGCTGCGTGCCTTTGTGTTCGTCAAATTCTTTATAGACTTTTAAAACATTTTCGGCGCATTTGGCTATTTTGCCGTTTTCATCGCGTGATAAAGACGGGTTGATTAAACGCATATCAAGGCTAGCTTTGTTTGTGTCGCTGATGATTTTAAGATGATTGTCCCCGCCTTTTTCGGGTTTTGAATTTTTGGCAAGCTCTTCGCTTCGGCGGACAATATCTTTCATAAAATCACTTTGCGCTTGTGAGCGTTCTAAAAGCGTGTTTTCATACTTTATCGGCGGTTCGGCTGGCTTTAAACCGCGTGCGAGTAAATCCGCAAGCATATCATCTTTGCTGACAATGTCGGCAAATTCAAGGTAAGCCATTTGCAGTTCGGGCAAGTTTGTAAAATCGCGCAAGCGTGTAGTGAGTTTGTATTCGCCTGTGCTTTTTAGCTCAAATTCGCTACTTGTGCGAGCGTGCATTTTGCTCCACTCATCGAAGTGTTCCATATTTTGCGCCCTTAATCTTTCAGCACCTAAAAAGCGTTGCAAAACATAAATATCGCTTATGTAGTTTGTTATCGGCGTGCCTGTGGCAAAAACTACTTTCATTTCGGGCTTTGAGTGTATTTTTATGTAAGCATCAATAGCGCGGTTTGAATTCGCGCTGCCTATGCCGCGCACATTGTATTGTTTAGTGATTATCGGCAAGGATTTAAAATAATGCGCTTCATCAGCTAAAAGCATATCCACGCCTATGTCATCAAAAAACACGCTTTGCCCGTCCTTTTGCACTCTTTCTAAATAATCATTGATTTTCTTGTCTAAATTTTCTATGCGTTTAGCTATGCCATCAATTTGCTTTTTGCTCGCGGTGGGGTCGTTTAAAAGCTCTTTTTCTAATTTTAAAAGGTGTTGCATTTCGGTGTCATAATACATCTTATAAGCACTAGGGCTGACATTCATACTTTCAAAGGCTGTCATCGAGCAAACTATAATGTCATAATCGTTCTTTTTCAGCTCAGCAAGCTGTAAATTCTTTGTCTTTTTTGAAACGCCTTGCACGAGCTTTATCCTTGCGTTTGGATAAAGTTTTCTTAACTCTTTTGCAAGTTGCGGGGCGACATTGTTTGGTGTGGCAATCATCGGTTTTGAAACTATACCCAGCCTTTTAGCTTCAACGGCTGAAAGTCCCATTGTGTAGGTTTTGCCTGTGCCAACCGCGTGAGCTAAAAGCGTTTTTGCTTCGCTCAAAATGCGATAAACGCCGTTTTTTTGGTGCGGGCGTGGGTTTATGTCGCGGTTTTTGCCGATAAATTCAAGGTGGCTGCCGTCATATTTGCGAGCTACCCAGCGATTAAAGGTATCATTATACTGCCTTAAAGCCAAAGGCGCAAATTCAGCGTGAGTTTGGATAAAGTCCATAAATCTTTGCTCGATAGCGCGGCTCATTCTTTCAAGCTGCTGCGTGGCTATGGGGTCTCTAAAAATCTTTGTGCTGCCGTCTTGTTGCTTTACGCTTCTTTTTACTTGTAAAGTTTTGTTGTTAAGCATATCATCTAAGTAAGAAAGGGCGTTGATTTGCCTTATGCCTGTATTTGTGGCAAAATCATCACTTGTTGCGATGACAAATTCATCAAGTGGATTTTTGCTACCATTAAAATTTAAGTCCCATCCAAATTCCTTTTTATAATCCAACCAATTAACATTTAAGCCCAACTCATCTTTTAAAAATTCGTTCAAAATGCGCTTATCTAAAAAAGTCGCGCCCAAAGGTATGTTGATTAAAGGCAACTCTACATCTTTGGGTATAACCGCCTTTAAATCATCAAAGGCTTGTCTTTGCCATTTGGCGACATTTTCATCATCGCTAAATTTCAAAAAGCCGTTTTCATCGTAAAATCTTTCTAACTTTGTCTTAACATCGCCGCTTAAAAACTCATCTTTTGGCACATTTTTGCCGCTGCTGTCTATGTAAAGAAACTTGTTTGCTAAAAGCTCATTTTGCACTTCGTCTTTGCTTTTATTCAGCAAGTCGCTCATTCGTCCTATGTCGTATTTGCCGTATTCATTGCGTGAAATCTGCATAGCTTCATCTAGGCTATCAGCACTCATCGGGCGTTTGTAAGGATAATTTATCCTTTTTGTGAAAATATCAGCCTTTGCGCCGCCTTTGGCATCTTGCAAGGCAAAAATCTCAAAACTTGTATCATCAATTATACTAAACACACTAAATTCAGCCTTTGCGTTGCCCCTTTTATCATAAAGTGAGCCGTCTTTCCCCACGAGCTTGTTAAATTCAGCATTTAACTTTGCGCGTAAGGCTTTCATCTTTGGCGTTTCAAAGTCCTCGACAAGTTCAAGTTTTTGCAAGTCCAAAAGCGTGTTTTTTAGTTCTTGTATGTTGTCAAATTGCGCCTTAAAATCCCCTATGCGTTTTTCAAAAGTGCTGTCCGCCCAGTCTATACCATACTCTTGCAAGCGTTCTTTTAAATCCACCTTTTGCCCGTTTTGAAAAATTTCGCCGTTTTCTTTGTAAAAATTACCCGTCTTTTGTGGCTCGGCAAGCTGAGTAGAGGCTAGGTGCATTTTTTCAGTGTGAAAGGCTTCTTTGCTTTCTTTGATGAAATTTGATAAGTCTAAATTCTCTAAATCAAAACCCGTGCTTTTCACGCCCACGCTGTCGCCGAATTGCCCTTTTTGCGTGATAAGCTCACCTAAAACATTTTGCGGTTTTTGTTCTTTAAAATATGAGCTTACTTTTAGCCCGTTTTCAAAGTCGCTTAACTTCGTCCAGCTTGTATCAGCTGTCCCTACTTCATCGGCTCTTAACTTGCGAAACACCAAAATGTCAGTGGTTACTTTGGCATCTTTAAAGGTATCATTTGGCAACCTAACACCGCCCAAAAATTCAGCGTTTTTTGCGATTTGCATTTTAGCACTTGACATTTTATCCATAAAATTGTGCGTTACGATTTGTATGCTTATGCCGTTTTCTTTTAAATTTTCTATGCTTTTAAGCATAAAATAATCGTGTATCATCTTATCTTGTATTTTCACATTTGCGTAAGGTGGATTGCCGATGATTAAGTCATAAGAGCCGATATTTCGCGCCGCGAGTGAGTTTTGAAAAGGGGCGTTTTCAATTTGCGCGGTTGGATAAAGCTTGCGAGCTATGTTTGCGCTGAGTTTGTCAAGTTCTACGGCGTGAATGTAAGGGTGTTTGTCATCAAAAAAGCCCAAAAACCTACCCACGCCAGCACTTGGCTCTAAAATGTAGCTTTCATCTTTTAGCCCCATTTTTTTAGCTAAATCGCTCATCGCCTTGATAATGTGCGTTGGCGTAAAGTAAGCATCGCCACTTCTTGCGTAAAAGTCAGTGATAGATAGTCCCTTATCTACGATTTCCCCGCTTGCCTTTGGTAGATTTTCGTTGATTTGCTTTAAAAGTCCGTTTATGTAGGCAAGTCGTTCATCGTTTGGATTTGCCTTTCTTATTTTATTTAGCTCATCGCTAAATCGCCCGCCCGCGCCGCTAAATGCGCTTAAAAGCTCTTTTTGCTCTTTTGTGGCAAGGTTTCGCGTGATTAAAAGTTCATCAAGCACTTTTAAGGCGTTTATGTTTGCGCTTAAAATCTCGTTGGCGTTAAATTTCGCGGGGTCGATTGTTTGCGTGAATGTTTGATTTTCGATTGTCGCTTTTTCAGCAGGGCTTAAAATCCCTGCTGCGTTTGTGTCGCTTACTAGCTCTTGCGCGGTAGCATTGCTGTGGCTAGCTCCACTGCTGCTGTTAGCTCGTATCGTGTGTTTGGCTCGGCTATGTTGCTCACTTCTATCCTGTCCAAATCGCTCTGAAACATTAAGTCCTTGTTGAGCTTGCAAATTTTGTCCATCGCCGCTAACTTCGCCGCGTAAATCGCCACTAGCGGTTCGTAATCGTTCGTTACTTCCCCGTTGCTGTCCTCCACTTGCATTAGGCTCGCTCGCGCCTTGCGAAAATAGCGTTTGTGGTTGCTGTCTATGCGTTGGGCTGTTTGAAAAGTCAGCTCCTGCGCCTCTTGGCTCGTTAGAAAGCTGTTCTTTACCAAATAATCCATCAGAAATTCTTTCTGGCTCGCTTGTTGGCATTCCTTTTTCAGCAGCGTTAAGTCCGTTGCTCGCGTTGCTTGTGCCATCTTGTTGTCCCCCTTTGTGAGAAATTTCAGGCATTATATCATTGTTTTGGTTAATGTGTGAAACTTGTTGAGAAACTTTTTGAAATTTCAAGGGGTCTTGTTTTAAAAGCTCTCTTTTTTGAGCTAAAATTTCATCGCTTAAATCGTTTAATTTATCAATTATACCCCTTTCGTTTATCTTGCCTAACAAAGTTTCGGTGTATTTAAGCTCATTGTTTAGCCTTTTTAGCTCACTATCATAAGCCTTTTTGCTTTCAATCATTGAATTTAACTTGGCTTGACTTTGTGAGCTTGAATTTGGTATAATCTCTTGTTGGTTCGATGATAGAGAGTTTCTCGGGTGCGTTTCATCGGCAAAACTACCTGCGCCACCTGTCTGCGTGGTTTCCAGCTTTTTAGCGTTATTTTGCCTGTATCCTGTAACGACAAATTTATTATTTTCTTTTTTACCCAAAATGATAGTATGCTGTGGCGATTTTAATATGATTTTATCATCACTTTCCTTTACTAAAACGCCTTTTTCTATAACTTCGCTTAATTCTCTTGCTAAATCCTTAAACTCTTTGCCGTGTTTGTCTAAAATGTGAGCTAGCCCAAAACCTCGCCACTCGCCGTTTTCGTCCTTGTAAGACTTGCCCCACGCTAGCGTAATGTCGCCCAAATCTTGCCGATAAAACGCCCCTGCGACTTGTCCTTGTTTTTCTGCAAGTAGTTTTTTCACTGCACCTTGCCCGTCCCTGTAAAATTCAGCGTAATTTGTGCCAAACTCTTTTAAAGGCGTGGTGTTTGTGCGTGTTTCAATATGTTTTCTCACTTCATTTAATTGCCTTTGAAAACTCTCATCGCCCTTTGTGAATTTTTTATCTAAAAATTGATATTTTTCGCTTAATCCTTGTTTTATTTGCTTTTTTACTTGTGCCAATGGTTGTTTTCGCAAAAGCAGCCCAATGTCGATATAGCCCAAATCATTTTCATTAAGGCTAAATTTTAATTTTCCTAACTCATCGTTAATATTATATATTTTTAATTTTAGTTCATCTCTACTAGGACTTCTTGCCATAACAGCGTGTCCGTAAGTGCTGTAAGTTTCATCAAGTTCTTTTTCTAAATCTTTGATTTTTGCACTTGCTTGACTTTTGCCTAAATTCTCGTTTAAATTCAGCTCATCAACGCTTTTTAAAGCCCTTTTAAATTCTTGTATATTTTCTTGTGATTTGCTTTCTATTTTTTTCAAAATCTTTTCTAATTCTTTGTGTAAATTATTTTTGTATGGCTGTGGTAATCTAGTGCTTGTGTAATTTTGTGCAAAAGCCAAAGGATTTTCAAATTTATTTATTGCAACGCTTAAATCTCTATCATTAAAATCAATTTCTTTGCCCTTTTTAATGAGTTCTTTAATCTTTTTGCAACTTTCATAAGGCAATTTTGCTTCTTTAAAAAGATTAGCAAACACATCATATTTCATTGAGATAAAAAAGGACTTGATATTTTTATCTTTATCCCCTGCGAAAATTCCTAAATTTTTGCCATCGCTTTTATTTATTTTATCTTGCAATTCCATTAATTCTCTGTGGAGTTCGCTATTCCATAAGGCATATTGTTTTTCATCGAATTTATCTACAATGTCTATTTTTTCGGCTATGATTTCTTTTTTACTTTTAACTTGACTTTGCTTTTGTGAATTTGGTATAATTCCGTCAGCAAGTTGGGGGCTTTGGATTTTATCAGCTTGGCGGAGTTCTAAAATTCCCCCTAAATCCTCCGCTTTTACTACTTTTTTACTTTGTGCTATATCCTTAACTACCTTGCGAAGCTGTGTTGTCGGTATGCCTGTGATTTTTATGTTATCATCGCTTTGCGTAAAGGCAAGATAATACATATCTTTTTGTGCTGTGTGTTCGTAGGCTTTTATGTATTCGATTGTTTCGCCGTCCTTGCTTAAAAGCACAAAATCGGGCTTTTCCTTTGCATCATCAAAAAGTTTATAATAAAATTTGCGTTCCTCGCTGTCAAGGTGTTTGCTAAAATGCGTGATGATATTTTCATTATCTATTTTTGCTTTTAAATCTTTTGGCATAGGGCTTGGCTCAATCTCTTTAAGCCTTAAAATCGCCTCTTGTTTGTCGCTGTCAAGGGCTTTAAAATCGCTTGTTTTAGCGTAATCATCAACATAACGAGCGGTTTTTTGTATGGCAAAAGTCCTATCAAAAGCCCTTTCATTTGCTATTTTCTGCGGTGCAAGTGGCGGTTCGTAATCATCTAAAATTTTGTAATAACTCTCTTTCAAAGCCTTGTAAGAATTCACATTTTTAGCCAGCCTTTCGCTGTCGCCTGTGAAAAAGCGGATTAAAGCCTTAATAAACCGCTCGAAAATGTCCTGCGCCTTTAAAAACGCCCTAAATTCGCCACTTGAAAGCTCGGCGACAAACTCATCGACATTTTGCAAAGCATAAGCGTCCTTGCCTTGCCTTTTGGCTATGCCCTTGCTCTTTTGATAAAGGCTGATTATCTCATTTATCGCTTCAATTTGCCTTTTGGTGTATGTTTGCGCGGCTTTTGCGGGGTTTTCGTTAAAGTCCTTTAAAGCCTTGCGCGTGGTGGCGTGGATAAGCTCGTGGAGCAAGTCTTGTGCTTGAAAATGCTCTTTGTTTGCTGCGGCTATGGTGATGGTGTTATCATTCAGTATAAAATGGCTACGCGCCGCGCTCTCATCAAACTTCACTTTCACGCCTAACCTTTGCGCTGCCTTTGTGGCTTTGGCAAAAATCTCGTTAAATTCCTTGTCCTTTGAATTCAGCTTAAAAAACTCGCTCAACTCGTTAAAATCTTTTTCATCGCTTAAATTCAGCTCTTTTGCGGGCTTTGTGGCTTGCATTTGTAGCTCATCGTCTGCAAAAAGGCTGTTTATGTTTGTTTCCTTTGCTTCTCGCCCTTGCGGCTTTGCCTTGCTCTTTGCAAATTGTATCTCTCCGCTGTCAATGAGTGCATTTTCAACCTTTCGCAAGTCATCAAGCCGCGAAGTTATCTCGCCTTTTATGTTTCGCCCTTGCTTGTCGATTAAGTCCTCGCCTGAATTTATCGCGTGTTTTAAAAAGTCGTAAATGTCTATGTCGCTTATGGCTTTGTTGCTTTCAAAGATATTGCCCGTGTAGAGATTTTCTAAATCCGCCTTGCTCGCCTTTAAAAACTCAAAGAGTTTGGCGGAGGGATTTTCAAGCCTTGCAAAACGCGCTAATGCGTATCCTAACGCCTTGCTTTTAAAGTTTTCAAACAAAAACGGGTCGATTTTAAGCTGCTCTTTTGCGTGGGCTTGCATTGTGATAATGTCATCTAAAAGTTTGGCGTAATTTGCCGCCCTTGTGGTGCTATCGACATTTTTAGCCGCGACAATGAGCGCATCAGCTAGATAATCATTTAAATTTAAGCTTTTAAGCTGCGTGTCTTTGGCTAGGTTGTGAAACTCGCCCGCGTTTGAGACAAACATTCTTAAAACCTTTTCTTTTTCGTCTTGGCTTAAATTTTTAAGTGTGTTTAAACTCTCTAAAATGTCGGTGTTTGAGCTGTTTTTGGCAAGGCGGCTAAAAAGGGCTAAATTTGTATCAAAAACATTCAGCCCGTTTCCTTGCGTGTCAAGGGCTTTGGCGACTTGACTTTCAAGCTCAAACACACTTTCAGCGTTTATGCGGTTTGGCAAGGCTTGAATTTGGCTGTCGTATTTGGCAAGGTTGGCTAACGCCTTTTCGCCTAAATTGCTTTCTCTGCCGACATTTGACATAAAAGCAAGGTTAATTAACTCTTTTTCATCGCCGTCTTTAACTAAACGCACGATGACTTCACCATCTTTTAAATCAACGCCGAATTTTTCTTTGGCGGCTTGTTTGTAGCGGGCTAAATTTTCGCCTGTTAAGCCCTTTATCGCTTGGGCGCGGTGATTGCCCGCGATGACTTGCCCGTCTTTTAAGATGATAGGCAAACCCTCAAAACCGCCCATTTGCTCGAAAATCAAATGTGGCTTAAAGTCGCTTTGTATGCTTTCTATGACTTTATCTTGCCGCTCGCTTCGTCCTTGCGTGCCTGTGCGCTCGAAATTTGGCTTAATGTCGTCTTTTTTGGCGATGATAAATTCAGCCTTAAATGGCGCGGTGTTGTCGTTGATGATGATTTTTGTGTCGCTGATTTTGTGCGTCTTTATCGGTGTGCCGATTTCAAGGCTTTGTGCCTCGTTTATGGCTTGTCCTGCGGCTGCTTCTTTTTGGGCTAAAATTTCAGCGTTTTTAGCCTGCATTTTTTTAAGTCTTGCTAGCTCTGCTTCCTTTTGGGCGATTTGCTCGGCTTCTTGTGCGGCTCTTAAACGCTCGGTGTTTTCACGCGCTTGCTCTAAAAGGCTCTTTTGCGGAGCTTGACTTTGCTTTTGTGAATTTGGTATAATTTCATCAAGGTTTTGGGGTTGAGCCGCTCCCCTTGTAAAATTAGTGGCGGTTGCTTTCTCACTGATTTCCTTGCTATTGTCAAACGCCGTTACTATCCACTTATTATCACCGATTTTTACGCCGTTTTCATTCCAACCACGATTTAAACCTACGATATAACCATTAAAATTCACATTAAAGCCGTTATGTGTTTTTTCTAAATTACCCTTTGCGATTATTTCGCTTAAAGCGTTTGCGAGCTTGTCTTGTGCTGTGTCGCCTTTAAAGTCTGCAAAGTCGCTTAAATGCTTGTTGATGATTTTTTTAAGCCCGATTTCATCATTTCCCCAAACTAAATCAATATCCCCTAAATCATCTCTATGAAACGCCCCTTGCACTTGTCCGCTTTTTGTTTCTAATAAATGATTGATTGCTTCTTGTCCCTTGCCTTTAAATTCAGCGTAATTTTCGCCAAAAATACCACGCAAAGTAAGTTCATCATCACTCATCTTTGCTAACTCTTGCGCATCCTTTTCCAAGCCGTCAAGTCCTTGCGTGATTTGCTTTATAAGCCTTTGCGTTTGTGGTGTGTGCTGTGAGCGTTTGACGCTGTGCGTAAAATTTGTCTTAAACTCGCTTATGGTGTTTGAGCGGGTAAGAGCGTGTTCTAAATGATATTTAAGCGCGGCTGATTTAAAGGCATTTGTCCAATTTGCAGGCAACCAAAACACATCGGGCATATTTCGCATAGCGACTTCAAAAAGTAGCTTTATGCGAAGCATTGCGAGCTTGCCGCTTGCTGTTGTGGCAAAGTTTGAATTCCCAAAAGGATTGTTTGAGCGAGCAGGGCTAATGCGCCTTGCTATGTCAGCGTCCTTTTTAAAAAGCGTGTGAAAATCATCAACCATTTTTAAAAACTCTTTTGCCGCCTTGCTTTGAAAAATAGCTTTTTGCCCGTCTTTGCCTGTGAGCGTGGCGAGTTTATCCAAAAAAGCCACGCTGTCAAACACCTTTATATCCACTTCTTTGTCAGCAAAAAAGGATTTGTTGAAAATGTCTTGTAAGATATTCATTTCAAGCACGGCTTTGTTCTCATCGCTTAAATGTTGAGTTAAACGCGTTAAATTCGCTAGATTTTCCTCGCCTTGCCCGCTTGCGTATTTAACGATAGCTTGCACGGCTTGTTTTTCATCAACTGCGCCGCTTGCTACTCTTAAATCATCGATTGTTTTCATTAAATCTTTCATTTGCGCGTAATCTTTAAGCGCGGTTGTGTAAAGCTCGCTTGCCTTTGAAAAGGCGGTTGGATTTTGTCTAAAAATGTCTTTTATCGCTTCATCTATCGCGCCCCTTAACTGCGCTTGCACCTTTAAAGAAAGCGTGTTTTGAAAGCTCGGGCGACTTTCAATAAGCCTTTTTGTGTAGGCGTTGAGATTTTTTCTTATGTTATTAAGCTGAGTAAATGAGAGTTTAGGACTTTCGCCCCTTGTGCCGTCTTTGTTTGCTTTACCAAAGAGCGCATCGACAATATCGCTTTTAAAAATCTTACTCGCATCATCGACAAGCATTTTTTCATTTTCAAAATGTGAGATTAAATCCTCAAAGCCTTTCAAATCTACACTTGCGCGGTATTTTTCAATGTCGCTTGGATACATTTTTGCCAAAACGCCGTCCATTGCCTCGTCATAGCTTGCGCCTGTGGCGTTTTTGAAATCATCAAACACTCTTTTAATGTCAAACTCATTTATTCCCAAATTTTTAAGCTTGTTTTCTAAATCATAGCTTGTTTTGTTTAAAATAGTTTTTAAATTTGCTTGCACTTGTGGGCTGCGGTTTGCTACTTCGCTTAAATACGCCAAACTTCGCCCGCTTTCATCAGCGCGAATATACTCAAACATTGCTTTTTGTCTGTCTTTGATTGATTTAAGATTGATTATGTCGCATAAGCCTTGCGCTAGTTTTGCTTCTTTTGAATTTTCGCCAAATTTTGCCTTTATGCTCGTGGCTGCGCCTTGTAAAAACTCGGTTTCATTGACATTTGCACGCCCGCCCACTCGCTCATAAGCCTCGTTTATGCTTTCTTTTAAGTCTTTGTTCATCGCCATTAAATTTTCAGCACCGCGTAAATTTTGATTGCTTAAATTTTTAACAAAGCCAGCCACTACGACATTGTCGTTTATTTTATCAGCCATTTTTTTGGTGTTTTGCCAAACAACGCGTGCGCCTTGTGCGAGTGAGCCGTCTTTTGCGCCTTTATAGAGTGCTTTTGCACCATAACCCACGCCCAAAACAACAGCATCGCCCACGACACTTGCCACGCCCTCGCTCACTGCATAAGTAAGAGCATCGCGCAAATCAAAATCCTTGTCGTATTTAAAGATATTTACACCATAATCGCCCAAACCGCCAACGCTACTATAAATAGCTGATTGTTTCATACTTTGATAAGCTACATCTTTGGGCGATATTTTGCCTTTTTTAATGCTATCTTTTGCGCCTTTTATCGCGCCATAAACACCGCCTGCAACGGCAAATTTGCTTTCATACATTATCTTAAAAAAGTTTTGAAAGCCCCCGTCTTTTATGACAAAATCTTGCCCCTCAAAAACTATGTGCGTGCGTCCTTTATCATCAGCATAAATTTCATCAAGGTTGTAGGCTTCGCCAAAAGCTCGCATTGTGTTTTGATAACTTTGTAAAGCCTTTTTTTCGTCCTCGCTCGCGCCTTTTTTGTCAAAAAGCCCCTGCGCCCAATTTGCCACTGCATTTGTCATCAAGCCTTTTCTTTCAAAGCCCTCTAAAACCGCTAAATCAGCCCCTAATTTTCGCAAGTCAAAATCAGCCTTAAATTTCCTTGCCTTTGCCTCGTCTAATTCCTCTTGTATCAGCGTGTTTTTACTCTCATCGCTGAATGCAAAAGCGCGTGAAAATACATTTTGCCGCTCGTAAAGCTCTTTTTTCTCATTTTCGCTTAACTCATCTATGCTTTTAACATTTGCAAATTTTGTGTTTTTTAAGTCTTTGTAGGCTTCTTTGAGTAAGGCAGCATTTGGGTTCATATTTTCGTAAAATTCTTTTTCTCTGCCCTTTTCGTTTGTGTAAATGGCGGCGGCGATTTTTTCATCATAGCTTAAATCATTAAAATTTGCGCCGTTTTGGATTTTGTCAAAGGCTTGTTTATAAGCGTTTTGATTTTTAAGCTCATCTTGTAGATTTTTAAAAGCATCTTGTGCGTTTTGCTCATCGCTTTTAAAAAGCGTGTTCCAAGCACTTGTTAAAGGTTTGTAAAATTTGCCCGTTTTTTGTGCGCTATCAAGTGGAGATAAAACGCTTTGCCACTCGTCTAAACTGCCACGATAAGCTAAATAATCCTTTTCAAAGTCGCTTAAATCATTAAAATTTTGCCCGTGTTTGATTTTTTCTTTTATGTTTAAGGCGATTTTGTTTTGCTCGTTTTTGTCGCTGTTAAAATCCTCATCAAAACTTGCGGCTAAATTTCGCGCCGTGTTTTCTAAAAAGCCGCGTGTTTTTAGCTCTTTTTCATACTCGCTTGTGTCGTAAAGTTTTAGTTCTTTGGGCGTTTGCGCCGTTGCTTTGCGTGGGTTTAAGCTATCAGCGTTTTGCTTGAAAAAATCAAAGATTAAATCATCATTTCCACCGCTTTGCTTGTCAAGCATAGCCCAGCTTGCCTTATCTAAAAAATCGCCCTTTCGCAAATGCTCTATCATCTGCTTTTTGCTGACACCTTGCTTTAAAAGCTCATCGCTTTCATCACTGAAATTCACAGCAAATTCCACTTGCTCGGGCGTTAAATCATCGCTTTGCGTGATTTGCCTTTGTTGCTCGTAAAGGCTTTGTTTGTAGGCGTTAAACTCGTCATTGTCAAAGGCTTTAAACAAAGCGTTTGAGCTGTCTTTTGCGCCTTGTGAATTTAAATTTTGCGAAAAATCATCTTGCAAGGGCGCATTTTGCGGGCTTTGATTTAAGGGCGTATTTTGTGGTATTTTCGCGCCGTTTAAATCAATTTCTTGCGTTAAAAGCTGTTTTTCTCGCTCTTTTTTCTCATCTAACCTTGTGGCAAGCGTGCTTTGTGTGTTGATTTGGCTCATTTTTTAACCTAAATTTGTGGTATGCCCATTATGTTGTTGTCTTTGTTGCTGTCTTTTCTGCCTGCAATAAGAGCAAACCCATTCGCAAGATGATTTACACTTTGTTTCTTGCCTTGCCCTGCCGTTAAGTTTGTATCGTCATTTGTAATTTTTGTATTTTCCCACTTTTTAAAATAATCATCATCATTTGGCGTTGTTTTTGTCTCGCTTTGAGCCTTTTTTTGAGCCGCTTCTACGGCGTTTTCTAATTTATTTACAGCACGCATTTTTTTTGCTTCCTCGCTTAACCTCCACGCGTTTGCGCGTTTATAAGCCGCATCGGCTTTGCGATTTTCGCCTTGCGCGTCAAATTGCCGTGCGTTTTCAGCTAAATTTTCTCTAAACTGCTGTATTTGATTTGCCTGCGCGGTGTCAAATTGTCGTGTTCTTTCGTCAAGCTCACTTCGCTTAAACGCTTCATCTCTTGCGTCTTTATCCATTGTGTAACGCACCTTTGCATAGTCCATTATCGCGTTGCCTATGCCTTGTAGGTTTTTGTTTAAATTTTCAGCACCTTTCAAGCGAAGTTCTGCCATCGTTGCGGCGGCTTGCTGTGCGTTTTGTGCGGCGGCGTTTTTGCTCGCTGATATTTCTTTTAAGCTGTCATAAAAGCCCATTTTTACTCCTTTTAGCGTTCAATCCCGCCGAAAATTACCATTTTTTTGGCGTTTTCTTGTGGATTTTGCGTGTTTTTGTTGTAAATACTTCTGCGGTTTGTTTGCGTTTGTGCGCTGTTGTTTTGTGGCGTGGGCGTGTTTTCGTTAAAGAGATTATCGCGCCTGTTTGAGAGAAAATTTTCACTCCACATTTTATAATCAAACTTTTTGCCGTTGTTGTTTATGCTGTCGATTTGACTTTTTAGCACATTTAAAGAGTTCAGCACCTTTTCAAACTCGCGCTTGTCGTCCTCGCTGATAGCTCGTCCTTGTTTGTGTAGCGAAATAAGCTCTTGTCTCATATCCTCCGCGAGTTTTTGTTTAACGACAAACATTTTTTCATAGTAGTTGTCGCGCATCGCGCCCAGCCCATAATAATGCTCTACTCGCTTTTCATCTTGGTTGCTTAATCTCCCTTTTTTCTGCGCCCTTGCCAAAGCGATGACAGCTTCGCGGTGCAAAAGCTCAAATTGAGCGTTTTTGTCGTTCATATTAAAGAATTTTCCGCTCGCGTGGTGCGCCCATCTATCAACCGCGCCGCCTAAGCCTAAATTGCCGTTGCTTTTTGCTATGCTCTCATCAAGCAAATAATTAGCCGCTTTGAGTTCTGCAAGGGTGTTAAAGTCCTTTTTTTGATTGATTTTAGCGTTCATATCGATTTTATAGCTTTGGTCGCCATACTCGCTTATGTCTTTGCCTGTGGCTTCTTTAAAGGCTCTTGCTTCAAGCAAAGTGAGCGGTTTGCCACTTTTTAACTTCTCATCATAATAAGCTATGTTTGTTTGCTTAAAAATAGGCTCATTTTGTTGCGGCTCATCTTGTGGCAAGTCCGTTTTTAGCTCTTGTGTTTGTGGAGCTTGTGAATTTTCGTTTGTCTCATCGTTGCTGTTTGCGTTTTTGCCGAGTGCGTAAGCTGTGCCACCTACGAGCAAGCCCGCAACTGCCTTTCCTAAAAAGCCCATTTTGTCCCCTTTAAATGCGGTTCATCGGTAAATTTTGTGTTTCTTTTTTCGCGCTTTCGCCCCAGCCTTGCACTGCTTCGCCCACTGCGGCATTTGTAGCGTCAATCTCTGCTTGCCTTTTATCATAACGCGCCTTTTCATCGATGTATTGTATTTCTGCAAGCTCAACTTGCCTTTTTTGTAAATCCAAAGCCTTGCGATTTTGTATCACGCTGTTGATTGTGCCGTAAAGGCTTGTGCCTGCGTTGATTAAACTTCCTGCGCCAAACATAGCATTTCCTAAACCATCACCCACGCCTACTCCTTTGTTTTTTAATGTTTTTGTTGATAAAGTATCCTGCGACATATTATCCAAAGAATAAGTGTCGATTGTCGCGCCTTTGCCAACACCCTTGCCTAATCCCAAATCTACGATTTCTGCCATTTTTTACCTTAAATTTAATTTTCACGCCAAAACTTTATAAAAAATTCAAGCGCAAAAAAAGGATTAAAAAATTTTTTACGCCTTTTTTTAAATTTGATTTTTTGCCAAACTTGCAAAAAATTTCAAAGGACAAAAATGAGAGAGAGTTTTTTGCAAAATTTAAAGGCGATTGAAAAAGGACTTTTAGAAAGCGATGTGTATCGGCTCGCACAATCAGGGCTTGACAAAGGCGCATTAGCGCAAGTTTGCACTGAGCTTTTTAAGGTAGCACTCAGCGGTGCGATTTCTATGCAAGAATTAGAGCTTAAAAGAGATGAGAGTGCTTTAAATTTAGAAAAAATGCGTAGCGACATAGAGCTTTCCATACTCAAAGCCAAAGCCGAGATAAGAAACGCAGAGGCAGAGGCGGTAAAGAGTTTAATACAGGGCGCATCTATGATAAGAAGCGTGAGCGATAACGCCTTTATCAACAAAACAAACGCCGCAGTGGGCTTGATTAACACTATCGGGCAAGCATCAAACACGAATGATAAATTTTACGGCACAGCAGTAACCGCAGCAAGAAGCTATATCGAAGCCATAGACGGCACGCCGATGACAGCCTTTGATGACCAGCTTAAAAAGCTCATCGACAAACCAACCAGCGAGTATGGCACGAAAAATATCATTATCCACGCGCCAAAAACGCTTTTATCTTTGGGCGAGTTTTGCGAATTTAAGGGCATTTCAACCTATGGCGATAAAAAATGTCGCTGGACGATAAATGATGAGCTTGTGGCATCAAACACTAAAAATTATCTCTTTGAAGCAAAAGAGCGTGGCGAGTATAAAATCGCCTTTATCGCGCTCAATGATGATGGAGACAGCGAAAAAGACGAAGTGCTTGTTAAGGTTATAGACGGCGAGCTGGGCAAAGAAACGCATTATTTAAAAAGATTTTAAAATACGCTTGCCACTTCGTCTAACTTTTGAATTTGAGCTTGCAAGGTGCAAATTAAATCATAATTTCTTGCGATTTTCGCCTTTTCAAGCTCTTTATTTAAAAAAGCTCTTTTAAAACTCTTGCAAAGCTCATCAAAGTCAAGCCCCTTAACCACTTGCACGCTCTCATCAAAAAGCAAGCTTTGGGCTAACTCGTCCTTTTCGCCCTTTTCTTTAAAAGCTAAAAAACTCTCTTTGAAATTCTCAAAATACGCGCTGTGAAGTAGCTCGTTAGCGATGATTTTACATTTTTCATCGCTTAAAATGCTTTTAAACAGCACTTTTTCAGCATCAAAATTCACGCTTTGCAAGTTTTGGCGTGGGCTTGCTTTAAACTCAAAACCTGTGATTTTTTCGAGCCTTTCAAGGCAAAAGTTTTTCAAAAAAAAGTTTTTTTGCGCGTGTATGCTCTTTAAAAGTGCCTTTAAAAATTTGTCTTTGTCCCTTGCACTCTCTTTGCTTTCAAGCGTTTTTAAGACATAAAATTCAAAGGCGTTGAATTTTTCAAAAAGGGCGTTAAAATCGCCTTGTTGTGCGCCTTGCGCATCTTGCATCACTTCGCCTAAATCCTTAAAATCCCCCCTTAAAACCCAAACTTCACTTTCAAAAAAGCCGTGTTTAAAAAGTAGCTCGCAGGCTTTAAGTGTCGCCTTTAAACCCGCTTCGTCCTTGTCAAAACAAAGGGCAAAATTGTCTATTTCAGCCTTTAAAAGCGTGGCTAAATGCACTTGATTAAAAGCCGTTCCACAACTTGCTACATTTGCCTTGTGTCCTAGCTTTGAAAGCGCAATGCTATCCATAAAACCCTCGACTATGACGAGCTTTTTAAGCGGTTTTGGCTCATTTTCGCCGCCCTTTTTAAAATAAGCTGGCTTTGCGAAATTTAAGTTATAAAGAAAATTTGATTTGTGAAATAAAAAACTCTCGCGGCTATTTATGTATTTGCTTTGCTTGCTGAAATTCTCATAATCGTGTATGCGGCAGCTAAAACCCACGATTTTAAAAATGGTGTTTTTCAGCGCAAAACTTAACCTTTTTGCAAATTGTGAGTAAAGCCCGTTTTGTCCTTGCACCAAAAGCCCTGTTTTAAGTGCAAGTTCTCTGTCCTGCCCGATGAGTTCTAAAAGCTCATAATTGTTCGGCACAAGCCCTATGTCATAGTAGTTTAAATCGTCCTTGTTTAAGCCCCTTTTTGCAAGGTAGTTTAAGAGTTTTTCATTTTTAAGCAAAATTTCCTTAAAATGCGTGTTTAAACGCGCATAAAACTCAAAATAATCCTTTTTTGGCGTGGCTTTTTCACCACTAAATTCAAGCTCAAAATTGTAAATATCCGCGATTTCGCGCACCGCTTCGTTAAAGTCATAATGCTTAAACTTTTGCACGAAAGCAAAGGCATCGCCGCCCTCGCCGCAACCAAAGCATTTAAAAAAGCCCTTTTGTTCGCTCACGCTAAAAGAGG
>ERZ1026772.615-NODE-615-length-24517-cov-10.406590_pt1 | contig 24517 bp, 20 predicted proteins | sample MGYA00380124_ERZ1026772 | MGnify/ENA primary metagenome ERZ1026772 (study PRJEB33269, sample SAMEA4719760) | human gut metagenome | biome: human-associated habitat; feature: organic feature; material: feces | place: Cameroon | collected 2013-10 ...
GCCTGATGCAGCGTTTCGGTTCACTGGAAGTCGCCATGCGGCAGAATGACCTTGCTTTCGAGGTGCGGGATTACCTGAAAGGCCACCCCAATGCGGCGGTGGTCAATCTGGGCTGCGGGCTGGACAACACCGGCAGAACCTGCGACAACGGTAGATGCAAGATCTACAATCTGGACTTCCCGGATGTGATTGCCTTGCGGCAGCAGCTGCTGCCCGCCGGGGAGCGGGAGCAAAACATCCCCTGTGACCTGAAGGATACTGCATGGTTTGACAGGATAGACGCCTCTGGCGGGGCGGTGTTCTTTGCCTCTGGGGTGTTCTATTACTTCCTGACGGAGCAGGTTCGGGAACTGGTGCAGCGGATGGCAGATGCTTTCCCAGGCGGTGTGCTGGTCTTTGATGCAGCCAACCGGACAGCAGTGAAGATGATCGCAAAAACATGGCTCAAGACTGCAAAGATCAAGGATGTAGGGGCGTATTTTGCCGTTTCGGATGCCAAAAGCGAGATTTCCCAATGGGACAGCCGTCTGCAGGTGTCCAGCCGGGGATATATGCTGGGTTACAGCGACCTGAAAGATCCTTCCGTCAGCGGCTTTTTCCGGCTGCTTGCAAAGATCGGGGACGGCGGGATGAAAATGCAGATCGTGAAGATCGGATTTGGAGGCAAGGAATGAAAATTACGCAATAAATTTTCCGTGTGGCCTTCTCACCTGGATTGATGTGGTTCGGTCTTATCCGGGAGGAAAATCCTTGCAAAAGTCTGTCATGACGAATAGAATAAAGTCAGAACAAGCAGAAGCATAAAGGACACAGTCAGCATGAAAACAGCAGTAAACAATAATAACGGACTTATGACAGAGGGCAGTATCTTCCAGAAGATACTGTTCTTTTCCATACCACTGATCCTGGGAAATCTGCTGCAGCAGTTATACAATACAGCAGACTCCATCATGGTGGGAAATTTTGTTGGAAGCAACGCGCTGGCAGCAGTTGGAGCCAGCTCATCCATGATCTATCTTCTGATCGCCTTTAGCCAGGGCGCAGCAGTAGGTGCTGGTGTGATCGTGGCACAGTATCTTGGGGCGAGGGACAAAAAGAGCGTTTCTGATGCCGTACATACATCGCTTGTGATTGCAGGGATACTTGGTATCGTGCTGACTATCGCGGGAATTGTCCTGAGCAGGCAGCTTCTTGAATGGATGAAGACTCCGGATGAGGTCATGGAGCAGGCAGTTACTTATTTCAGGCTGTATTCCGCCGGTATGTTCTTTGGTATTGTTTATAATATGGCAGCAGGCATTTTAAATGCAGCGGGCAATTCCAAAAGATCCCTTTTATATCTGGCTGTTGCCTCTTTCACCAATATCGTACTGGACATCCTTTTTATTGCCATTCTGGACATGGGCGTTGCAGGGGCAGCAATCGCAACAGATATCAGCCAGGCAGTTTCCTGTATTCTGTCCATGGCTTTCCTGATGCGGGTAAAGGACAGCTATCAGGTTTCGCTGAAAAAGCTGAAGATCCACAGGCGGATCGCAGGCAGCATGATCCGGGTGGGACTGCCTACCGGAATCCAGAATATGGTCATTTCCCTATCCAACGTACTGGTGCAGACCAGTGTCAATGGCTTTGGGGCAGCTGCCATGGCAGGCTATACGGCTTACCTGAAGGTAGATGGATTTAATATACTTCCGGTCATGAGCTTCAGTATGGCGGTGACAACCTTTGCCGGACAGAACTATGGAGCCGGAAACTATGACAGGGTAAAGAAGGGCATGTATGTGACACTGGCGATGGGCTTTGTGTATACGGTACTGACAGGAGCTCTGCTTCTGACCTTTGATGACCAGATCATGGGAATGTTTTCAAGGGATGCAGAGGTGATCACATGCGGAAAGCTGGCTATGAAGTATTTCTGCCCGTTTTATTTTATCCTGAGTATCCTGCATGGTCTGTCCGGGGCGCTCAGAGGAGTCGGTAAAAGCATTCCGCCCATGGTGGTACTTCTTTTGTCCCTGTGTGTGTTCCGTATTTTCTGGATCTGGCTGGTGCTTCCGCATTTTTCAACGATCGAGGGCGTTTATCTGCTGTATCCGGTATCCTGGACACTTGGGGCTGTGATGATCATCATTTATGCCTGCACGGCAAAGTGGCTGCCGGCTGGCAGACAGCAGGGTAAGGTGAGATGAATTCCCGATAGAGAAAAAATAGTGGCATATCCTGCTGAATACAGGTATAATGAGCCTGTAAAAACCATAAGGAGGACGTAAGGATGCTGGAGTTCAGATATGATACACAGCTTCTGATCGAGGGAGAGAATCTCGATGAAGATGTGATCAGTGATTATTTTACAGAGAATTTTAAAGGTGACTGTCTGCTTGCAGTAGGAGATGAGGATCTGATCAAGATCCATTATCATACCAATGAGCCCTGGAAGGTTCTTGAGTACTGCTCTACTCTTGGAGAGATCTACGACATCGTTGTAGAGGATATGGACAGACAGGCACGTGGATTGAAAGGCTAGGAACAGAACCATGACAATGGACGAGACCATTAAGCGGATCAATGAGCTGTACCACAAGTCGAAGAAGGAAGGGCTTTCTGAAGAAGAAAAGCAGGAACAGAAAAAGCTGAGGCAGGCTTACATTGACAGTGTGAAGAAGAATCTGCAGGGACAGCTGGATCATATGGAGATCCAGAGACCGGACGGCAGTATTGAAAAGGTAACCAGGAAGAAACCCATTGCAAAGGAGGAAAAGACAGAATGAGCAATTACAGGATGAGTACCAAATGTGTACAGGCAGGCTATACACCCGGAAACGGTGAACCACGTCAGATACCGATCATTCAGTCAACCACCTTCAAATACGAAACCAGCGAGGATATGGGAAAGCTTTTTGACCTGGAGGCCAGCGGCTATTTTTATTCAAGGCTCCAGAATCCTACCAATGATTATGTAGCAGCCAAGATCGCAGAGCTGGAGGGCGGCAGCGCAGCTATGCTGACATCCTCAGGACAGGCAGCGAATTTCTTTGCCCTGTTCAATATCTGTGAGGCGGGCAGTCATATCGTGGCATCCTCTTCCATTTATGGAGGTACCTTCAACCTGATCGATGTGACCATGAAAAAGATGGGCGTGGAGGCAACCTTTGTTTCTCCTGACTGTACGGAGGAAGAGCTGGGTGCAGCCTTTCAGGAAAATACAAGAGCCGTATTCGGAGAAACCATTGCAAACCCTGCACTGACAGTTCTCGACATCGAAAAGTTTGCAAAGGCAGCACACAGCCATGGTGTACCGCTGATCGTGGACAACACCTTTCCAACGCCTGTCAACTGCAGACCTATTGAGTGGGGTGCGGATATTGTGACCCATTCCACAACGAAATACATGGATGGACATGGTGCAGCGATTGGTGGAGCAATCGTAGATTCCGGTAAATTTGACTGGATGGCTCACGCAGAGAAATTCCCCGGGCTTTGTACACCGGATGAATCCTACCATGGCATTACCTATGCAGAAAAGTTTGGTAGGGAAGGTGCCTTTATCACCAAGTGTACCTCCCAGCTGATGAGGGATCTTGGCTGTATCCAGGCTCCCCAGAACGCATATATCCTGAACCTTGGACTGGAATCCCTGCATGTGCGGATGCCAAGACACGTGGAGAACGGGCAGGCAGTGGCGGAATTCCTTGAAAAGCAGGAGCAGGTAGCTTATGTAAATTATCCCGGACTTCCCGGAAACAAATATTATGAGATCGCCAAGAAGTATCTTCCAAGCGGAGGGTGCGGGGTAGTTTCCTTTGAATTAAAGGGTGGCAGAGAGGCAGCGGAAACCTTTATGAAGCACCTGAAGCTGGCTGCCATTGAAACGCATGTGGCAGATGCCAGAACCTGCTGTCTGAATCCGGCGACCTCCACACACAGACAGATGACGGAGGAGCAGCTGATCGAGGCAGGCGTACCGGCAGGGCTGATCCGGATTTCCTGTGGACTTGAAGATAAAGAGGATCTGATCGAAGATCTGAGACAGGCACTACAGGCTATCTGAGAGAGGAAAACGCAGCAGAATTTCTGTTGCGTTTTTCTTTATTTTATGGCATAATAGCTACAGTTTAAAGCGTTGCGCTTTAAAGCACTAAAATGCCGGCAAGATAAAAGAAGAATTGTAAAGAAAATAAGAGAATATGAAAAGGCCGGACGGACAACACAGGAGGAATCAAAAATGAGTCGACAGAGACAGGGATCACTGGTATCCTACAGACCGGATATCAAGGTGCTCGACTGCACCATGAGAGATGGAGGATTAGTCAATAACTTTGCTTTTACGGATGAGTTCGTAAAGGATCTTTATCTTGCCAATATCAAGGCAGGCGTAGATTATATGGAGTTTGGCTATAAGGCATCCAGTGAGATTTTTGATCCGCAGAAGTTTGGAAAATGGAAATTCTGTAAGGAAAAGGACATCAGGGATATTGTTGGAGATAATAAGACTGATATGAAGCTGTCGGTCATGGCAGATGTGGGAAGAACCGATTACAAGAAGGACATTCTGAATAAAAAGGACAGCGTGATCGATCTGATCCGCGTGGCCACTTATATTAATACCATTCCGGCGGCTATTGAAATGCTGGAGGATGCGAAGAAAAAGGGCTATGAAACAACCGTAAATATTATGGCTGTTTCCAAAGTAAATGATGAAGAGCTGGATGCAGGACTTGAGCTGCTGGCACAGAGCAGTGCTGATGTGATCTACCTGGTAGACAGCTTTGGGGCATTTTATCCCGAGCAGATCGAGCGTCTCAGTGATAAATACCTGAACGTGGCAGCCAAGTATAATAAGAAGATCGGTATCCATGCGCATAACAACCAGCAGCTTGCCTTTGCGAATACCATTGAGGCATTGTCAAGAGGTGTCAGCTATCTGGATGCTACCGTGAGCGGCATGGGACGTGGAGCCGGTAACTGTTACATGGAATTGCTGTTGAGTTTTCTGCGTAATCCGAAGTATAATAAAATTGCTATTATGAGCTTTGTGGAAAAGCATATACTGAAGCTGAAAGAGGAGGGGGCTGTCTGGGGTTTTGATTTGCCATACCTTCTGACGGGGATTTTGAACAGTCATCCTTCTTCTGCCATTCAGTTCGAAAAGGAAAAAAGAACGGATTACGCCATGTTTTATCAGGAGCTGATCGATAACACCCTGTAATCCGGAGGAGGATTATGGAACGGGAGATCAATTTACAGGAAGTATCTGACGGGAAACTGTATACCTCTGCCGATATGGTCAAAATTGGCTGTAATGACTGCAGCGGATGCTCTGAGTGCTGCCGGGTGGTGGAGGATACCATCATTCTGGATCCTTATGATATCAGTCAGCTCTGCCAGGCGCTTAAAACCGACTTTCAGGGATTGCTTGCAGGAGGCAGGATAGAACTATCTGTGGTGGAAGGTGCGATCCTGCCTCATTTAAAGCTGAAGGAAGGCAGGGGCGGCTGTACCTTCCTCGACGATGCCGGACGCTGTCAGATCCATGGCTTCCGTCCCGGCTTCTGCCGGATGTTCCCCATGGGAAGAATCTATGAAAACGGAGATTTCCGTTATTTCCTGCAGGTGCATGAATGCCCCTACCCGAACAAAACCAAGGTCAAGCTGAAAAAGTGGCTGGGGATCCCGGAGCTTGCAAGGTACGAGCAGTTTGTAAAGGACTGGCATTTTTTCCTGAAGGATGCAGAAAGAAAGCTTTCGGAGGCAGAGAATGAAGAGATCCCAAAGAGGATCAATCTTTTCCTGCTGCAGCAGTTTTTCCAGAAGCCTTACGGGGATATGTTTTATGAAGCATTTTATAAGAGACTTTCAGAGGCTGGGGAGGTATTCTGATTCCTCCCTTTTTTTGCTGTACGATTAGACAAAAATGCAATTATCCATTATAATAGGGAACGTATGAGCAGAGAATGCAAAAGAGAAAAGAAAGCATTCCGGAATGGAGAACATAATGGATAACTTTTTATCAATCAAAGAAGCCGTGCAGAGATACAGTGCTTCCTGTGACGGAAAAATAAAGACACCCTTTGACAAGCTGTTTATCAAGGCCATGCTGGCAGGCATGATGATCGCCATGGGCGCGGCAGGCAGCAGTGTGGCGTGTCACGCGATCGGCAATGTAGGACTTGCCAGACTGGTAGCCGGTGTGGTATTCCCGGTTGGCCTGATGATGGTCATTCTGACCGGTGCAGAGCTGTTTACCGGTGACTGCCTGATGATCGTGGCGACCGTGGAGAAGAAGAATACCATGGCACAGATGATCAAGGAGCTGTTCTTTATTTATATTGGAAATTTTGTGGGCGCAGCCCTTCTGGCACTTGGTGTTTATTTCAGCGGACAGCTTGGTTATTCTTCCAACCTGCTTGGTGCTTATACGATCAAGGTGGCTGTCGGCAAGACAGGCCTTTCCTTTGGCACAGCACTGGTATCCGGTATTCTGTGTAATATCCTGGTATGTGTAGCTGTACTGATGGCAATCTGTTCCAAAGATATCGTAGGAAAACTGTTTGTTTCCTTTTTCGTTATCATGCTGTTTGTTGTCTGCGGTTTTGAGCACTGCGTTGCTAATATGTATTACATCACAGCAGGACTTCTCTGCAAGCTGAATCCGGCTTACGTGCAGGTGGCCATGGAGCAGTATGGTTATACGGCAGAGCAGCTGACCTCACTGAATGTCGGCTCTTTCCTGATCGGAAATCTTCTGCCGGTAACCATTGGAAATATGATCGGAGGAATGGTAACACTTGGTCTTCCTCTCTGGTATGTTAATAAAGAGGGTAAGTAGGGGATCCGGTTGGAGGATAATGCGATGAAGAAGACGGATTTGCAGATGAGGGGACAAAAAATAGGAATGGCATTTGCCATGGTTCTGGCAGTGCTGCTTCTGCTCTTCCCGGTTACAGTCCATGCGGAGGGAGAGCTTCAGGTCACAGAGCTTTCTGCGCAGGGTGAGATCACCAGTGATGTCAATGTACGAAAGGGACCAAGTACCGACTATGACAAGATCGGTACGGTAAGAGTCGGAGAAACGATTCCTGTTACCGGAGAGACAGCAGATGGGTGGTACAGAGTAACCTATCAGGGACAGGAAGGCTATATTTACGGGAAATATATGACGGTACAGCAGACAGAAGCTCCTGCCGATAACAATCCGCAGGATGGAGATGGCACAGCACCCGGGGAACTACCAGAGAAAGAGGGAGGCTTCAGTGCACTTAAGCTGGTTGCCATTGTCTTTATTATCATTGTTATCATTATTATGATCTTCCTTACGATCCGCAGTATGCGTCAGACAGTTGACGAGGATGACAGCTATGAGGATGACGAGGATGAGTATGAAGATGAGGAAGATTACGAAGACGATGAGGACGGAGAAGATGCCGGGGAAGAGGATACAGAAGAGGAAACAGCCCCGGAATCATCCACGCAGAAGCAGTCAAAGAGTGAGCCTTATGTCCTTCGGGAAGAGGATTATCAGCTTCACATTGATCCCAAGTATTTTGAAGATGAACCGGTACCTCAGCCGGAGTGTGTGACCGGTTACCTGAAGAAAAAGCAGGAAGAGGAAGAACTGGAAAAGAAGAAAGAGGAAGAAAAGGCTTCCTCCGGTGATCTGCAGAAGGCTATGGATAAGCTGCAGGAGTTACAGGAAGAGCTTGAAAGGCTGAAGAAAAACAGCAAAGAATAAAAAGTAATGTGGCAAACGGGAGGGTAAACTATGAGAATTGGAGCACTGGAAGCTGGCGGAACCAAAATGGTATGCGCCATTGGCAATGAAAAGGGAGAGATCTTCGAGAAGATTTCGATCCCTACCAAGACACCGGAGACAACCATGCCGGAAATGATTCAGTGGTTTAAGGCAAAAAAAATAGAAGCACTGGGAATTGGCTGCTTTGGACCGATCGATCCGGATAAGGATTCTCCGACCTACGGGTATATCACCAGCACACCCAAGCTGGCGTGGAAGGATTATAATATTGTAGGGGCTTTTGAAGAATGTCTTTGCTGCCCGGTCGGCTTTGATACGGACGTAAATGGCTCTGCACTTGGTGAAGTAACCTTTGGTCAGGCGAAGGGCAAGAAGAATATTGTTTACCTGACAGTTGGGACTGGTATAGGTGCCGGCGTCTATGCAGAAGGGAAACTCCTTCATGGTATGCTGCATCCGGAAGCCGGGCATATTCTGATGCGCAGGAGAGAGGATGATCACTACGAAGGCAAGTGCCCTTATCACAAGACCTGTCTGGAAGGACTGGCAGCAGGTCCTGCCATTGAGGAGAGATGGGGAAAGAAGGGAATAGAGCTGCAGGACCGAGATGAGGTCTGGGATCTGGAAGCCTATTATCTGGCACAGGCACTGACCGATTATATTCTGATACTGGCGCCCCAGCTTATCATCCTTGGCGGCGGCGTAATGCATCAGGAGCAGCTTTTCACGAGGATCAGGGCATATGTAAAGGAAATGCTGAATGGTTATATCAAGACCAAAGAGCTTGAGGATATTGACCATTATATCGTACCGGCAAGTCTCCATGATGATCAGGGGATCATGGGAGCTCTTGAGCTTGGAAGAAGAGCCTTTGAAGAAAAGAACAGTTGATAAAGGACGGACATGAAACAATTAACACTGGGAATACTGGCGCATGTAGATGCAGGAAAAACAACGCTTTCCGAAGCGCTGCTTTTCACTGCAGGCGCCATCAGGAAGGCAGGAAGAGTAGACAAGAAGGATGCCTTTCTTGACAATTACGAGCTGGAAAGGGAAAGAGGGATCACGATCTTTTCCAAACAGGCGGTTTTTTCGTATGAGGATCTTCGGATCACGTTACTGGATACACCGGGACATGTAGATTTTTCCACAGAAATGGAGCGTACCCTTCAGGTACTGGATGCAGCAGTACTGCTGATCAGTGCAGCAGACGGGGTGCAGAGCCATACCAGAACCTTATGGAAGCTGTTGGAAAGCTATCAGGTGCCGGTTTTTTTGTTTGTCAACAAAATGGATCAGCCGGGAGCGGATCAGGAAAAGATCCTTGCAGGGATACAGAACCAGCTATCCGGAAACTGCGTAGATTTCACGCCCCTTGTGGGAGCGGCCGCCACAGAAAGCAAAGGAGCAGCACTGGAAGCGGATATGCAGGAAGCCATGGAAGCAGTGGCCATATGTGATGAGGAGCTGTTAAACAGTTTTCTTACAGATGGCAGGATCAGTCAGGAGCAGCTCAGGGAAAAGATCGCAGAACGTAAGGTATTTCCCTGCCTGTTTGGTTCAGCATTGCGCCTGCAGGGAATAGAAGCGCTTCTTTCCGCTATCACAGCCTATGCGCCGGAGAAGACGTATCCGGAAGCATTTGGAGCAAGGGTGTTTAAGGTAACAAGGGACAGCCAGGGCAGCCGTCTGACCCATATGAAGATCACAGGTGGTACGTTGAAAGCCAAAATGGAGCTTACCTGTGCAGAGGATAAAACAGAAAAAGTGAACCAGATCCGGGTCTATTCAGGAGAACGGTTTGAAGCAGTGAATGAGGCTGTGGCAGGCAGTGTCTGTGCGGTAACAGGACTGCTTGGAACCATGCCTGGACAGGGACTTGGCATGGAGAAAAATCTGGAAAGCCCATTTCTGACACCGGTATTGAGTTATTGCCTGCTGCTTCCGGAAGGAACAGATCCAATGGCGGTGATGCCAAAGCTGAAGGAGCTGGAGGAAGAGGATCCGGCGCTGTCCTTTACCTGGGAAGAAGAGCTTAAGGAGATCCATGTGCATGTCATGGGCGAGGTTCAGATGGAGATCCTGAAGGTACTGATCAGGGAACGCTTTGGACTGGAGATTGCTTTTGGAAAAGGAAGAATTGTGTATAAGGAAACCATTGCCGACACGGTAGAGGGAGTAGGGCATTTTGAACCTCTGCGGCATTATGCGGAGGTACACCTTCTGCTTGAGCCTGGAGAGCCGGGGAGCGGTCTGCAGTTTGAGACTGACTGCAGTGAGGATATCCTTGCCAGAAACTGGCAGAGACTGATCCTGACCCATCTGGAGGAAAAGCAGCACAGAGGTGTCCTGACAGGTTCGGCAATTACAGATATGAAGATCACACTGGTATCCGGCAGGGCACATCAGAAGCATACAGAGGGCGGTGATTTCCGGAAGGCAACCTACCGTGCGGTCAGACAGGGACTGATGGAGGCCATGAGCGTGCTTCTGGAGCCTTACTATGAATTCCGGCTGGAAATTCCGGAGGAAATGACGGGACGGGCCATGACGGATATGGAGAAGCTTTTTGCTGACTTTACGTTGACAGAAAGGGCAGAGGGGCGCTGCGTGCTGACGGGCTGTGCCCCGGTAGAGACCATGCGTGACTATCAGAAGGAGGTATATGCCTACACCAGAGGACAGGGCAGTCTGACTGTCAGACTGAAAGGCTATATGCCCTGCCACAATGCAGATGAGGTGATTGAGGAGCGGCATTATGATCCGGAGGCAGACCTAAGGAATCCTACCGGTTCTGTATTCTGCTCCCATGGAGCAGGCTTTGTAGTGCCATGGAATCAGGTAAAGGAATATATGCACGTGGAGAGCTGCTTTGCCGGTGACAGGAAGGCAATAGAGGAGAGTGCGTTTCAGGAGGAACTGGAGAAGCGCAAGGAAGCTGCCAGAAAGCGGGAAGAAAACCGAAGCGCATCCGGCGGGGAATATTTCCTTGGAACGGATGAGATCGATGCGATCCTGCAGCAGGCGACAGGAGCCGGCAGAGGCCTAGAGAAAAAGAAGGAAGGCTGGCAGAGACAGAGCCGCAGTACAGAAACCAGGCAGGCTACGACGAGAGTCTATCAGGGACAGCCAAAGAAGGAAGAATATCTGCTGGTGGATGGCTACAATGTGATCTTTGCCTGGGAAGAGCTGAGTGCACTTTCCAAAGTGACACTGGATGGGGCGAGAGGCCGGCTTCTTGATATTCTCTGCGATTATCAGGCTATGAAGGGCTGCCGGCTGATCGTGGTCTTTGATGCCTACCGGCTAAAGGGTCACCCGGAGGAAGCCTATGCTTACCACAATATTTATGTGGTATATACGAAGGAGGCAGAAACAGCAGACCGCTATATAGAGCGTTTTGCCCATGATAACAGTAAGAAATATCAGATCACAGTGGCAACCTCTGACGGCCTTGAACAGATCATCATCCGGGGAGAGGGCTGCCGGCTTTTATCATCCAGGGATCTACAGGCAGATGTGGAAAGACAGAAGGAACAGACCAGAGGGATCCTGGAAGAAAAAAAGGAACGCCAGCTTACCAGCGTTCCCAGAATAGATATATGATCTGAATCAGAAGTAATATGGCGAGGATACCGCCGTTGATCAGATGCATCAGGAAAGGAGCAGCTTTTTTAGTGGCTCCTTTTTGACTGCCCAGGTCTTTGGAAGCCCCGCTGCCCTGCAGATAGTACTTATTACCAAGGCCAAGGGCAATGGAAATGTACATAAGGCATATTGTTACATAGCGGAAATCACTGCTGCAGGTATAAGGGTAGATCACAACAAAGGCTGCAAAGGAGATCAGCATGATCACATAGCCGGTCAGCAGAAATACCCGGTCTTCCAGACAGGTCTGCTTATTTAACAGCACAGCAATAAGAAGCACTGCCGTCAGGACAGCCATGATCAGCGCCAGCACAAATACCACCTGGCAGAGGATCAGAAGAATATCGGACAGATCCGTAGGATATTCCTCGGCAAACAGGGAGGTATGCATCATGATTGCCCAGGTATTGCAGCAGGCTTTTGCACTGATCGGATGGAACGGAAAGTCCAGATGAAGCTGTGACAGGGAAGGGATCCCAAGCCGTTCCCAGAGGGAAAAGAGCTCCGTATACATGGGAGAGGTTTCTCCAGGTACCGGTACACCGGGCTTTTCTGAGAAGCGGACAAGATTCCGGATGATCCATGATAAGCCGATGGGCATTACGATCACGGCAAAGATTGCATAATTTCTGATCCATGTCAGCAGTTCCCGTTTGTCCTTTTTTCGTATCACAGAGATAAAGTGCATCAGGAAGATGATCGCAAGCGGGATGGCAAGTACGGCACTGTTCAGCTTCGTGATCATGCCAAAGCCGATGATCAGAGCCAGAAATACCAGATTTTTCAGGCTTTTGTCCCGGATGAAGCGTAAGGAAAAAAGCAGAGTCAGGCTCATAAACAGGATCGTCAGCATATCGTTGTTGACACTGCCCGCCATGATGATCGTAGCAGGATGGAACACAAGAAAGGCAAGTGCGATATACATGCCTTTTCCGCTTACCTTCAGAAGCTTCAGGGTTCTCCACGTCACAACCATACACAGACAGGAGTACAGCAGTGTCAGGATCTGCAGATTTTCAAAGGCAAGAGCCTCGGATACCCCCAGGAAAATATTCAGCTGCAGCCAGAGACAGGACAGAATATGATGCAGGGGTGGATGGTAATAACCAAACAGAGTATACGGATTGATATCGGGAAGCTTATGGAACTTGTAAATATATTCCACATAGCCGATGTGCCCCGGGTTGATAAAGTCAGTACCCATACCGGTGAAGGCACCGGCATCATGCTGCCTGTCATACAGACCGGACAGAAGAACATAGGAAAGCCGAAGGAGCACACCAAGCAGGATCATCATGGTTACAGCAGTGTCTTCATGGGAAAGCAGCCCTTTCAGCCGGAAGCTATAAAGCATGGCAAAGTAGATAAGAAACAATATCGTCAGGAAGAAAACCTGATGGTAATGGGTCATGGAAAGAAAACCATTTCCCTGCAGTACAGCACCAGACAGGCACAAAACTACGATCAGAAGAAGCTGCACCGTAAGGGCTGACATAGGTTTGAAAGAAAAGCTTTTGATTTTATTCATGGCAGAGAAGCATCCTTTAATAAATAGTAGTCACATTTGTGATCTCGTTCTTGTCATTTACCTGAAAGCTCCAGATGGAGTGGCCGGGAAGCCGGTGTTCTGTCAGGTAATAGGTATCATCAATTTTGGAAATATAATAGGGAGTGCCGCCACCCACAAAGGAAGCATAAACGTCCTCATAGCTTCCCTTTGCAAGGTCTGAGAGCTTCCTGGCACGGATCATGGTCGCGTATTCCTGATTGCCGGTGGCATCTGTTGAGATTGTCAGGTAGCAGTAATCACGGATAAAGGTAAGCTGTACCATGCCGGACATGCTGTCTGGAACGGGATATTCCTTTCTGACCTTGAAGGTATCAAGCTCTGCTTTGATAATGGAGGAATTGCCGGATACAAAATAAATGGTATCATCCTCTATGGTGAAGGATCTTACATAAACACCGTTCAGCGAAGGAATGGAACGTACCTCTGTCAGATAAAGACCGGTATCATCGGCCGGTCTGCGAAGCAGGTACATTTCACCACTTTCTGAGCTCCAGACGTAAAAGGTTTTTGTTTTTTCGTCATAAACGATATAATGAGGTCTGTCCCCGATTTCTGTAAATTCCTGTGTGGGGAGAAAAACAGACTGTCCGTTTTCATTAACACCCTCTTCCATTACAAGTACACGGTTATTCTCTGTATCATCGATCAGATAGACAAAGCCGTCACTGGCAAGGGTGTGTGGCATGCCAAGACCGGAGGCCATGATACGCCATTCATAGAGCGGATCGGTCAGATTTTCATTGTAGATGACCTGATTGTGATAGCAGTCCACGATAAAGTAGGTATCTTTAACCTTGGTGATATAGGTTGGGACGCTTAACGTGGGATTCGGATTATCCGGAATTGCATTTAAGGTGGAGATATCAAAATCAATCCTGTCAGATTCCCGGATATAGGGATCGGTATCCGGATTGAAATAGGTGGCCTCCTTTTTTCCGCACCCGGTGCATAAAAAAATGACCGGAAGAAGCAGTATCATCAGACGACAAAATCCGGCAGTAAAATTGTAAGTGTAGTTCATATTCTTTTCCATAAGGCTATTATAAAGATTTTACTTCCTTATGACAATAAAATTTTATATACTGATGATAAAAGGCATGTATCAAAGGAGAAACGTATGACAGGACATTATGAAAATAAAGAATTCCGGATTTTATCAGCGATCGGTATGATCCTGGTCGTGGCAGGACATCTTGGCTTCAATGTGTTTGATGTTGGAGGCCTGTTTCCTTATTATTCCTTCCATGTATTTATTTTTTTGTTTGTATCCGGTTATTTTTATAAAAAGGAGGCAGAGAAAGGGATCGGAAGCTACCTGGCCGGAAAAGTGGTATCACTGCTTCTTCCTTATTATATATTCAATGTGGTCTATGGTGTGCTGGCGGCAGTGCTGCATCATGCAGGCTTCAGTATTGGTCAGGAACTGTCTTTTTATTCACTGGTGCTGGCTCCTTTTGATGGGGGGCATCAGTTTATGTACCAGTTCCCGGCATGGTTTGTGCCGGTACTCTTCCTGATCGAGGTGATCAATGTCTGTATGAGAAAGGTGTTGTCATTCATCCGTCTTAACAATGAGTGGCTGATCTTCAGTCTGTGCCTTCTTGCCGGTATCCTTACGGTCTGGCTTGCGGATGGCGGTCATGTATATGGCTGGTACAGGATACCCGGGAGACTGCTGTTCATGCTGCCGGGCTATGAGCTTGGCTGTCTCTACAGGCAGAAGCTTGAAAGACTGGACACCCTGCCACATGCGGTTTACTTTGCTGCTGTTATGGGAATTCAGCTGTTGATCTCTGTTTTTTCAGGAGGACTGGCATTCAGTGCAGTCTGGGTGACCAGCTTTGCCAATGGTCCCTTCATTCCCTATCTGACGGTGATCACAGGGATTGCTTTCTGGCTGCGGGTAGCAAGGATCCTGCAGGATATTCCTGTTCTGGCAGGAAAGCTCGTGATGATCGGACGGTATACCTATTCTATTATGATGCACCATATATTTGCGTTTTTTCTGGTAAAAACAGTATTCTACTGGATATCCAGGCTGACGCCGCTATGTCAGGAGTTTGATGCTGCCATGTATTTTTCGGAAATTAACTTTGTATATCTGCCCGGTGGCGCAGAGGCAGCCAAATGGCTCTATCTTTTCGCCGGGATCGGTCTGCCTCTGCTGTTCTCCTTTGCTGTGGAGAAACTCAGGAGAGATTGACGCGCTGAAATCTCCACTTGACAGAGCCGGTACCTGGTGATATGCTGACTATACTTACCGATTAGAGAAAACAGAAGAAGGAAACAGTGACCTGTCTATGGAAAGCATAGGCGGGTCTTTTTGTTGTCTGCAGCCGGAAAGCTGTTTATAGGACAGACCGGAAAATACTTTCTGGGACAGAAAAGAAGACACGCTGTAAATTTCATGTATGTGAGTATCGAAAGGAAAAGAAAATGAAAAAGAGAATTGTACGCTACAAAAGAAAAAAAGTATATGCCCTGTCAAAAAGGTTTGTTGCAGTGGCAGCAGCCCTGACGCTGGCAGTCCTGGTGCCGGTGAATGTGAAAGCAGAGGAGGAAGGCTCTGAGACGCCACAGAATCAGGTCATTCATTATGTGTACCACTGTCATGCCGGAAACGAGACAGCTGAAGGCGGCTGTTATCATGGGGCTGTTTATCATACGCATCAGGGAAATGAAGAAGATGGCGGTCCCTGCTATGGAAAGCCCATATACCATGCCCATCAGGGCAGTGAAGCAGAGGGAGGAACCTGCTATCAGACACCGATCTGCCATGAGCACAGCGGCAATCCACAGGAAGGAGGAGGCTGCTTTGTACCTGTATACCACAGTCATTCCGGAGGCTGCTATAAAACGGTATCAAGCAGTGAATATGGCTGCAGTACAGTGAGATGGTGGGATACCTCTGACGGGGACTATGAGGGACATGATTACAAATACTATGAGATGTCCTGTGGAAGAACCATACATGGAACCAATTCCTCCCATACGCATACAGTGACGGTCTGCAACAGAGGCGGGAGCATTGAAAGATATACCCTTGGGTGCGGCAAGACAGAGGAAACTCCGGAGAGCTATGTCTTTGACTGTCAGAAGAAGCCGGGGCTGACGATCGATTCCTATGAATTCGACTGCCAAAAGACAACAGATACCATTGATGGCTACAAGCTTGCCTGTGGTATGGATGAACAGACAAGAGTAGGAAAAATCATATTGACAGAGGTGCCAATGGAGGACAGAAAGAAAGCGTCGGTTAAGGCAGCTTTCGAGGATCTGACCGGCGGGCAACTGACACTTTCTGAAAATCCCTTCTGCTGGAAGGATAAAAGCGGTAATCTGATATCCAATGATCTGGAAGCAGTGGTAGATAAAAACGGGGATTATAGCTTTCAGGTGGATATTACCAATGAGGATGTAAGCAAGGGAGATCTGTCTGCAGCGATCAGTATCAGCAGCATTTATGTTCCGGCATCCGGTGGTGGAAATGGTGATGGCGGCAGCGGGAATGATGGTGATGGAAGCCATGGCGGAAATGGAAGCGGAGGCGATGGAGGTGATGGAAATGACCAGGACGCAGGCACTTCTCCTTCCGCATCTCCATCAGCATCGCCCTCTCCATCAGCAACACCTGCACCTTCAAGGGTTCCGGAAACTGCCGGTGGTAAAGGTCATGGCAGCAATGGAAAGGGAGGCAGCGGTGCAGAAACAGAGGATGACAGCAGTACCAGAAGCTGGTGGCCGAAGGAAACCGGAGAAACAGAAATACCGGATATGCTGGCAGAGACAGAAACCGTAGTGCTTCCAGAAATTGCAGCAAACCGTGAGATAGAAACCGGGGAGATCACCGGCAGGGAGGATAATGGCAGTGGAAATATCATTGAAAAAATTCTGTCAGCAGGGGCAGTGAAGGTGGTTGGTATCACCTTTGGTGCATTACTGACGCTGACGGGACTTTCTGCACTTATCTATTTTCTGTGTATGAGTGTAAGGGTCTATAATGATCAGGGACAGGGAAAATGGAAATATCTCGGCAGATATGCCGTAAAGCTTGATGAGGATGGTTACCGGCTCACGATCACGGAATCTGCGGTGGAAAGATCTGTGTCAAACAGGTACCGTATCAGACCGGATCTGTTCGGACTGTTTAAGAAAGAGGAGGAACTGCTTGTCCGGAAAGAAGAAAGGACAGTGTCTGTGCAGATTCAGAAGGAAATAGTCATTACTGTATAAAATACACATGTTTCGTATAAAGAACTTGATTTTGACTGGAGAAAGTGATAGACTACCTATGATTCAAAGGGAATAATTCCCGAGGATAGATAATTTGGTTGCATAAATATGCACCCAAGATTTTCAGGAGGAGAAAATTATGAAAAAAGTATTGGCAGCAGTCGTAACAATGGCAATGACAATGAGCCTGCTTACTGCATGCGGAAGCACAGCAGCTTCTACAGATGAAGCAGCAGAGACAACAGAGGCAACAGAAGCTTCTGCAGATGAAACAGCTGAAGCAGAAACACCTGTTGAGGAAGCAGCAGATGAAGCTGAGGTTGCAGAGGCAGCTGAGAGCGAGGCACTGGCAGACGGTGTACTGACAGTAGGTACCAACGCAGAGTTCCCGCCTTTCGAGTATGTAGATGACAATGGTGAGGCAGATGGCTTTGATATGGCTCTTTGCAAGGCAATCGGTGAGAAGCTTGGTGTAGAGGTTAAGATTGAGAATATGGAGTTTGCTTCCCTGGTATCTTCTATCGGCAGCAAGATCGATATTGCAGCAGCTGGTATGACAGTAACAGATGAGAGAAAGGAAAGCGTAGACTTCTCCAATCCTTATTATGAAGCAGTTCAGTATGTGATCGTTCCTGCAGATTCTGATATCGCAACAGCAGATGACCTGAAGGATAAGACCATCGGTGTCCAGCTGGGTACAACAGGTGACTTTATCGCAGAGGAATATACAAGCAACGTGGCACAGTACAACAAGGCTGTAGATGCTGTTAACGATCTGGTAAACGGCAAGGTTGACGTTGTTATCATCGACAAGAATCCTGCACTTGTATTTGAGACCAAGTTCGAAGGCAAGGTAAAGGCAATCGAAGGTGCACAGTTCGGATTTGAGACAGAGGAATATGCAATCGCACTGCCCAAGGGAGATACTGCACTTGCTGATGCTGTCAATGGAGCCATTGATGAGCTGAAGGCTGATGGTACCTTTGATGAACTTGTAAAAACTTATATTGAAGCTGAATAAAAAATAAGATACAATATAGGAAATAAGGATGATCAAAGAGGATAGCATTCTATGCTATCCTCTTTCAGTCAGAAAGGTATGATTGAGGGAGAACATATGCAGGAATGGTTTGATTCAGTGGGAAAGAAATTTGTCCTTGCGTTCGTGGAGGGCGACAGATGGAAACTCTATTTTAAGGGACTCGGTGTTACACTGGAAATTGCTCTGTTTGCAGCAATTCTGGGTATGGTGATCGGTACAGTGGTAGCCTTGATGCGTCTGTCACAGAAGCGGAACGGCAAAAAGACGATCTGGGCGAGGATCGCCGGTATCTATGTGGATGTTATCAGGGGAACCCCGTCAGTATTACAGCTTCTGATCATGTGGTTCATCGTCATGAAGAATTCACAGAACGGTGTACTGGTGGCCAGTCTTTCCTTTGGAATCAACAGTGGAGCCTATGTTTCAGAAATTGTCCGTGCAGGAATTCTTGCCGTGGACAAGGGACAGACAGAGGCAGGAAGAAGCCTCGGGCTTTCCAAGGCACAGACCATGATCTACATTGTAATCCCCCAGGCAATCAAAAATGTGCTTCCCCCGATCGGTAATGAATTTATTGTCCTGCTGAAGGAAACAGCGATCGTAGGTTATGTGAGCCTGACTGACCTGACAAGGGCAGCCAACCAGATCACATCAAGAACCTATGAAGCATTTATGCCACTGATCGGTGCAGCAGTGATCTACTTTACTGTCATCAAGATACTGACTATTCTGTTGGATAAGCTGGAGAGGAGGCTGCGTAAGAGTGATAATCGTTAAGGATCTGCATAAAACATTTGAAAATAACCATGTATTAAAAGGGGTGAGCTATCATGTCCACCAGGGAGAAAAAATTGTTATCGTAGGGCCCTCCGGTTCCGGTAAGAGCACCTTTCTCCGCTGCCTGAACCTTCTTGAAACACCGACAAGCGGTGAGATCTGGTTTGACGGACAGCGCATTACCGATGAAAAGGTAAATATTGACAGGATCAGACAGCATATGGGAATGGTATTCCAGAACTTCAATCTGTTCAATAACCATACCATTATGGATAATATCACACTGGCGCCGGTGAAGCTGAAGCTGATGAGTAAGGAAGAGGCTTCAGAGAAGGCGCTTACGCTGCTTGACAGAGTAGGACTTAAGGAAAAGGCAGACGCTTATCCGAGCCAGCTTTCCGGTGGACAGAAGCAGAGGATTGCTATCGTGCGATCCCTTGCCATGAATCCAAGAGTGATGCTGTTCGATGAACCTACATCAGCACTGGATCCTGAGATGGTAGGAGAGGTTCTGGCTGTTATGAAGGAGCTGGCAGAAACGGGTATGACCATGGTAGTTGTTACCCATGAGATGGGATTTGCCAGAGAAGTAGGTACGAAGGTACTGTTTATGGATGAAGGCAGGATCATGGAGGAGAACACACCGGCAGAATTCTTCGCAAATCCCCAGTGTGACCGCCTGAAGGAGTTCCTGTCTAAGGTACTGTAAACAGTACTGCAGAAGGATTTCCTTAATGCTCTGACATTTCCAGTACAGCAGTCATCAGATAGAATGGCAGTGAAAATACCATGAAATAAACATAGCGGAATTCGGTGGCCACGGGAGTGGCGATCATGACCGTGAGATAGAGGGCAAAGCTTGGCAGGTAATAGACAAGCTTTGCTTTTTCTTTTCTTACAAAGGCATTGCTGATAGAAAAGAGCATAGCCCAGAAGATGACACCCATACTCCAGAGGAGGCTGTAGATGGGAACCATGCTGCCCATTTTGATAGCGATCTCCTTTCCTTTTACGACAAAGGGACCGCCGATCAGCGGTGTATGGGAAACACCAAACTGGGTGGCACTGACACCTTCTGCTTCTGCTACCAGATAGAAGGAATCGGGATACCAGTAGCCATAGGTCTGATTGACATAAGCCTGAATATAATCACCGGGATAAGCAGCGAAAAGACGCAGGTACAGGTTCAGAAATTCTGACTTATGGCTCGTCAGATAGCTCTGGTCTCCGGCACGTACCAGCTCTTTGATATTGTCGGCATAGGTAGGATTGTAAAGCTCCTTGATATAAGTCAGGTCTACTACATGCTCGATCAGGTCAAGCTCCTCTGGAGCGATCTCTCTGTCATTGCAGATCACGGCAGCAATCTGCTGGGCGGGGATGGAGCAGGATTCAATGAAATCCGGCTGGATCACATGGGCAGCATTCATAACGGGATATTTGATGACTGCTGAGGTCAATACGATAACTGCCAGACAGGGATAGAGCTTCAGTGCCTTTTTCCTGTAATAGATCAGAAGGAAGGGAAGGGCGAATAAAAAGCCATACCAGCCGTTGGAACGGAACAGGCAGAGCATCAGCCCGGAAAGCGTGAATGTGACAAGCTCCCTTATTGTGATCTGTCTGGAGATACGGAGCAGGCAGCAGCTGAAGATAAGCACAGCTCCTGCAAAGGGGATATCCTTCCAGATTGTTACGGAAAAGACAGCATGATAGGGAACAAGGGCATAAAAGAGTGTGATGAGAAACAGGATCAGGGAACGTACCTTAAACTGCTTCAGTGTGCGGATCAGATAGGCTGCCGCAAAAGCGAGGAAGCACATCTGTGCAAAAGTATAAAAGGAGATAGCGATCACTTTGTTATTCGTAAAGAGAAGACCAATCCGGTAGAAAAATTTTATGGTCAGGGTGTGCGCAAGCGGATGGTGATTGCTGTAAGGGACAAGCCCCAGGATCTGCTCATACTGATTGATGCTGTCTGGGGTCATGATACCTGGATACTGATAAAGAAAATAAGGAAGCCAGCAGAGCAGACAAAGGAAGAAGCTGCAAAGACCGGTTTTTCTGCGGTACAGCTCCTGAAGAAAATTGACTGTTCTGGTTAAGCGTGGAAAACGGCAGGAAAAGAGCCTGCCGGTATGGTCATTTTCAAACAGATAATAACGCAGCATTTCCCGGTTGCAGGAATACGAATAGAGGAACAGCAGCAGCTCATAAAAAAGAACAGTAAAGCCGGCAAATACAGAAAGCAGGATGATACCCTGGTAGAGCCGGCTTGTAAGCTGCTCGATATAATGATGTCCATCCACCAGCATATACATCAGAGAAAACAGCAGGGAAAGGATCAGTGCATTCCGTGCGGCAGGCAGAGAGCTCATGAAGGGCATACCCTTGATCCGGTGGTGGATCCGCCTGTATAGGAAGAAAGAAAGTAAAAAGAAAACACCGGTCAGAATATTGCCGGGCTCCAGCCTGGCAGCCTTCATCAGCGCCCATGTGGTAAGGAAGCTTTCCAGTATATGAATAAGTAATCTTACATTTCTGCTGACCTTCATGAATAACTCCTGTTCTCTTGCGGAATTTTATGCTATACTAAATTGATTATCCTCTTTCCTATCATAGAAAAAAGAGGGTGAACTGTCAACCAACAAAAGGAAAACAATATGCCAACGATCAGCCTTTGTATGATTGTAAAAAATGAAGAGAAGCATCTGGCAAGGTGCCTTGATACTGTCCAGGATCTGATGGATGAGATCATTATTGTAGATACCGGCTCCGCAGACCGGACAAAGGAGATCGCAGCCAGGTATACGGACAGGATCTACGACTTTGCCTGGATCGATGATTTTTCGGCGGCCAGAAACTTCGCTTTTTCCATGGCGGGCTGTGATTATATCTATAGCGCAGATGCTGATGAGGTTCTGGATGAGGAAAACCATGAGAAATTCCGTCTGTTGAAGGAAAATCTGCTTCCTGAGATTGAGATCGTGCAGATGTACTACGGCAATCAGCTTGCCTTTGGAACAGTTTACAACTTTGACAGGGAACTGCGTCCCAAGCTTTTTAAAAGGCTTCGGACATTTCAGTATGAGGATCCGATCCATGAGATTGTGCGTACCATGCCGGTGATCTATGACAGTGATATTGAGATCACCCATAAGCCCCACGAAAGCCATGCAGAGAGAGATCTTGCCGCTTTCCGGAGACTGACAGAGAAGGGGACGATCAGTGACAGGCTTCTTTCCATGTATGCCAGGGAGCTGTATCTGTCGGGAACAGAAAAGGATCTTCTGCTTTCTGAGGATTATTTTACAGAAAGAGCAGATAGTGGGGAGCTGGAGCTTTATCATTTAAAGGAAGCGGTCTGTGTGATCGTAAGGGCGGCAAGGCTCCGGGGAGATTACCTGAAAATGTACCGGTATGCCATGAAGGATATTGCCAGCGAGGGTGTCAGTGAGGTATGCTGTGAACTGGGAAATTACTATGAACAGGCGGGACTTCTGACAGAGGCTGTTATCTGGTATTATAATGCCTGCCATGAGACGGGGGCGATTCTGGATATCCGTATGCAGAAGCAATTTCCCCTGGAAAAGCTGGCAGAATGCTATGAAAGGCTTGGAAATCAGGAGCTTGCAGATCAATATAGAAAAGAAGCGCAGGAGGAAGAATAACATGGGCTTTGAACAGAATATCAGAAAGGTAGAACCCTATGTGGCAGGGGAACAGCCAAAGAATCCCGGTGTCATCAAACTCAATACCAATGAATGTCCATATCCCCCGTCTCCTCTGGTAAAAGAGGCAGAAGGAAAGATCAATTATGAAAAACTCCGGTTATATCCGGATATGAATGCAGAAAAGCTGGTAGATGCCCTTGCAGAGTATTATCAGGTAAAGCCCTCGCAGGTGTTTGTGGGTGTGGGAAGTGACGATGTACTTTCCATGGCCTTCCTTACCTTTTTTAACGGCAGTCTTCCGGTGCTGTTCCCTGATATCACCTATTCCTTTTATGATGTCTGGGCAGATCTGTACAGGATCCCCTATAAGACATGCCCTCTGACAGAGGACTTCCATATCAGGAAGGAGGATTATCTGGTACCAAATGGTGGTATTATTTTCCCGAATCCCAACGCGCCGACAGGTGTCCTTGAGGAGGTTTCCATGATCGAGGAGATCATAAGAGCCAATCAGGATGTGGTCGTGATCATTGACGAAGCCTATATTGATTTTGGAGGTGAAAGCGTCCTCCCCCTGATCGATAAATATGAAAATCTTCTGGTTGTGCAGACCTTTTCCAAGTCAAGAGCCATGGCCGGCATGAGAATCGGCTATGCCATGGGAAATGAGAAGCTGATCAGATATCTGAAGGATGCAAAATTTTCCTTCAATTCCTATACGATGAACCTGCCGTCTATCGAAATGGGGACGGCAGCAGTAAAGGATGATGCGTATTTTAAAGAAACAACAGGCAAGATCATAGCAACCAGAGAGCGTGTGAAAAAGGAAATGAAGAAGCTTGGCTTTTTCTTTACAGATTCCATGAGCAATTTCCTGTTTGCCGGGCATGAAAGTGTACCGGCGGGAGAGCTGTTCCGGGCGCTGAAAGAAAATGATATATATGTCAGATACTGGAACAAGGACAGGATCAGCAACCGTCTGCGTATCACCATCGGTACAGATGAGCAGATGGATCGTTTCCTGGAATTTTTAAGAAGCTATCTGAACAACTAAGGAGGAAGTAATCTATGTTTAAGAATTTTTTAAAGGGAATGGTAATGGGACTTGCCAATATTATTCCAGGTGTCAGTGGAGGAACCCTTGCGGTTTCCATGGGTATTTATGATAAGCTGATCCACTGCCTGACACATCTGTTCAAGGAATTCAAGGAAAGCATCCGCTTCGTACTGCCGATCATACTTGGTATGATCGTGGCACTGGCAGGACTGTCATTTGTGATCACTCCGGCATTTGAGCATTTTCCGCTGCAGACGAACGGACTGTTTATTGGACTCATCGTTGGCGGACTGCCGCTTATGTTCAGAAAGGTAAAGGGCAGCAGGATCAGGATCGGACACGGGATCGTGTTCCTGATCTTCTTTGCCATCGTGATCGGAATGGCCATGCTGGGTGATACAGAAGGCAAGGCGGCAGATTTAAGCTTTGGCCTTGTAAATGTACTGAAGCTGTTCGGTGTTGGCGTTATTGCATCTGCAACTATGGTGATCCCCGGGGTCAGCGGTTCCATGATGCTTTTGGTCATGGGCTATTATAATCCCATTGTGGCAACTATTAAGGAATTCGTAGAGGCACTGGTACATTTCAATATGCAGGAAATCCTGCGCTGCTGTGGCATCCTGATCCCGATGGGGATCGGCGTTATTGTCGGTATTTTCGCCATTGCCAAGGTGATTGAGATCATTTTTGAGAAGTTTCCGGTCTATGCATACTATGCGATTATCGGACTGATCCTGGCATCACCTGTTGCGATCCTGATGGCCTC